>Ga0209403_10001448_pt1 | contig 30885 bp, 31 predicted proteins | sample ArcticOcean_MG_C_8_FD_187440 | JGI IMG/M metagenome (GOLD analysis project Ga0209403, IMG submission 187440) | Marine microbial communities from western Arctic Ocean - ArcticOcean_MG_CB11_86 (SPAdes) (version 2) | ecosystem: Environmental > Aquatic > Marine > Oceanic | place: Arctic Ocean...
GACGCTGTTGATAAGGCCATTGTGCGGCTGAACAAGCGTCTGAAAGAGGCCGAAGTCATCAAAATTTCCGACGACGCCCGCTTCATCCGTGGTTCGATCCGCGAGGTGATCTACAGCCTTGGCATCACCACCCTGGTGGTCATCGCCGTAATATACGCCTTTATGACCTCGGTCCGCCCCACCCTGATCCCGGCCCTGTCCATACCCATCGCCCTGACCGGAACCATCGCCGCGATCTGGCTGCTGGGCTTTTCCATCAATATCCTGACCCTGCTGGCCCTGGTACTGGCGACCGGCATGATCGTCGATGACGCCATCGTGGTGGTGGAGAATATACAGCGCCAGCGGGCCCTAGGATTGCGCCCCTTGGCGGCGGCAGTGGTCGGCACCCGGCAGGTATTTTTCGCGGTGCTGGCGACCACGGCAACCCTTGTTTCCGTCTTTCTGCCTATTGCCTTTCTGCCCAGCGTCGCGGGAAAACTGTTCAGCGAATTCGGCTTTGTCCTGGCCATCGCCGTTGCCATCTCCTCCTTTGTCGCGCTAACCCTATGCCCCATGCTGGCCGCCCGACTGCCGGCGGACTGGGGCAAGCCAGACCACGCACGGCCAAACCCGTTAGCCCGCCTGGGCGGGGCCGCCACCAGGCTTTATGAACGGCTGCTGGATTTCACCCTGGCCACGCCAGCCTTGGTCCTGGGCGTAGCGATCCTGATCGCGCTGTGCGCCGTGGCGGTGTATCCGACCATTGACAGCGAGTTGCTACCGAAGGAAGACCGGGGCGCCATCATTATTTACATGCAGGGGCCCGACGGCGTCGGTTTAGATTACATGGACCGTCAATCGGCCCAGGCCGAGGCCCTGTTAGCGCCGTTGCGGGAAACGGGCGAGGTCAGCAATATTTTTGCCATCGTCGGGCGTTGGGACCTTAACCGGGTCTTTTTGCTCGCCCCCTTGACCCACTGGTCAGACCGAAGCCGCAGCCAAGCGGAAATTGCCGCCACGCTGCGCGGGCCGCTGAAGGCCATACCCGGCGCCACGGCACGGATCAGCGCCCCCAACAGCCTGAATTTACGACGCTCCGGCGGGCGCGTCGAATTTACCCTGACCGGCACCAATTATGGCCAGATCGCCGCCGCCGCCGACCTGTTTCTGGCGGCCATGCACGAACGTCTGCCTAATATGGAAGATCCAGAGATCGAATACCAGCAAACCCAGCCGCAGTTGTCGGTAAAGGTGGACCGGCAGCGGGCCGAAGATCTGGGGGTGCCGGTCGAAGGTATCGCCGCTACCCTGCGCGCCATGGTCGATGGCCTGGAAGTGGCGGAATTAAACATCAATGACCGCACCGTCCCCGTGCGCATCGAATCCGCCGCCGGCGCCATCAACGACCCCAGTGATTTGAGCAATCTGTTCGTCGCATCGGCGACAGGACAATTGGTGCCCCTGTCGGCCTTCGTTACATTGGAAGAAGTTGGAGTGGCGGCGGAACTGGACCGGGCCGGGCAGAAACGCGCCATCGAAATCGACGCGCCCCTGGCGCCGGGTTACGCGCTTAAACAAGCGATCGACGACGTTCAGACCCTAGCAGACGAGATCCTGCCGCCCGGCATCGGCCTACATTTCATTAACGAAGCCGCCACGCTGCAGGATACCTCCCATGACGTGGCCATTACCTTTGCCGTCGCAATCCTGGTGGTCCTGCTAGTATTGGCTGCGCAATTCGAAAGCGTCTTCTCCGCTCTGGTCATCGTGCTGACTGTGCCGTTCGGTTTGGCAGTGGCGGTCTTCGCCCTGAAATTCACGGATTCCAGCCTGAACATTTACAGCCAGATCGGCCTGGTCATGCTGGTCGGGTTGATGGCGAAAAACGGCATTCTGGTAGTGGAATTCGCCGATCAATTGCGCGACCAGGGCCATTCCGTGCGCGCCGCGGTCCGCGAAGCCGCCCTAACCCGCCTCCGCCCAGTAATGATGACCATGCTGTCCACGGTCCTGGGCGCGCTGCCGCTGATCCTGGGTAGCGGCCCCGGCGTCGAGGCCCGCGCCGCCATCGGTTGGGTGGTGTTCGGCGGCCTGGGCATGGCCACCGTCTTCACCCTGGTTCTGATCCCTGTCCTCTATAGCCTGTTGGCCCCCTTCCGCGCCCCTCGGGCCGATGCCGGCCTGCGCCTGCATCAGGAACTCAGCGAGAGCGAACAAGCCGCCGACCTGGCCTTCGGAAAATCGGAGGAATAGGTGCCTAAGAAATTTTAGGCGATTTCGCTTTTACTTTTCTTTTCGCCGGTTTCTTGGCCCGCATGGCGGCCGCCACCGCGCCGGGCGCCCAGGGCTCGATCGCCGGCCAGCTATCCGGGCCTCGGGCGGGACGGCGTAATAGGGCATCTTGCCGTGGGAATGGCGGCCACGTTCAAGATAGGCCGGCCGGTTGACTTCGTCGGCCTTCAGAAACAGCGCCTCCTTGCACGGAATGAGCGCGAACATGGCATCGTCAAGAAACAGACCATAGCCGCCAAACATGGGCTTGGCACGGACCGCACCAACGGGGCCAGCAGGGTCAGGATGTCCGTGACGAATTCGCTTTGTCCCGCCATTGTCCCTGTGCCATCTAAAGCAATTTGGAATTAATGAGAATTACGAAGCGATACTAAGTGATTGGAAAAATTCCTCTAATTCTAAAAACCCGAGTATTTTCAGAATGAAAATGCTCTAGGGCTTGAAGATATAATCCGGGCCCAGGTGAGAGAGGTCCGGCGCGCCGATCTGGCCCATGATCAGGTCGAATTCCTTGCGCAGGATATCGATCGCCTTGGCCGCCCCCGGTACGGCGCCGGCGGCGACGCCATACAGCGTGGCCCGCCCGACAAAGACAAACTTCGCGCCCAGGCACAGGGCCGTGACGATGTCTGAGCCCCGTTGTACGCCACTATCCAGCATCACGGTCATGCGGTCACCGACGGCGTCGACGATACCCGGCAGGGCTTCGATGGCGCCCGGCGCCCGGTCCAGTTGCCGCGCGCCGTGATTGGAAACGACGATGCCATCACAGCCTAGTTCCGCCGCGCGCGCGGCGTCGTCGGGATGCATGATGCCTTTGATGACCAGATTGCGGGGCCACATGTCGCGGTACCGCGCCACGTTATCCCAGTTCAACGGCGCCGTGACTTGCGAGGCGACGAGGTTGGCGACGTCATCGGCGCTGGCCCCCTCGCCCGCATATTGCTTCCAATTGGCGAGCATAGGCATACCATGGGTCAAATACCCGGCCAGCCATCCGGGGTAGTTCAGCGTGTCTAGCTTGGTACTCCAACTCAACTTTAGGGGACGCGTGAAGCCGTTGCGAAAATTACGTTCCCGATTCGAATGCACGGGCACGTCCACGGTTAATGCCAGGGTAGAAAGCCCCGCGACCTCCGCCCGGTTGATCAAATCGCCGGAAATGTTGTCATCCCGGGCGGCGTAAAGCTGGTACCAACCTTGCTCCGGCGCCACCTTGGCCAATTCCTCGACAGTGCATGTAGCGGAGCCGGACATGACGAAGGGAATATTGGCCGCGCGCGCGGCCTCGGCCAGCATCAAGTCGGCGCCGGGGCGGAACAGCCCGGCCAGACCCGTTGGCGAAATGCCGAAGGGGCTGTCATAGGTGCGGCCAAACAGCTCCGTCTTGCGGTCGCAGCCATCGATATTCCGCATATACCGGGGCACCAGAGCAATATTGCGAAAGGCCTGCTGATTGCGGTCCAGGCCGATCTCGTCATCGGCCCCGCCTTCTATGAAATCAAAGGCGATCTTCGGCAGGCGTTTTTTGGCCAGCGCGCGTAGATCTTGATAATTTATGGCGTCGTCGATGCTCATGGTTTTTCCCAGATGGCCGCCTTGTGTTGTTACCGGACATTCTGGCCTGTAAGACGGCCCAAGCCAAGGGGCGTTTGCAGCCATCTTCACACGGCGGCGCGGATAGTGGAGAATGACGGCAATTTACAGGGAGGAATTTAGATGTCGCTCATATTGGGAGACGGTGACTACCGTTACCGGGTCGCCGAGGATTGGGCCAAACTGCCCGATGGCTGGGAGTTCCGGGATGTCGCCGGCGTCGCCGTTGACAGCAAGGATCAGGTCTATGTCTTCAACCGCAGCGAACATCCCATGATGGTGTTCGACCGAGAGGGCAATTTTCTGCGGGCCTGGGGCGAAGGCATCTTCAACCGTGCCCATGGCCTACACGTCGGGCCGGATGATGCGCTGTATTGTACCGATGACGGCGATCATACCGTGCGCAAATGCACCACCGAGGGCAAGGTCCTGCTGGAAATCGGCATTCCCGGCAAACCAGCCCCTTATGTCAGTGGCGAGCCCTTTCACCGCTGCACCCATACCGCGCTGTCGCCGGACAACCACATTTTCGTCTCCGATGGCTATGGCAATGCCCGGGTGCACAAATACACGCCAGACGGCAAACTGGTGATGTCATGGGGCGAGCCGGGCAGCGACCCCGGCCAGTTCAACATTGTCCACAATATCGTGGCGGACGATGACGGCTGGATCTATGTGGCGGACCGGGAGAACCACCGGGTACAGGTGTTCGACACCAATGGCAAATACGAGACCCAGTGGAACAACCTGCACCGGCCCTGCGGCCTGTTCATGCCCCGGGGCGATTGCCCACATTGCTTCATCGGCGAATTGGGACCCGGCATGCCGGTCAACCGCCATATGCCTAACCTGGGCCCGCGCCTGAGCATCGTCAGCAACGAGGGCAAGTTGATCGCCCGTTTGGGCGGTGAAGAGGGGCTCGTCAATGAACCGGGCAAGTTCATGGCGCCGCACGGCCTGGCCGTGGATGGGCGCGGCAATATTTATGTGGGCGAGGTCAGCTATACCAACTGGCCTGCCTCGTTCGGCGACAAACCCATGCCGAAACTGCTGCACACATTGAAAAAGCTGGAGAAGATCTGACTGAGGTTAACCGCCAAACGGCTCCCGCGCATCGTACAGGCCGGCGGCCTGTTCCATGGTCATGAAGTCCGCACCCAGCTCGCGCAATTTATTGATGAATTTTTCTAGCATCAGCATGCGGTGGCCACGGCCGATCACATAGGGGTGGCAGGTGTAGGTGATGACGCCCCAATCGGTACAGCGGGTCATATAGATGAAATCATCGACCCAGTTTTCCAGCACGCTGTTGGCGTTGCGGTGGCCAGGCCGGGCGCCCGTCATCTCAAAATGGGGGTGGTCGTCCTGTGACCAGCTAATGGGCATTTCAATCAGCCGGCTTTCGGCCCCGAAAATCATCGGCTTTTGCAAATCGATGACATCGCCCTGGCGGGCCCGATAGGGGGAATAGTCATGCCCCATCATGGAGCTTTCATAATAAAACCCGTGCTGTAGCAACAGTTCCAGGGTATGAGGGCTTAAATCCCAGGCTGGCGAGCGGTACCCCCGCGCCCGTTGGCCGCACAAACGTTCTATGCTGTCGTTAGCGCGGATCATCTCGGATTCTTCCTGATCCCGCGCCAATAAAGCCGGTTGCACGTGGGTCCAGCCGTGATGGCCGATTTCGTGCCCACCATCGACGACCTGGGTGCAGGCGTCAGGATAAGTCTCTATGGTGAAGCCGGGAATAAACCAGGTCGAAGGGATGCCCTGGGCCTGCAACAGGGACAAGATACGACCTGCCCCCACGATGCCGAATTCGCCACGGGATATGGGCGTCGGCGTCAGCATGCCCCGAGCAATATGCCCCGACATGACATCGAAATCGAACGTCAAACAAACAATATGCCGCGCCATGAACCGATCCACCCCGTGCCATTTATACTTACGGTGATTGTGCGTTCGGATCTAATTTTCAGTCAAGGCATGCGGCCCCAGGAATTCAAGCAGCACTTGGTTGAATTCTTCCCCGCGCTCGATATTAACCAGATGCCCGGCCCCCTCGATGACGGCCAGGCGGGCGCCCGGGATTTGCCGCTGCATTTCCTGGCCAATGGCGGGCGGCGTCAGGCGGTCCTCGGCGCCATAGATCAATTGGACGGGCACGGAAATTGTAGAGATATCCACGGCGCGGTCATAGCCCATGGTAGCCTCGATGGTCTTGATATAAGACGCTTTATGCAACGCCGCGACGCTGTCCACCAGGCGCTCGAAATGCGCCGGCCCGGCATTTGCGCTGAGCAGGGATCTGGCCAGGGGCTCCGCCATCTCCCGCAAACTCTTGCCCGCGATCAACGGACCTTTGCGCAGATTTATGAACGCCTTCCGCTCCTCGAGCGGCAGGGTTGGCGTGGTGCCGGGAAAGGTATCGCATAGGACCATGGTGGCAACTCGGCCGGGATATCGGAAATACAAATCCTGGGTGATGCGCCCACCCATGGATAGGCCGACCAAATGCGCCCGTGCAACGCCAAGGTGATCCAGCAGCCGGATCATATCGTCGGCAAAATTTCCAAAATCCAGCGCTCCTTGATAATCGTCTGACTGGCCATAGCCGCGGGCATCCCAGGCAATAGCTCGATAGCCATGGGCGCAGGCCAGCAGTTGATCGCGCCAATTGGTGCGGTTGCCGCCAATGCCGTGCAAAAACAACACCGGCGGACCCTCCCCAACCTCGTCGTAGGCGATACGCGGGGCTCCAGGCACGAATTTTGTCTGAACTTCCATTCTTTCCCAATTCGCCTTCAGGCTGAGATATAGTCGGGACAGCAGATACAGGGAGTAAGAGAAATGGAAAGACGCAGCTTTGGCAAGACCGGTTTGGACGTTTCCGTTCTGGGGTTTGGCGGCGCGCCCGTTGGGTTTCTTGAAACGGAGCAAACAGAGGTTAGCAAAATTCTCAATAATCTCCTGGATCAGGGCGTCAATCTGATCGATACGGCCGCCGGCTACGCAGGTTCTGAAGTGATGATCGGCAAGACCATTAGCCATCGCCGGGACGAATATATCCTGGTATCGAAATGCGGCCGTGCGGAGGATGAATTAGGCGGCGAGGCTTGGTCGGCAACGGTGATTGAAAATACCGTTGACCGCGCTTTGCGCCGATTACAGACCGATCATCTGGACGTGATGCTTTTGCATTCCTGTGATCTGGAAACCTTGCAAAAGGGCGAGGCCATCGGCGCGCTGGTCAAGGCGCGGGAGGCCGGAAAAATACGTTTTTTGGGCTATGCCGGCGATAATGAGGCAGCAGTCTACGCCGCCGGGCTGGACGACGTGGCGGTGATCGAGACCTCGATCAATATTTGCGATCAGGCCAACATCCATAGTGTGCTGGGCCCATGCCAGAAAAGTAACGTCGGTGTCATCTCCAAACGCTCTATCGCCAACGCCGCCTGGAAGGGCGCCGCGCAGCAACAGGGGATATATGTGAACTATGCCGAGACTTATGCCCAGCGCCTGGCGCAAATGGCGATCACGCCCGAGGACCTGGGTTTTCCCGGTGATGCGGCGCAGCTCTGGCCGGAAATTGCGCTACGGTTTACCCTGGGGCAACCGGGGCTATGCACAGCGATAATTGGCACCACGAAAGCCAGCCACGTGACGACTAATCTGGCCGCCGCCGGCAAGGGCCCGCTGCCCGAAAGCACCGTCAACGATTTGCGCGCGGCATTTCGGCAGGCCGAGGCCGCCGCGGGCGAGCCATGGCTGGGGCAGCAGTAGACCATGGCGCAGATCATAGAGGCTCGGCCCGATAATATTCATTGGGGCTATTTCGAGGCGGCGCGGCCGGCGGTAGCCGAAATCGCCTCTGGCGGGCGGGTTATGATCCGTACCTATTCGGGCGCACCCAATGTAACCCCCTCCGACGACAGCCTCTTCACCGTAGCGCCCGAACAGCGCGCGATCCATAGCGAGGTGACGCGGCAAATGCTGCCAGGGCATATTCTGACCGGCCCAGTTGCCGTCAGCGGCGCCCAACCCGGCATGGTGCTGGAAGTCCGCATCATCGATATCGAATTGAATAGCGATTGGGGCTGGAACATCATCAGGCCCGGGGCCGGCGCCCTGCCCGACGATTTTACCGAAGAGCATCTGTTTCATATTGCCCTGGACACACAGCGCCAGATTGGCACCCTGCCCTGGGGCCAGGAAGTGCCCCTGGCGCCGTTTTTTGGTGTCATGGGCGTCGCCCCCCCCGCCGAGCGCGGCACCTTAACATCGATCATACCCAGCGATTTCGGCGGCAATCTGGACCTGAAAGAGTTGATCCCTGGCAGCATTCTATACTTGCCCATATTCGTCGAAGGGGCGCTATTTTCAGTCGGTGATGGCCACGCGGCCCAGGGCAATGGCGAGGTTTGCGTGACGGCCATTGAAACTGGCCTGAACGGTACGTTCGAATTGATCGTCCGCGATGACCTGCATTTCACCATGCCGCGGGCGGAAACCCCCACCCACCACATCACCATGGGTATCAACCCGGATTTGGACGAGGCCGCCCGCCAGGCATTGCGCGAGATGATTACCTTGATCTGCGGGCAGACGGCGCTCTCCCGCGAGGAAGCCTATGTGCTGTGTTCCATCACCTGCGATCTGAACGTGACGCAGTTAGTCAACCAGCATAAAGGCGTGCATGCCATGCTGTCGAAAGAGCGGCTGAGGTAGAGCCCCTTACCCTTTCAGAGCCTTGATGCCCGTGCTTAGGGTCTCGCCCAACAGGCCCATGTCGTGGCTGTAAGACATTATGCGGTAGCCTCGGTTCAGTAGATCCTGGCCCCATTCCAGGCTTGGCGCCATGGCGCCGGCGGGTTTGCCAGCCTTGGTTGCAGCCTCGACGATTTTATCGATGCCGCGCTGCAAATTTGGGTGATCAAATTGACCCGGAATACCAAGGGATAAGGACAGATCTGCATGACCCAGGTGGGCTGCGTCAATCCCATCCACAGCCATGATCTCGTCGACGTTGTCCAACCCCGCTTTGGTTTCGATCAAGGCCATGACGAATGTGCGGTCCATGGCGGCGACGGCCTTGTCGGCCATTTCGCCTCCCGTGTAATCGTCGTGCGCGCCGCCAAAGACCGCGCCACGCACACCGGTTGGCGGATAGCGGGTCCAACTGACCAGTTCACGGGCTTCCTCGGCGCTTCCCACCATCTGATACAACAGACCGAAGGCGCCCACGTCGAGCAGCCGGGATGTGAAATGATACGCCTTACCGGGCGGCCGGGCCAATGGCACCAGGCCCACGGCGGCACAGAGCGCGAATTGTGTCTTCATATCCTCGATCGTGAAGCCGCTATGTTCCAAATCATAGAGCGCGAAGTCAGCTCCGGAATTGGCCAGAATGCGCGGCAGGCCGGGGCTTAGAAACTCGAATATCATGGTGCCGTAAACGGTTTCCCCAGCGGCAAGTTTGGTCTTAACCGGATTAGCTCGCATGCTTTTCTCTTTCTCTAAATTAAGGCTTCATCTCAAGCGATGAATTCGAGAACGGAATTGAAGTTCGCCTCGCGCAGCACCACGCGGTCCGTCTCGTCGATCATCGGCACCGGGCTCGCCAATTTGGCCACGACACCGCGAACGCTATTCAGGCTGCCGGTGCGAAAAACCAGGGCGCCAAAGATCGAGCTTTGCCCAGCCATGGGCGAGGCCAGGGCGCCATAGCGTTCGCCATAAGCAGCGAGGGTCATGACGCTGATCCTGGCGCCTGTTATAGCCACGCCAAGGCTGTCGCCAGCGCCGGTGACTTCGGAATGCAACAGTCGGGCAAAATTTTCCGCTTCCCGCTCATGCGCCGTCGAGGCGACAACAAATTCCGGCATGGCCGTCGCACCGTTGCCATGGTTTTGCCATTCCGGGCGCCAGACCAGTTCCGGCGTGCCATGTTCACAATAATAGACCCGGCCGCCGGGAAAGACGCCGGGCCGCACCGCAACGGTCCTGAACGCCGCATCGGCCTCGCCATCGGGAGTTTTTACCGGGCGGGTAAAGGCCTTGGGCGGGTCGCCGGCCATGCCCAAGGTCTGCAGATGGGCAAAGGTCTCGTCCACGTTCGGGGTCTTGAAGACCAGGCCATTGATGCCAAGGGGCGCCTCGGCGATGTCGGCCCGGGGGCTTTCCATGCCCGGTGGCAGGCCGATCAATTCCAGATAATCAGTGCCTAACATCATCAGATGATTGATTGAGCCCAACGAGTGATAGCCTCGTTCCGTCAGGTGAAACCCGAGCGCGCCAAACAGGCCCTGGGCCCGGTCCATATCAAATTGCACGTTGATGACCGTGTGATCCAATTGCGCCCGTTCCGCCATGACCTCATCCTCCCGAAGATTTTAACCAACCAATGTTGCGTAGGTGCCCCGACCAATAGCCACCAGGGAGTCCTGTCCGTTCAGGACATCGATATCGACCACGGTAACCGTCCGCCCGGTCCGGCGCACCCGGGCCACCGCCACCAGGGCATCGCCCACGGCTGGCTTCAGGTAATCAATGCGGATATTGATGGTCGGCACGCCGCCGCCCAGCAGCATGCCGATGGCGAAGTCGCCCACAGTATCAATGAACGAGGCTATGGGGCCGCCGTGAAACTGCCCCGTTCCCGCAGCTCGCTCCAGGCCAGGGTTCATAGGCATCTTTACGGTCAGTTCTGATGCCTCGTAGTCTAGGGATATCAGTATTAGTCCCAGGGTCGAAATGAACGGCGATTTATCAAACATTGCCTGGATTTGTTCAGTGCTCAGGCGTTTTGGTGTCTCACTCATGATAGAACCTCAGGGCATAAGCACGACTTTGCCGAAGACCACTCGGTCTTCCAGCAGGCGAAAGGCCTCGTTGACCTCTTCCAACGGCAGGGTCTTGTCGATGACCGGCTTGAGGGAGCCATCCCCCAGTAAATCGATCAGGGTCGTCAGATCCTCGCGTAGCCAGCCGTTTGCGCCCAGCACCTGCAACTCATAGGACCAGATAAAGCGTAAATCCTCGACCGGGTCATAGCCGGCGGTGGCGCCACAGGTCAGCACCTTGCCGCCCCGATGCAGCACCCGCAATCCCTTTACCCAAGTATCGCCGCCGGTGAAATTCACTACCACGTCGACACCGTCTTCATAGCGGCGCCGGTGCGGCTTGCCGAATTTCTCCCAGACTGCCTTCATGAAATCTTCTTCGACGTAGTTGATCAGATGATCCGCGCCGATGGCGGCCAACCGGTCCAGCTTATCCTGGTTAGAAGCGCAAGCGATAACCTCGCATCCGACCCGTTTGGCCAATTGCACGGCGCAGGTCCCGACCCCGCCGGAGGCGCCCAGGATCAAAACTTTGTCGCCCCGCTGAACGTCGCCGATGGTGTACATCATGCGCAGGGCTGTGCCATAGGCCACGGGCAGACACGAGGCGGCTTCGTAAGACACGTTGTCGGGCAGATGCACCAGATGGTGGCTGGGCACCTTGCAATATTCCGCCAGCCCGCCATGCCACATCTCGCCGATCAAGCCGCCGGGACCAACCCGGTCGACGGGGTCTATCATCACCCGGTCACCTACCTTCCAATCGGTGATATCGGCGCCGGTCTCGACAATCTCGCCGGAGAAATCCAGGCCCATGATACAGGGCATGGGCACCTTAATACCGGGCATGCCCTGGCGGGTGAAGATGTCGTGATAATTGAGCGAGGTCGCGCCAACTTTGACGATGACATCTCCGGGCCCGGGTTGCGGGTCCGGGAAATTATGATCGATCCGGATTGATCCGGGGCCGCCGTGTTGGTCAATAACCGCCGCTTTCACTTGCCACTCCTTGTTCTCATCCCAGGCCCGATGGCCGAGAGGTCGGATCCCAACCGGATTACGCCGTTGCCGCTTGCCAAATTTCCCGGCCCCGCGCCTCCAGACCCTTGCGGTCTATCTTGCCGGGGCCGGCCAGGGGAAGTTCGTCCACGAAGATGACCATGCGGGGATGCTGATAGGCCGGCGCGTTGGCCAGGGCATGTTGCTTAATTTCGTCCTCGTTGACGGTGGAGCCGAAACTACGCACTACAAAGGCGATAGGCTTCTCGCCCTTGATATCATCGGGCACCGAAACGACGCAGGTTTGTTCGACGCCTTGATATTTGACTAGAACGCTTTCCACCTCGCCGGGATAAATGTTCTCGCCGCCGCAAACGAACATGTCGTCGGCCCGGCCCACGAAGAAGTAAGCACCGTCTTTATCGCGGCGAAAAACATCGCCGGAATTGTACCAGCCATCGGGCGTGATGACCTCGGCGCTCTTTTCCGGCAGATTAAGATAACCCGTGGTGTTGGCCGGGCAGCGCTGCCACAACACGCCCTCCTCTGCTTCGTCGCCGCTCTTATCAATCAGCTTTAAGTCGGCGCCTGGCACCTGAAACCCCGCGGACATGGGCGGCATGGGTTTGCCCGGCGAGGGGCCCAGTACCCTGGGGCCCGCTTCCGTGGTGCCGTAACCGTTCATGATGTCGGCGCCGGGGAAGACTTCCTGCACCCGAGCCCATAGCTTGGGCGAAACCGGGGCCGAACCCATGCGCACGATGGAGACCGATGACAGATCCAGCGTTTCCAACAAATCCTCTTCCATGAAGGACATGGCTAGCATGGTTGGGACAGAGGTAATCCAGGTGCATTTAAAACGCTCTATGGCTTCGAGATACCTGCGGGCATTGAATTCCGGCAGGAGCACGGTCGAGGTAGAGGCTAGATGACCAAACAGGCAGGTACACAGCGCATTCATGTGATACATGGGCGCCGCGATCAGCATGCGGTGATGGGTGACGGGCGCTCCACCCATGCGCCCGTTCAAGGCCCACAAATGCCCCTTCTGGGTCAGGGGCACCCCCTTGGGCCGGCCGGAGGAGCCGGAGGTGTAAAGCACCATGGCCACATCGTCCGCTCCGGGCCGCACGGTTTCGAACGGGCCCGGGTCCAACAGAGCAGAGAAGCTTTCTGCATCGGGACCGTCGAAATCCGTCACCGGCAGATCGGCGCCAAAGGCCCCACGCCGCTGACCATCGCAGATCATGTATTTTACGCTACAATCCGTTAGGACATAGTCGATCAACTCGCCAGGGAATTTATAGCTGATCGGCACGGCGATCATGCCGGCGCGCAAAATACCCAGAAAGGCGACCAGAAATTCGGCCCGGTTGGCCGATAAAATCGCCACGGCATCGCCCTTGACCAAACCCCGTTGTACCAAGCCACGGGCGCAGGCATTACCAAGATCATCAATTTCCCGATGGCTATAATGCCGCGGGGCATCCCAGTCCCGGCAATCGATCAAGGCCAGGTTATCGCCCCCCAGTTCAGGGTCGAATAAGGCGCCAAGATTATACGCAATGTTCATATTGGTATTTCGAGGTTGTTGCACGCGGGACCGAAACTGTAGGTGGCCCTTACAATCGAAGTCAAGGCGGAGGTGCTGGTCCTGGCCGGCCGGCGCCACTTTGCACGACGAACATGACGGCGACGATGATGGCGACCCCGGGTAATGTCATCGCCGACGGCAGGCCCTTGCCTAGGGCCCAATCTATGATCACGACGAAGGCCGGGGTCAGATAAGTATAACTTACCACGCGGGTCGGGCCGAGGTGCAGGGTGGCGTGCTGTATGATGAAAAAGCTGAGGATGGTGGTAAAGACAGCCAAATAGACGATGCCGGCCAGAACCTCGATCTCCACGGCCAGCCAATCGGTCTCAAATACCGCCCAATTGTTCAACAGTAACAGCCAGACGGTCCCCGTCGCCATGGTCCAGAAAGCCATCACGCCGGCCGGCTCGTCCCGGCGCAAGAGTTGCACAAGAGGGGTGTAGAGACCCATGGCCAACAAGCCGGCCAGAAAGATCAGATCGCCTTTGTTGACGCCTAGGCTCAGCAACAGGCCTAGATCACCCCGGAACACCACCCAAAGCGCCCCAACGGCGCCCAGCATCAACGCCCCCAGGCGGCGCTTTCCAAGGCGTTCCCTGACCAGGACCGCGGCATAAAGGGCCGCGATGCCCGGCAGAACCGTAAACAGCGCCGCCGCGTTCAGGGCGGTGGTCAGGCGTAAGGCGGCGAACATGCACCAAAAAAAGGTGACCAGGCTGGCACTGATCACCGCATATCCGGCCAGCGTTCGGGCGGAAGGGATGGCGATCCCATGGCGCCAGACGACATAGGGCGCGAACAACAAGGTCGCCAACGCGAAACGTAGCAATGTTAGGCGTTCGGGTTCTAGGCCATGCGCGATGGCGGCGCCGATTGGAAAGGAGGTGGCGACCAGGATGCGCCCCAGCAAAACCTGGGCATGCACACGGCCCAGGGGCGCCCGATCTGATTTTTTGGTTGTCCGCGGCATATCCATGGCCGCCGATTATCTATCATTGCCGGGCGATAAGCCATGCAGACCTGGCCCAGGCGGCCACGGCCCGTCACCTGCCCCTGGCAGGGCCGGGTATAATCAATTATCGTCCCAGACGGACGTGCTAGGTCTGAAACAGGATTTTCCATGTTGGTTTCGTGGCGTTTTGTATTGATAGGAGACGTTCATGCAGTTTGGCTGGCTTACCCTGGCCCTCTCCCCTTCTGGGGACGAGGACGCCGCCCGCATCCATCAACAAATCGAACAGGTTTGTTATGCCGAAAATCTCGGCTTTTCTGACGTTTGGTTGACGGAACATTATTTCACCGGCGAGAGCGTCTATAACGACGCCGTGGTCTTCGCCGCCGCCCTGGCCATGCGCACGGAACGCATCCGCATTGGTTTCGCCGTGGTGCAGATGCCCTTTCATCATCCCGTACGCTTGGCGACACAGCTGGCCTTGTTGGATAATCTGTCCAAGGGCCGGATCGACGTGGGCGTGGGCAAAGGCACGATCTACAATGAGTACGAATTCGTTGGCCATGGCCTGCGTAGCGACGACAGCCGCGAACGCATGGAAGAGGCTATAGATATTCTGCAACGCGCCTGGACCGAAGCGCCGCTGAACTACAACGGCAAATTCCACCAATTCAAGATGCCGGAACTGCGGCCCCGCCCCTATCAACGGCCCGGCCCGCCCTTATGGCGCAGTGTCATTTCGCCGAATTCGTTCACGGAATGCGGCCGCAAGGGTATCCCCATATTGACCGCGCGGCTGGGCGTCGCCAGCATCAAGGAGCGCTGGGCGACCTATGCGGCGGGCCTAGACGAGGGTGGCCATGACGACGCCACCCGCGCCCGGCTGATGGCGCAAATCGCCCTTTGGCGTAACGTCTATGTGGCCAAAACTGATGCCCAGGCCGAGGACGAGCTGTCCCAGCTGCTCCTCGATACGCGCAGGCATATGTTGCACGTGCGGGGCGCCTATAACCCCAAGGACTTCGCCATCGATCCCATGATGCTAAATCCCTGGACCGACCCGACGGTGGGGGAGGCAGAGGCCCTGTCTTATACGCTCGCGTCCGGCTGTCTGTTCGGCTCACCCGAACGGGTGCGCGAACAGGTGGCAGAACTACGGGAAGCCGGGGTGCGGCACCTGCTCTGCCAGACCGGGTTTGGCGATATGAGCCAGGACCAAAATCTCGACTCCATGCGGCGCTTCGGCGAACAGGTAATGCCCGCGTTCAGCTAGCGCATTTTCATTCTAAAATGCTCAGATCTTTAGAATTAGAGAAATTATTCCAATCACTTAGAATCGCTTCGCGCTTCCTACTATTCGGAATTGCTCTATCGCATTTCCAGATGGACAGTAATTGCTCTAAGATTGGCGGTCCCGCAATCATTTAGGAGCGTGTTGGAATGGCCATGACGATCAGACAGACCGGCCCGTGTTTCGCGGGTGAAGTTGATGGGATCGATTTGACACAGCGTCTGTCTCCCCAGGGTGCGGCGGCCATCCACGCCGGGATGGACGAATACGCCGTCCTGGTGTTTAGGGGGCAGGCATTGGAAGACAGCCAGCATATGGCCTTTACCCAGAGTTTGGGTGAAATCGAACACGCCATTGGCACCTCCCTGAGAGAGCCCGACGAGAACCGGCTCCCCACCACCTTCGCCGATGTCTCCAATCTCGACAAGGAGAACAAAACCTTCGCACGGGAGGATCGGCGCCGACTGTTCGCCATCGGCAACCGGTTGTGGCACTCCGATAGTTCCTTCAAGACGACCCCGGCAAGATACTCGTTGCTGAACGCGCACTCGACCCCCTCGACGGGTGGTAATACCGAATTCGCCTATATGCCGGCCGCCTATGACGCGCTGGATGATGACATGAAAGCCCAGGTTGAGGGGCTAATCTGCGAGCATTCGCAGCTTTATTCACGCGGCAAGATCGGCTTCACGGATTTTACCGACGAGGAGCGGGAGCGGTTCGCCCCGGTGCGCCAGGTTTTGGTCCGCCACCACCCGGAGACGGGCCGAAAGTCGCTTTACTTGTCATCCCATGCCGGCAGCATTGTCGGGTGGCCGGTGCCCGAAGCCGGAATATTTCTTCAGGACTTAGTGGAACACGCTACCCAACGGCAGTTTGTCTACGCCCACGAATGGCGGGTTGGCGATCTTGTGATCTGGGATAATCGGCAAACCATGCACCGCGCCAGGCCGTTTCCAACGGAGGAACCCCGCGATATGCGGCGCACCACCCTGGCCGGCGACGGCCCAACCGTTCACGCGCTACAGCAAACCCAATAGCATTGGGATAATTGGGCCGATCAGTTGCTGTCGCCGCCAACACCGGATGTATAGTTGATATCCACGTCGTCCAGACCCGGGTCGTTGGGGCCCACAGCGTTCTGGTTGACCTGCACACTGTTGCCACAAGCTCGCCAGCCTTGGTATCCGGGTTGCAGACGAATTTGTCCAAGGTAATCGTGCTCGCTGAGCCCAAACGCAGGTCGGTGTCATCGCGAAACAATAAATGCAGGCCGCTGCCGCGGATCGTCTCAACCACTTCCCTCGGCGAAGATGGCGTCATTGAGGTAAATCGGCTTGTGGCTATCGCCGGGCGGGCTGCCACAGGCGTAGAAGATGACTGATTTAACGGCGCCGATGCGGTCCGCTGCCTGCGCGGCAACCAGAAAGACCAGCACGGCCAAAAGAACCAGGAACCGGATCGGGATCCCTTGTCGAATGTTTGTCGATAACTCCGCTTCACGGCAGCGCTTCCTTTTTATTAGAAATCCGCCGTTTTTCTGTTCTACATACAAGTTCGATGCCCTTGCCAACTGCCCGCCAGCACCGTCGCTTTAGTTCCAGATAGCGCTGGAGATCTTTCAAACCCGTTAATTAACGTACATAATGGGCCTGCGACAACCGAGGAATGACTCGATGAATGATGACGATATCTGCCCGGTAAGGGACTGGGCTACCGACTACGACATTTTTGACCCCGACTATGTGCGCGATCCCGTGCCCGTGTGGAAGGAACTGCGGGAAAGCTGCCCGATCGCCCACACCACCCGTTGGGGTGGCTCCTGGCTGCCGACGAAGTACGAGGACATGCAGGCCATGGTCCGCATGGTGCCGGCACTATCGTCGCGCTCGCCGGCCGTCATTCCACCGGCGCCGGAGCTGCGCGCGGAACTGGTGGCGGAGCTCAAGGAATATGGCTCTGAAAACCCGCCGATCACCGCCGATCCGCCGGAACAGATCCCCTACCGCCGCCTGATCTTGCCATTTTTTACGCCCAAGGCGGTCGAGGTCCACCGGGAATTTACCGAACAACTTTGTCATGAACTGATCGACCAGTTCATCGGTGCGGGATCGTGCGATGCCGCCTCCGACTATGCCCAGCAAATCCCACCGCGGGTGATCGCGCAGATGCTTGGCATCGACCCTGGCCGCGGCGATGAATTCACCGAATGGACCCGCGGCGTCCTCGAATTCGGCCAGACGCAGCCTGAACTGCGCCGGAAATACCGCCTGGTGATCCGCGACTTCTTCGCCGAACTGGTCGCGGAACGGCGGCCGAGCCCGGGCGACGACATGATTTCAAAGTTGATTAAATCAGAGATCGACGGCGAACCGTTGAGCGATCATACGATTATTGGCATGTGCAATCTGCTGCTGGTCGCCGGTATCGATACGACCTGGAGTTCCATTGGATCCGCCTTGTGGCATTTCGCCGGACATGCCGACGACCGGCGCCGCCTGGCCGGTGAACCGGAACTTTTTAGCACCGCAATCGAGGAGATGTTGCGATTTTACGCACCCGTGACCATGGCCCGCAAGGTGACCGAACCGGTCACGGTCGGCGATGCCAATTTCGTGCCGGGCGAGCGGGTGCTGCTCAACTTCCCAGCCGCCAACCATGATCCTGCGGTGTTTGAAAATCCCGACGAAATCGTTATCGACCGCCAGCATAATCGTCATATTGCCTTTGGCGTCGGCATCCATCGTTGTGCGGGCTCCAACCTGGCGCGCATGGAAATGGATGTGTCCTTGCGCGTCTGGTTCGAACGAATGCCAGAGTTCGAATTGTCGGCGCCGGAACAGGTCACCTGGGCCGGCGGGCAGGTCCGTGGCCCCCGCAGCGTGCCGGTGGTCTTCCCCGTATAGTTTTTGCGCGATCTTCCGCATAAGACTCACTCCCCTGAACCACCTGGAATCTAGGTGCCGCGTTCACGGCCTCATTAAATCTGACAATGTGAAAGGACGACCCTTGGAACTTCAACGTCCCCTGCCAACCCCCATGACCCCCGAGGCCAAACCATATTGGGACGGCCTTCGGATGGGTAAACTGATGCTGCCGAAATGCAATGACTGTGGCGCCGCGTTCTTTTATCCGCGCATCCTGTGCCCCCATTGCCACTCCCGTAACGTCGGCTGGATCCAGGCCAGCGGCAAGGGCAAGCTATATTCGTTCGAGATCGCCTACCGTACCTTCAATCCGGCCTTCAAGGTCGAGGCGCCGTTCATCCTGGCCATGGTTGAGCTGGAAGAAGGCCCGCGCATGATGTCGAATTTGATCAACATAGAACCCGACCCGGCGGTCGTGAAATGCGATATGCCGGTCGAGGTGGTGTTCGAAAAACAAACCGACGAGGTCACCCTGGCGCTCTTTCAACCGGCCGGTTGAAGGGACACCATGAGATACCTAGCGCGGCAAAAATTAATGGAAGCGTGAAATGAAAGAATTATCCAACTCGGTCGCCATTGTCGGCGTCGACGAATCGGACGAAATCGGCAACCTGCCCAACGTCAGTCAATTGAGCCTGCATTTGCAGTCGATCCACAACGCGGTTGCGGACGCTGGTCTAATGGTTTCGGACATCGACGGTATATTCACCGCCGGCCAGCATTCGCCTGCCCTGTTAGGCGAGGCCCTGGGTGTCACCCCGCGCTATGTGGACGGCACCACGGTCGGTGGCTGCTCGTTCATCATCATGGTGGGGCACGCGCTGGTGGCCCTGCATCACGGGCTCTGCGATGTCGCCGTCGTTTCCCATGGCGAAAGTGGCAAGTCGGGGACCGGCGTTACCCGCAGCCGCGATACCTCGCTTAGCGGCCAGTTCGAAACGCCTTATGGCTTTGGCGGCGCCGCGACCAATTTCGGCATGATTACTACCCGCCACATGCACGATTATGGCACCACGCTAGAGGATTGGGCCCAAGTCGCCGTTTCCACCCGCGCCTGGGCCTGCCTTAATCCAAAGGCTAAGTTCCGCGACCCGATCACGGTACAGGACGTACTTGACTCCCGTGCGCTGATATATCCCTTCAATCTGCTGAACATCTGTCTGGTGACCGACGCGGGCGGCGCCGTCGTCTTGACGCGCGCGGACCGGGCCAAGGATTGCGCCAAGAAGCCTATCTTTGTACGTGGCGCAGGCGAAGCAACGGAGCATACCCTGGTGACCAACATGACCGACCTGCCCCTAAGCCGGGCGACCAAAAATTCCGGCAACAAGGCATTCGAGATGGCCGGTGTGAGCCATGGCGACTTTGACCACATTATGCTCTATGACGCCTTTACTTCCGGCCCGCCGATCATGCTGGAGTCCCTTGGTTTCTGCGAACCAGGTGAAGGCGTCTCATTTTTCCAGGACGGCAAATCGACGCCGGGCGGATCGTTGCCCATCAACACCAACGGCGGCGGGCTGTCCTACACCCATTCGGGCATGTACGGGATCTTCCCGATTATAGAGGCCGTCCGCCAGCAACGCGGCGAATGCGGCGACCGTCAGGTGCCGGGCGCCAAGCTATCACTGGTCAACGGCATGGGCGGCATGCTGTCAGCGGCCGGCACCATCGTTTTGTCGCACGAAACCTAAGCCGCCGCCACCGCCACGCGGGTGTCGTTGTAACAGGCGCCTTCGGACAGATCCGCCTTGGTGGTCGGCGCCAGAGCGGAGACGGTTTGGCCGTTCGTCGTGGTCCGCATCCAGGCGCCCTTGTATGACAACAGCACGCCCCGGGCCACGGAATCCGTGACTTTCAGGGGTAGGAAGACTTCACCACGTTGATTGAAGACCCGCACCTGCTGGCCGTCCGCAAGGCCACTACGGGCGGCATCGTGGGGATGCATTTCCAGGAGCGGCGTGGGATCAGACTTGGCAAGGCCGCCGAACGTGGAAGAGGTCCGCCAGTTCGATGACGGCGTCAGCAGCGCAAAGGGATGTGCGGCGGCGATATCCTGATCCTCCACCAGAGGCACGTAGTGGGGCAGCAGCGCGTCAAATTTTTCATCGAGATAGGCGGATTTCAGCTCAATCCTGCCGCTTTTCGTGGTGGGCTGGAGCTCGATGCCGATGCGCTGGCCGCCCGGCCACATGGACAAAGCGGCCGTTGTGGATATTTCACTGGGCCGTACGCCGCCCAGGCGCGGATCGTCGCCGTCAATGGCATCGTCCATCAGCTGGGCGTCGCTGGCCTGGAAAATGGCGTCATCAAAGCCAAACCGCTGGGCCAAGCGGCGGAAAATCTCGGTATTGGGCAGCGCGTCGCCGACCGGCGCGATGACCGGTTCCGCCCGCTGCAAATATTGCTGGCCATAGGCGCAGAACAGATCGTCATGCTCGAAATGGCTGGCCGCGGGCAGAACTACATCCGCGTAGGCCGCCGAATCCGTCATAGCAATATCGACAACCACGGTGAATACGTCCTCCCGCGCCAGACCCCGGCGCATGGTGTTCTGATCAGGGTGCACCACCAATGGGTTATGGTTGTAGACCAGCAGGCCCCGGATCGGCGGATCAATATCGTCATTCGCGAGATGCCGGCCCACATCGATAATATTTAAGGTACGTGTGCCCTCGGGAATGAGGTCGGGGCGTTGCAATTTTTTCATGGTCTTGGGGAACAAGGCGCCCGAACCGCCGACCACGCCGCCCGCGGGATGGCGAAACTTGCCCATCAGTGCCGGCAAGGCATATATGGCGCGCAGACCGGCGCCACCATTGCGGTTCCGCTCCAAACCGTTACCCGTAGCGATCACCGCCGGCTCTGCCGTCTGGTAAAGCGCGACCAGGGCCAGGATATCCGCCGCCGGAATACCGGTGATCCCGGCCGCGCGCGCAATGCTGAATTCACGTGCCTCTGCCATGAAATCCTCGGCGCCTTCGACGGCATCGGCGATGAATTCCGCATCAAAGGCGCCACGCCGCTCCAACTCCGCCGCCATGGCAAAGGCCAACACCACATCCGTGCCAGGGCGGGGCGCCAGATGCAGATCCGCCTGTTCCGCCACCTTGATACGCTTGGGATCCACCACCACCACCTTGCCGCCTTTGTCCCTGATCCGTTGGATCACGGGGGCCAGATGCAGATTGGAAAAGGTGACATTATTGCCCCAGACGACGATTAATTCGGCCGCCTCGACATCGGTCATTTGCGCGCCGGCGATGGAGCCGAAGGTGCCGGCCCAAGCCTCGGACTTGATGCCGCCGCACAAGGGCCGGCGCGACAGGATCGATGCGCCCAGTTGATGGAAAAACCGCAGGTCCATTGAGCCTCCGGCCAGCATACCGTGGGGGCCGGCGTAATTCAGCGGTAGAATGGATTGTGGGCCATGCTTGGCGATGGCGGCCTGAAATTTGTCATGGATCAGGTCTAGCGCCTCTTCCCACGAGATCGCCTCGAACCGGCCCTCGCCCTTGGGGCCAACGCGCTTTAGAGGCCGGGTCAGGCGGTTTTCCCCATGCACTAATTCCGGATATAGCTTAGATACCTTGCCGCAGACCGCGCCTTGGGTTAGCGGATTGACGTTGGAGCCGCGCACCTTACTGATCCGACCATCTTCCACCGTGACGGTCAAAGAGCAGGTATCGGGGCAATCCAGGGGACAAACACTCGCCATCTGCTGGGTCATGGGACGGATTCCTTTCGAAAAATAATGTTCCTTGTAACAATCTTTCAAAATTGGCTGAAATTAAAGGGCTATTTATAACTATTTTCTAGGGTCAATTTCGCGCAAGCTATTTCCCGGGCGATGGCCGGCTAGGGCCTGAATCAATGCTTGGCACCGCCAAATGTTGTTACTAGTGGGCTTACAGCCCATTCCCGCCCCTGATGGAGGACGACGATGACGAAGAAAATCAGCCATTTTGGTATTTTGGTGCATGACGCCGACGCCGCCACCAAACTTTGGACGGAAGCGTTTGGCCTGAAAATGATCGAGGCGATCAAGCGCCAAGGCGATATTCTGTGATCGCTGGTGCGGGCAGTCCGGCAACTCAAATCGTCTAACTTGGGGCGAAGCCCATACCCGATAACCAGTATCGGCGATCTCGTCACCTACAGCTTGCCATACAGCGCAAACAGGCGCTCCCAATGGCGTTCCGCCGCCGCCTGGTCGTAGATCTTCCTCTCCGGAAAGGCGAAGCCGTGATGCACGCCCGGGTACATTTCAATCTCGCCCGGCGATCCCGCCGCCTCGAACAATCGGAGCAACTCGTCCACCATGTTTAGGGGCGCCAGGGCATCGTGCTCGGCGCAGGCGATATAGACCCTGCCCTTGACCTGACCAAAGGTCAGATGCGGACTTTCCTCGGCATCATTGACCAGCCAGGTGCCATAGAACGAGGCCGCGGCCTTGACCCGGTCCGGATAGCGGGCGGCGGCGGCCAGGGCATAAGGTCCGCTCATGCAATAGCCGTGGCAACCAACCGGGCCTGCCTTGGCCATGCCCTGGCCATCCACGTAGGCGATCATTGACCCGACATCTTCCATGACCGGGGGAATGGTCATCTTGGTGCGCACGGCCCGCATCGCGGTATGGTCGGCACTGCCTTCCTCCAGTACATCCGAGCCGTACATGGTGTCCCGGCCGGCCCGGTAATACAGATTAGGCAGAAGCACGTAGTAACCTACCGACGCAAGACGCCGCGCCATGTCGCGCAGTTCCTCGCGTATGCCCGGCGCATCCATCATCAGAAAAATGGCCGGGTACGGCCCGCCCCGTTCCGGATGGCAGATAAAGGTCTCCATCCCGCCGTCCTTGGTTTTTATATCCAGGGTCTCTTCAATCATCTGGCAGCCTCCCCATCCATGTCTGGGCATCAGTATATGGCAAAACGGATATTCAATGGCATACTATGGGATAACAACAAAATCGGGAGAGCACGATAATGGGACATACGGACGACTGGCTGGCGCTAACCACGGAAGACGCCCTGGAACCGGATTTGCCGATCTGCGACCCCCACCATCATCTATGGGATACCAGTTTTGCCCCGGCGGCGAAATTTCGTTCCGAGCAGGTGGAGACACGGTATCTGTTCCATGAATGGCTGGCAGAGATCAGCAGCGGCCATAATGTGGTTTCCACGGTCTTTATAGAATGCGCCTCCATGTACCGGGCCGATGGGCCGGAGCATCTGCGGCCCGTGGGCGAGACCGAATTCGTCAACGGCATCGCCGCCATGAGCGCCTCGGGCCAGTACGGTTCGTCCCGGATCGCCGCCGGCATAGTCGGCCTGGCCGATCTGAACCTGGGCGCGGGCGTGAAAGAGGTTTTGGAGGCTCATATCGCCGCCGGCGGCGGGCGCTTCCGGGGCATCCGCCATGCCGCGTCCTGGGATGCCAGCGATGAAATTCGCAACTCCCACACCAGGCCCTTCCCGGGCATGCTGGCGGACGCCACCTTCCGCGAGGGCTTCGCCCAACTGGCGCCCCTGAACATGACATTCGAGGCCTGGTGCTATCACCCGCAAATTTCGGAGATGACGGACCTGGCCCGCGCCTTCCCCGACACCACCATGATCCTGAACCATTTTGGCGGTCCCGTCGGGATCGGCCCTTATGCGGGCAAGCGCGCGGAAATTCTCGCCCAATGGCGCCTGGATATCGATGAACTGGCAAAATGCCCAAACGTGGTGGCCAAGCTGGGCGGCATCAATATGCGGGTCAATGGCTATGATTGGGATTTACAGGACCGTCCTCCCAGTAGCGAGGAACTGGCCGCCGCGACGCGGAATTACTACGACCATTGCATGGACCGTTTCGGGGCGGAGCGCTGCCTGTTCGAATCCAACTTCCCGGTCGACAAGCGGACCAGTAGCTACAACGTGCTCTGGAATACCTTCAAGCGCATCGCATCGGGCTGTTCGGCGACGGAAAAAGCGTCGCTATTCCACAACACCGCCGCGCGGGTTTATCGCATCAATGACTAATCAGAGCAGGACGACACCATGACCGAGCGGATCGCGGTAATCGGCGTGGGGCAAATGGGTTCCGCCATAGCGCGGCGGTTGAGCGAGGCTCAATACGATGTCATGGGCTATGACATTAATGACAGCGTACGCCAGGCTTTGGAGGCCGAGGGCGTCAAGATGGCGGATAGTTTGGCCGCGGCCCTGGCGGGACGCACCACCGTCCTGACCTCCCTGCCCGACCCGAAGGCCGTGAACGAAGCCTGGCTGGGTGCCGGCGGCATCATCGCCCTGGCCGAACCCGACAGCATGCTGGTGGAATTAAGCACCATCGATCCTGATACCATGAAAGCGGTGGGCGCGGCGGCGGCGACCCAGGGCCACGCGGTCCTGGACTGCCCCGTAAGCGGCAGCCCCAACGAGGCCGGCACAGGCAAACTGGTCCTGTTGGTTGGGGGCGCGGCGGCGGTGCTTGAACGCGCCGGGCCTTTGTTCGATGTGCTGGGCCAGACCTGGCAGCACACGGGCGCAGTCGGCACCGCCAAGGTGGTGAAAATCGTCAACAACATGATGTCCATGGGCAACGTCCTGGTCGCCTCCGAAGCCTTCGCCCTGGGCGTGGCGGCGGGTGTGGAGCCGCAAAAGCTGTTCGACGTCATCTCCGTCTCCGGTGGCCGCTCGCACCATTTCACCAAACGGTTCCCTAATGCCCTGAAGGACGATTTCGCCCCCGGCTTCAAAATGGAGCTGGGTGAGAAAGACCTCTCCCTAGGCGTTGATCTGGGCCGGGCCCTGAAAATGCCCACGCCCACCGCCTCCCTGGCCCGCGAGATGTACGCCCTGGCCGTGGCCGAGGGCTACAAGGGCCAGGACATCGTCGCCTTGATGGACATGTACCGTCAATGGGCCAAGGGTCGCCTTAATTAAACGGTAACGAATGGCGTAACGGAGTTGGAGGGCATCGACCAAAATGGCCGGAAACGCGGGAAATATTACACGAATTGAATTGCCGGGCGCCGCGGTTGATGTTGTCCGCAAGGGATCGGGGCGGAAATTGTTCATTCTGCATGGCGGTGGCGGACCCGTGGCGGCTATGCCCTTTGCCGATAGGCTGGCGGAATCCTTTGAAATAATTGCACCGGTCCATCCCGGCTTCGCCGGGTCGGCCATTCCCGAGAGTTTTGACGATCTGCAGGATCTGGTCTTCCTTTATCTCGATTTGATGGACACGCTTGATCTGGACGACGCCATCATGATGGGATTTTCCTTTGGCGGCTGGACAGCCGCGGAACTCGCGGTGATCTCGACCGCGCGCCTATCGAAGCTGATTTTGGTCGACCCCGTTGGTATTAAGGTTGGCGGCCGCGAGGACCGCGATATCGCGGACGTCTTCGCTACCCCGCCAGACGAGCTTGCCCGGCTGATGTGGCATGACCCCGCCAATGCCCCCAATCCCGCCCATATGACGGATGCGGAGCAGGAAACGGTGCAATCCAACCGGGTCGCACTGAGCCTCTACACCTGGCAGCCCTACATGCACAACCCCAAACTGCCGGGCCGATTGCACCGGATTGATGTGCCGACATTGTTGATCTGGGGCGAAAGCGACGGTCTGGTAACGCCGGATTACGGCCGGGCGTTTTGCGCCATGATCCCGGGCGCCCGGATGGCCGTCATCCCCGAGGCCGGACACGCGCCGCAGATGGAACAGCCCGACGCCTTTGTCGGGCACGTCATGTCATTCGCATAAGTCTTTACCCAACCGTAGGAAGTTCCGCGTCATGAAAGCATGGTTCTTTACCGAGGATGCCTATCCGCAATTGCCCGATCAGGACAGCTATCGTTCCATCCGTGTCAGCCTTCCCAACAAACATTACGATCCAGAAACAGGCGCCGATAATTACCACCAGTTCATCGACATGTGGCTCATGGCGGAAGACCTTGGGCTGGAGATCATGCTGAACGAGCATCATCAGACCGCAACCTGCGTGGTGCCGTCGGTTCCCATCATGGCGGGGATCCTGGCGCGAGAAAGTAAGACCGCGCGCATTCTGGTCTTGGGCAATCCGTTGGCCAATCTGCCCCGCCCTACCCGCACGGCGGAAGAAATGGCCATGGTCGACGTGATCTCGCGCGGCCGGCTGGAATGCGGTTTCGTGCGCGGTGTTCCCTATGAAAGTGCGCCGGCCAATGTATCGCCTTATCGCGGCACCGAACGGATGTGGGAAGCCCATGATCTGATTATCAAGTCCTGGACCAGCCATGACGGTCCGTTCAACTTCGAAGGGCGTTGGTTTCATGCCCGCCAGGTCAATATCTGGCCCCGGCCCTATCAACAACCGCATCCCCCCGTTTGGGTGACCATCGGCAGCGCCAGCACTGCGGTGCCCGTGGCCGAGCACGAATATGTCGGCGCGGTCTTCCTGGCGGGTTATCCACGCATTCGGCCTATTTTTGACGGCTACCGAAGCGGCTATCTCGCCCGGCATGGCAAGGCCGCGCCGATCGGCCGGCTGGCCTATGCCGCCTTGGTCTATGTCGCCGATAGCGAAGTGGAGGCCAAGTCGGGCGGCGAAACCTTGCTGTGGTACATGACCTCCAACAAGGTGCCCGTGGAATATAGCAATCCGCCCGGATATCATCCGCCGGCAGTAGCGGCGCAAATCGCTCGCGGCAGCATCGGCGGCGCTGGCATTCCGTTGCAGGCCACCCTTGATGACCAGATGGCGCGCGGCAATATGTTCTGCGGCACGCCAGACCAGGTCTATGAACAGATCAAGGCGTTCTACGACTATTCGGGGGGGTTTGGTCATTTTCTGATAATGGGCCAGGCCGGACATCTGACATTCGACCAAACACGGCGCTCCATGACCCTGTTCTCGCGCGAGGTCTATCCCCGGCTAAAGGAACTCACCGCGTCCTACGATGCCGATGCAATGGGGCAAACCCGCGCCGCATTGCCCGACAAGGAAGCCGCCGACCTAGGTGCATTCGGCGTCGAATTCGCGCGCTGATACAACGATGGGAGTTATCGGGACACAATACAGCAGGAACCAAGATTGGACTCATGGCTTGAATTTGCGTTTTGTATAGAATTCGCTGGTCTTTGGGAAGAATTTGAAAACACTACCACGGCAAAGCTCAAGAAAAAAATACGCGGTAAGAACTTGGCCTATTACGCGGCCAACCTGCCTCCGGACGCGACGTTCGAGGTCAGCGTCGAGACTGTTGATGATGGCGGTGCCTTGACCTCAGCGTGGATCGCCGGCGTTGAAGAGGCGCGCCGTTCCTTGGAATTCGCCTCGGAGCAGGAAATCGACGCAGTCTATGCCAAGCACGGGGCATGAAGCTGCGCTGTACACGTCACGCCCTCCACGACTTTGATTTCCTGTGTGCGTTTATCGCGGAATACTATGCTATCGCCGCGCAAAATGTCAGCCGCACTATCTGTGCCGGCGTTGAATTGCATCTGCGGTGACGCAGACGGGACGCGCCAATTCGTTGTCGCAGGAGTGCCGCACATTGTCGTTTATGAAATCGAAGATGAAACGATCACTATCTTACGTATTTATCATATGGCACAGGATCGGCCCGGCTCGGGGTAGACAAATTTTCGCGCCCTGAACCTATTAACGCTGCTCATAGGCTGACGGGATAGCTGCAAACGGCTAATTCGTGGCGTAAAAGGCCAGTTTATTGCCGTCCAGGTCGCGGACATAGCTGAAGGTCATGCCGCCGCCGCCGCGCGGGCCGACTTCGCCTTCATCGCTGCCGCCCAGGGCCAACGCCTTGGCATGCAGTTTCGCCACGGTCTCGGCATCGTCCACCATCAACGCCACCATGGTCCCGTTGCCAACCGAGGCGGCCTCGCCATCAAAGGGCTTGATAACGCCCAGCATGGCCGCGCCCGCCTTGCTAGACCACATCACCAGACGGTCATTCGGGGTGATTTTCTTGAGCCCGAGGTCGGCGAAAAGGGCATCGTAGAAGGCGGCGGCTTTTTCAAGATCGTTGGTACCAATTGTAGTGTAGCCGATCATGGTGCAGGTATCCTTTGTGTTGGCGTGATGAGGTTTGCATTGGAGTATGATGAAAGAATTCGGTTGAGTCTTGCTTTCTACGACCCCTACGGCTCCATCAAGATCGGCAGGGCCTGGTTATAGGCGGCCTCGGCTAGGATCTTGATTTCGGGCGGGGTGCGGCTGCCGATGGGATGTTCGAGCCTGACGAAAGGATAGTCAGGCAGGCCCAGCATGCGGGCGATGTTTCTGACCGTCACCTCGAACGGTTCCGTGCACAATACCACCGCGCGCTTGCCCAGTTGTTCGAAGCTGATGCCGTCATGCAAACTGCACGTGGAGCAACTACCTCAATCCCCTAGGCCGGTAATCAGGAAATCAACGTCCTTCGCGGCCGCCTGAATGGTTTCGCCGGGCGCCGGCGCCGAGGCGTTGCTCTTGGAGAAGATTGGCAGGATGGTGCAGCCATGGCGTTGTTCGAACAGGGCGGCGGTCTCTCGGAGCATATTGACGGCGTTTAGCTTGCCGTTTTCCAACAGTCCGAGAGTCTTCCCTTCCAGGCTAGGCAGCGCCGCCGCCCGGGCATAGTTCCGCTCGGGCCCGGTCACGGTAGGGTCATAAAGTTGCATGGTTGTCCTCCAAACTTTGTTTCATCTAGTCACAATCTATGCAAACGCCAATGGGTTTCGATTGCATGATCGAGCCGCGGCCGCGGCTCCAGGAGGGGATAAAGCATGAATGCCCGCCCGCATCGCCGCCGCCCATGACGACCAGGATATCATCCGGGCTCAGCCCCCGGTGCATCATGCCGGCCGCGACCAGGGGGCTGGCATCCGCCTCGGCGTGCTGTCTGTCGTATTCGCGCTGGCGGTACTTACCCACCGCCTGCATGCCCTCCACCGCGCGGACCGCGTGGCTGAACAGAAATTCCCGCACCTGTAACTTGCTCCAGCCGGTCGAGGTGACGACGCGCATATGTTCCGGCGAGAGCACAACGACCGATTGGCCCAGGTTGATGCAACCATAGTTTGCCATGGCATCGGCGATGGAGCCCAGCACCGCCTGCGGCGTGTTGCCACCGTGGTTTTCCACATTGCAAAAACCACCGCCCGCAAACACGGTCACGCAACTAACCCCTTCGGGATAGTCCAGATCCTCGACCAGCAGGGGCCAGGGATTGCCGCGCGCCCGCTCGGCGATACAGAAACTGAACTTGCCGGGGTTGCCCTGGGTTGATTTGTCGGAGATGCCCGGGACCATCCGGAATACGTTCAGCAATATCAGGCGCACGGCGCGGCCGATAGTGGCGTTGGCGCGGTTGCCGGGGCCGAACAGGTTCACGTCAGCATTCATGCCGATGTCATCAATCATCGGCCCGCTGACCACCAGCAAGGGGGCGGAGCCTCCGGTAGAGGCGGTGGAGCCGTGGAAATTGAAGTCGGGTTCGTTCATCGCCTCGAACGCCGCGACGACGACGGGAAAGTATTCCGGTTTACAGCCCGCCATCACCGCATTCACCGCCGCCGCGTGCACGGTGCACTCAAACCCGGTAGCCGGATGCGCCGCCAGCACGGTTTCCGGCGGCCGTCCCTCGAACAGCAGCATCGCCTCGACCCGCCTCACGTCGGGTGGGACGACGGGCAAGCCATCGGTCCAACCCTGTTCGTAACAATAGTCGATGGCGGCCAATGGATCGTCATCGACCTCGTGGATTCGGGCTGAAGCAAGCGCCATGGTATGTCTCCCGATGCTGATTTCCAGGCTATCAGAATACACCGTGGCTGATTTCCGCGCGCTAAGAATCTAACCCCGTCGGATCTATCTGGCTTTCTCTCTTGATTGAATTAAAATGAACGTGCGAGAGGAGCCCGATGCTTAATACAGATGTCTTAATCGCTGGCGGCGGTCCGGTCGGGCTGACCCTTGCGATCGCACTCGGCCAACGGAACGTCCGGGTCTGTTTGGTCGAGAAGAAGGCGCAACCAGAATTCCTACCGAAGATGGAACGCACGAACGCGCGCTCGATGGAGATGTTCCGCCGGCTCGGACTCGCCGATCGGATCCGCGCGGCAAGCGAGTATACGCCCTTGCCCACGGACATTTTTCTGGTCACCGCCCTGAACGAACCGCCCATACTGCGCCTACTATACCCCTCGGTGCCGGAAGCGAAGAAGCAGATCGAACAATGCCGCGATGGCTCGCTGCCCCTCGAGCCCTATCAACTGATCTCGCAATACACCATGGAGCCATTGCTACGAGCGGCCGCGGAGGCGTTGCCCGGCGTTGAAATCCGCTTTGGCGTCGAACTTATCTCGTTGGAACAGGATGAGCACGGCGTTACCGCGGCCCTGTCGGGGGACAAAGGAACAGAGAGCAT
>Ga0209403_10001455_pt1 | contig 30766 bp, 27 predicted proteins | sample ArcticOcean_MG_C_8_FD_187440 | JGI IMG/M metagenome (GOLD analysis project Ga0209403, IMG submission 187440) | Marine microbial communities from western Arctic Ocean - ArcticOcean_MG_CB11_86 (SPAdes) (version 2) | ecosystem: Environmental > Aquatic > Marine > Oceanic | place: Arctic Ocean...
AAAGCGACCACAGCAGACCCCAATCCATCTGCCATAATACCACCCTTCAATTCTTTATCTGTCGGTTCACGGTTTGCACCACCCATTGTAATCCCTGAAATATCGCCAACCGTTTCTATTGTCGTGATGAATGCCATAATGATCATCAACCCGATAAGGCTTACGGCAGCGGGGCTAGTGAAATCGAGACCGAAATGCTGGTCTGGAAAACCAAACCACTTAGACGTGCCAACTTTAGCCAAAGCCTTGCCATTTACCATGCCGAGTGGAAAAGCAACAATATACCCTATCACCAACCCAAAAAAGATAGAGGCAGCAGACCAAATCCCTTTACCATACCGCCTAATCAACAAAGTAACGATGATAACTAGTAGTGCCATACCCCAATTTGAGAGGCTACCAAATCCAGCTTTACAAAAGGGAGCCGGATATGCTCCACAACCGGCCGAATACTTTATTCCTACGGGGAGAAGCGTAAATCCTATCGTCATCACAACGACACCGGATACGAGGGGGGGAATAAATTTACGGATTTGAGGAATAAAATAGCCGAGGATCATTTGGAATATGCCACCTACTAGAGACGCCCCAAAAACGGCAGCCAAGGTGGCACCACTTTTTAAAGCACCTATCAATATCCCGAGATACGCAAAGCTTGTACCCTGGACGACAGGCAAGCGAGATCCGATCGGACCGATACCAATTGTCTGGATAAGCGTCGCAACCCCGGCAGCCAGCAAAGCAATTTGCACTAGCGGTGTAATAAGCTGTGGCCCCCCTGCCGCTAAAGCAATTAATAGCGGCACGGTAACATTCCCGGCAAACATCGCCAGGACGTGCTGTATACCAAGCGGGATCGCCTGCGCCATTGGAGGTGTATATTCTGTATCCGCTAATTTAGCGGGATCCATGGTTACCTGATCACTCATTTTATTAACCCCTTTGTTTGAATGTAATTATTAATCAATGTCCTTCCAATTTGCCAACTTTTTAACCTCAACTTCCTCGATAGGTTGAATAACTATAAGGTGAAACCAGAAGGGGCACGTGATAATGTTCATTAGGAGATGCAATGCCAAAACGGATAGGTACAATATTAAGGAATGCAGGATCTTCTAAATTCATGCCTTTTCCCTGAAAGTATTCACCTACATGGAATTCAAGCTGATAAGTTCCAGAGATAAACACCTCATCCGCAGCTATGGGTTGGTCACAACGACCGTCCATATTTGTCGTCTTCTCAGTAACAAGATTTTGTCTGCCGCCTGAAATTTGGAATAACTCTAAGCGCAGACCATTCGCCGGCTTACCATTTGCCGTATCTAATACGTGTGTGGTGAGAAATCCCATCGCCGACTAATTCCCCCCAATTATGGTTAAAATATTAGATAACCAATTTTATCTTTTACCTATCACTGGAAAATGAGCGTAACCCATAAAAATTACCGCTGGCAAATAGTTTTATTGAAATCCTTATAGGAATTCTTCGCTCTTTGTCGAATTTTCATGGGTTATCAAAATGTAAACCAACATGAAAAATCGGCATTTAGTTATTTAGACGTTGCAACTAAAATCGATTTTCTTTTTGTTATACTCAGATAGCTGGCATTATCGCTCCCGCAGGAGAAGTTTTTCAAAATATCATAGGTTTACGACGCATGCCCGATCAAGATTACCCAAGAGACCTGGTAGGCTATGGAGCCAATCCACCAAAGGCTAATTGGCCCGGTGGGGCACGGGTCGCTCTTCAATTTGTCGTCAATTATGAAGAGGGCAGTGAAAACTCCATTCTCCACGGAGATAGTTCTTCCGAAGCATTTCTATCAGAAATAATTGGAGCTGATGCACGCAAGAATGTTCGCCATATGAGCATGGAGAGTTTCTACGAGTATGGTAGCCGGGTGGGCGTTTGGCGTATTTTCAATTTGTTTCGGTCACGCGGCATCCCCGTGACTGTATTTGCGGTTGCTATGGCAATAGAACGGCACCCGAATGTAGTGGAGGAAGCTCTGAAGAATGACTTTGAAATTTGCAGCCACGGCTGGCGTTGGCTCGACTATCAATATATTCCAGAGGATGTTGAACGGGAGCACATGAATATTGCAATCGACACCCACACCCGTGTCACCGGAGAACGTCCCTTAGGTTGGTATACTGGACGCACCAGTCCCAACACCCGAAAACTTGTAGTAGAGGAAGGGGGCTTTCTCTATGACGCGGATGATTATAATGACGAACTCCCCTACTGGACTATCGTAAGCGGCAAAGAGCATTTAGTCATACCCTACAGTTTGGATGCCAATGACATGAGATTTACGGCGGCACAGGGATTTAATGCAGGGGAACAATTCTTAAATTACCTTAAAGATTGTTTTGACACGTTGTATGAGGAAGGCGCTGAAACCCCTCGAATTATGTCAGTTGGACTTCACTGCCGCATTATCGGCCGGCCGGGACGGTTTGCGGCCCTGAAATCATTTGTCGATTACGCTCTTTCCCACAGTGATGTATGGTTTTGTCGACGAATTGATATTGCAAAACACTGGCGAGAGCATCACCCCTATAAGCACAACCCATGAATGAAATCCATCAATACACCAACAATCTGCCGAGCCGGATGAACAAAGACGAATTTGTTACCTGCTTCGGTGGAGTTTATGAACACTCTCCTTGGGTTACAGAAGAGGCTTGGGGGGAAAATTGCAAAAAAAATGCTACACCAGACCAGGATACGGCTGAAAAAACCCACCAAATGTTAAGCGCCGTAGTTAATGAGGCAAGCAAAGACGATAAACTTGCGTTACTCCGAGCACACCCTGACCTCGGAGATAGGCTAGCGATAACCGAAAATATGACCCAGGCGTCTCTTTCCGAACAAGCGAGTGCCGACTTAACAAATTGCTTACCCCAAGAGTTCAAGACATTTCAAACCCTTAATGCTCAGTACAAAGAAAAATTTGGCTTCCCCTTCATCATGGCGGTTCGCGGCTATAATCGAACAGAAATCCTTGAGATCTTTAAAAAACGACGCCATAACGATACCAATACGGAATTTGCAACCGCCCTTGAGCAAGTTCATCTTATAGCTTATCTGCGGCTTAAAGAGATTACCTAATGAGACGGAAATAGCGTGTCAGAACCACTCCTACCACCCTTTGCCTCAGACGCCGTAAACCTAGCCTCTCCCAGAATGGGTGCCGAGGTAATCTATGCGACAGATGAGTTTTTTGCGTCTAAAGAACGTTTGATCAAAGATACGGAGCCTCAATTTATCCCCGACAAATATGACAATCATGGCAAGTGGATGGACGGCTGGGAATCACGCCGTCGCAGGGATAGCGGCTATGACCATTGTATCGTCAACCTGAAAGCAGGTGGTACCATTGAAGGCGTAGACATCGATACACGTCACTTTACCGGCAACCATCCACCGTACGCATCTATCGACGGAACTCTCTCTACATCCAGCCCAAAAGAAGACACGGCCTGGATGGAGGTCGTCCCCAGGACAGAAATCAAACCCGACACTCACAATTTCATTGAGGTGAAGTCTTGGGAACGACTTAACTATATACGTTTTAATATTTATCCGGATGGCGGAGTAGCGCGGCTTCGGATCTACGGGCATCCAACCCCTGCTTGGCAGCAACAAGATCCCTTGGGAGTACATGAACTCTCCGCCATTACAAATGGCGGCCATATAGTTGGATATAACGACGCGCACTACGGAAACCCATGGGTGATCCTTTCTCCGGGTCGGGGTGTTGACATGGGAGATGGCTGGGAAACGAGGCGACGACGTGAACCTGGAAATGACTGGATTATAATAGCCCTTGGTGCACGGGGCATCGTTGAACGGATAGAATTAGATACAGCGCACTTTAAAGGTAACTATCCAGACCGTTGCTCTGTCGAAGCAACTACGCTCGAAGACTCAAATAAAACCTCTCTTATACATGAGCGTGTAAACTGGTTAAACCTCATGGACGAACAAAAGTTGTCAATGGACCGCATCCACACCTTTGAAAGTGATAAAATAAATTCCATCGGTCCAGCGACCCACCTACGTTTAAGCATCTACCCCGATGGCGGGGTTAGCCGCTTCCGGGCTTTTGGGCGACTAGCCTCCCCCTAAACGATTTAGAAGCGTAATGCTGAACCTCAACATCAGACCCCTTATCCGTGATGAATTTGTCCGCTTCGGCGAGGTAATAGAAATGGACGGCGCTAAATCACACAGCATTAATGAAGGTACAACCGAACGCTACCACGATTTAGCGAACGTAGACGTTAGTGACCGGGAAGGTAAGACACTAATTAATATTTTCAGAGGTCAGCCCCGCCCCCAGCCAATCGAAATCAGAATGATGGAGCGCCATCCTATAGGATCTCAGGCTTTCTACCCTCTTCAACCACACGACTATCTAATCGTAGTTGCTGATGAGGTGGGTTCTCCCAACCCCAGTGACCTCCACGCTTTTCGAGCAACTGGGGTGCAGGGGGTTAGTTATCGGAAGAATATCTGGCATCACCCTCTATTGGTGATCGTCCCAAACCATGACTTCCTGGTCATCGACAGAGGCGGTCCTGGTGAGAATTTAGAAGAACACTTTTTCGAGGAGACTGAGGGTTCAGCCGTTTTAAGAGTGTAGGAGCCACACCTCGATGTTTAATTTCAAAATGAGTGTAAACTTCGATGTGTGACAAATTCAATTGGTATGATTTTTTATCTCCACAAAACTTGATATCAATTCCAAATGATTGAATGTCCTATATTAATCGTAGGTGGGGGGCCAGCTGGTTTGAACCTTGCTCTAAACCTCGCCTGGTGGGAGACACCGTGTTTGTTGGTCAACGACAAACCCGATACACCAAACCATCCTCAGGGAAATTCCCACAATGCGAGAACTATGGAACATTATAGGCGCCTGGGGATCGCTAACGACATTCGACATGTCGGACTGCCACCGGATCATTGTGGAGATGCTATATTTGTAACCCGTATTAACAGTCATGAAATTGGCCGGATTAAACTCCCAACCAACCGCGAACGCCTCGCACCCGATTTTCCGGAGTTAGGGATAACTCCAGAGCCCACGCACAGGGCATCGCAGATGTACGTGGAGGCCATCCTCAAAAAACATGCGGCGTCCCAGGAAAAAATTGATCTTCGTTTTGGGTGGAGAATGTCTGAATTCAAAGAAAATGGCGACCACGTGATGGCGGTAATTGAAAACGTTGCTTCAGGCGAACATGAAAGAATCATCTGCACACAAATGGTCGCCTGCGACGGGGCAAACAGTTCCGTACGAAAGACACTCGGCATCAATTATGAAGGTAAAAGTGGAGAGGAAGTAGATTTCATGATGGGCCAAATGTTGTCGGTCTATTTCCACGCGCCTGAACTTTATAAGATTATGAAAACTGACGCCCCGTGGCAGTTCCATACGATTAACCCTGATGGCCGGACGTCGATCGTCGGGTTAAACGGAAAAAGTGATTTCCTTGCTTGGGCCAAAATACCACCTGGTATGGGTCCGGAGAATATAGATCCGAAATCGGTCATCTACGCCGCCGTCGGACAAGAATTAGAGGTAGAAATTATTTCGGCAAAACCCTGGACTGCAGGTTTATCTTTAGTTGCCGAACGGTATGGAAATAAAAAGGTTCTAATGGCGGGTGACGCCGTGCACTTATTTACTCCGACCGGTGGGTTCGGCATGAACACGAGTGTCGACGATGTCACCAACCTAGCCTGGAAGTTATCTGCCCTTTACCACGGCTGGGGAGGACCAAATCTAATCGAAAGCTACGAGCAGGAACGGCGACCAATTGCCGAGAGAAACCTGGCACAGTCGTATGCGCTGGCAGAAATCAAATCACAAATCAGAGTGCCAAAAGGTATTGAGGATGAAGGCCCTGCAGGTAACCGCGTCCGGAAAGAACTTGGAAGCCGCTTCATGACAGAACTTGCCGAAGAATATAAATGTATAGGTATCCAATTGGGAAGCCAGTATATAGGCTCCCCCCTCATCGAAAATGACGGTTCTGAACCCCCACTAGATGACCCCTACGTCTTTTCTTCCAGTGCCTGCCCTGGATGCCGATCCCCCCACGTGTGGATGGAAGATGGAAGTGCACTGTTCGATCACTTCGGCAAATGGTTTACACTGCTTTGTTTCGACGACAATACGGCAGTCTCTAAAATCGAAATTGCCGCTTCAAAAAGAAGTGTTCCGCTGAAAGTGTTGACGGCACCAAAAAACATAAAGGATATTTATAGGGCGGAATTGGTATTAATCAGGCCTGATCAATATGTTGCCTGGCGAGGCGATGGCAATTCCTTACATCCCGAAAAACTCCTCAAAAAGGTAATCGGCCATTGATTAATTACTGCAAACGATATTGTTAGAAGTTGAAACTGTTACCTGAAGGCTTGTTCCTATTGGCCTTTAGTAGGAGAATCCAGAAAAAGAAGGCGTAGAGAAATGATTAAAGTAACAGATGTCGCCTATGCAAGGTTTAGAGCTCCCGATCTCGACAAGATGGAAGGTTTCTTGAAGGATTTTGGACTGGAGCGATCCGCCCGAACGGACAATGCCCTCTATATGCGTGCCTGTGGTACCAGTCATCACGTGCATATAACCGAGTTGGGTGACCCGGCATTTATCGGCATGGCCTTTCATGCCGCAAGTGAGGATGATCTCCATAATCTTTCCGGATTTTCTGCCACCGCCAGCCCTAAGGAAATTAAAGAACCTGGTGGCGGGAAAAGGGTCCAAATTACCGACCCCGATGGTTTCCTTGTGGAAGTGGTTCATGGGATTGAAGAATTAGAGCCCATTACCGTTCGAAATAGTTTTCGGCCTAATTCCGGAACTGCTTACGAAAGGAAGGGCGTATTCGTGAGACTGGAAAAAGGTCCAATACAATGTCTTCGGTTAGGGCATGTTGTCATCGGAGTGAGCGATTTCAAAAAAAGCAACGATTTCTACAAATCACATTTTGGCTTTCTTGATTCAGATATTTGCTATGAAGGGGATGAAAATAATATTGTTCTGGCCTTCAATAGGGTCAATAGAGGTAAGGATTTTGTCGACCACCACACGCTGCTTACTGCACCAACTGGCAAACCGGAGCTCGGTCACATAGCCTTTGAAGTGGAAGACATCAACGCCATTCATCTAGGCCACGAGCATCTGCAATCAAAGGGATATCAGCATTCCTGGGGCGTAGGACGTCATATACTTGGTGCCCAGATTTTCGATTATTGGTTTGACCCTTACGGTAACAGGGTTGAACACTGGACGGACGGCGATTTACTGAACGAAGATTCGCCCACCGGGGTCCACCCCTATGGCGCGAGGTTTTCCACCCAATGGGGCGTGACGGAATCTTCGCGCCGATAATTAATTAAAATTTAGTCAGTTTTGGGGCTATTCCTTAACAAGGATTATTCAATTTGGAGGCGTTAGGTATAAAAATTCCAGTCTATTTCCGGCTTAACAAGCTGCAATAACCGGTATGTTCGAACTCTAGTTAGGACAGATGTGAACGCAGGGAGAAGTTTTTGTTATATAGTAAACTAGGTTTGCTAAGTTGAGAGCATGAAAAAGTTTCTCCAGGCCTCACACTAGTTTCTACATTTCGCGGAAGTACTGCTAAGCTAATAGATATAGAGGGACATAAAGTTCATCAATGGGATCTTCCGGGCCGTTTAGGTTCGCTTGCTTATCTTCTTCCCAACGGTAATCTTCTTTGTTCTACAGTGACGGATGACGGACCACCAGTGCGCCAGACTAGGGGGGCGTCTTTACGAACTTAACTAGAATAGCAAAGTGGTCTGGGAATACACAGACCACAGTCAACATCATGACCTTAAGAGACTATCCAACGGCAACACGATGTATCTCGGTTAGCGAGCCATGACGGATACTAACGCCGCTCGTGTAAGAGGTCGTATAGCCGGAATGGAAAAATTTACGAAGATTATGTTCGAGAAATTTTGCCAAAGGGAGAAACTGTCTGGGAGTGGGCGACCTCTGAACTGGATATTGAACGTTACCCACTAACCGACGGTGTCACGCGTTTCGAATTTGCCCATACCAACACCTACGTCCCGCTACCTAATGAAGAAATACTGCTTAATTTTCGCAACCTCGATCTGATGGCAATTCTGGATAAGAAAAAACGGAAGTTTATATGGGAGAAAAGAGACATCATGTGGGGACGAGCTCATGACCCACACCTGCTCGAAAATGGTGACATACTGTTCTTTGCAAATGGCGCTCACGATATAATTGCACCGGCTCGCTCAAATATCATACAGTTTAATAAGGGAACAGGAGAAGAGACATGGCGTTACGAAGCACCGATGGCGTGGACATTTTATACCCATGTTATGGGTGGGGTAGAGCGCCTACCTAATGGTAACACGTTAATCGTCGAATCAGTCAATGGCAGGATTTTTGAAGTGACCCCTGATTGCGATTTGGTATGGGATTATATAAATCCTGATTTTGATACTCCTTTTCCAACAAGCAAAAAGCCAGGTAACGCCGTATTTCGCTCATTTCGCTACGCCGTTGATAGTCCGGAACTTTCCAAATTTTTGGGATAAAAAAAATCCTGAGGATCTCTAAGACCTAACACTCTTCAGCCACCGTCCCTAGATACTCGGCAAGACGATCCATCGCTGAGATACCTGCCCGTTTTTCAGCTGCAGCATTGTAGTTAGTATTTGTATTGATATCGTAATAGTAGGGGTTGCCCTTTTTGTCTAAAATATACTCAAAACCAGCAACATGAATATCGTTGTTTTCCATTACTTTCTGCAAATCTGAAACAAACGGCGGATTAAAATTGGATAGAATTTCAAATTTTTCAGACTGGCCTAGAACGTTCTCATTCTCAAAACTACACGTCGATATTTCCAGTTCACAAGCATCAGCAGGGCAAAGTTCAAAACCCTCAGAGGTATCCACTCGTACCGCATAAAGGAATTCCCGCCCAATAAGCTCAACACGGATGATGTATGGTTCAGGTGCCTGGATGTATTCTTGTACCAAAGTGATCCCATCCACAGACAATTCAAAATCATTACCAACAACATATTCTTGGAGGGCATTGCGATCGTGAAACAAACGTACCCCGAGCCCTTTACCAGCTCTGTTATGTTTTGTGATCACTGATCCGCCAATACGGTCCCATGCTTCTAGTATTCCTTTTTGTCCTGCAGCGGCAATTGTGCGAGGAACAGGGATGCCAACTTCCTCTAGAGCCGTATATTGCACAACTTTGCTGATTTCGAGGTCGAGTGCCCGAAAACCATTCAATACAATGCGGTTTGAACGCCAAAGCCATCGTAAAATAGCAGCCGTCAACTCAGGCGAATAGCGATGTCCTCGAGTATGGGACGAAGCACTCATCCGATTATAAAAGATTCCATCAGGTGGCTCTGTCATCAAGTCCACAATACCTTCGTCCAAAAACCAGTCCTGATAGGGAAGTCGACGCTTCTCCAACGCCTCGATTAACGGCTCAGTCCACTCTGAATTCTCATGCAGAATGTGAATTTTGCCCATGAGGCAAGCTCCTTCAATCGTCCATCACAGTTCGGTTATTCGGAACTACTGACATTCTGACGTGCCAGACTAAACTATGGGATATATGATTTTGCAACCTTCAAAATAAAAGATACAAAAAATATGTTGATGGAATTACGACTTATCTAAATGATGAGAACCGAAAATACAGATATTTGTTCTTGATCTTTTTATAGCGTTTGCACGAGGTGCTTTGTTGACATTAACTCAATTTTGAAAAATCTAAATGCGCCCAGGAGGTATTTTGAAATGGCCTATGAAAAGGTTTGGGAAGAGATTGAATTTTTTTCGAATGACCTAAAAACAGCGGCCTATCTTTACAAGCCCAAAGACTGGAACCCCGGCGATCCACCACGTCCAGGTATCACCGTCCTTCATGGCTACACCGGCATGAAAGATGTTTACGGCATGGATGTGCCGCAGTGGCTTTGGGAGGAAGGTTATTTTGTACTTTCGTTTGACTATCCCGGCTTCGGTGTCAGCGAAGGTGAACGCGGTCGCCACCGCCCACTGGATCAAGCGCAGAGCGTGTATGACGCGGTAACATATCTGCAAACGGTCGATGGCGTCGATCCTAGCCGCATCGCCTATTACGGCTCCAGCTATGGCGGAGCGCATGCAATTTGGTGTGGTGCCTTCGACGAACGTGTGAAGGTAATCGTATCCGCCGTCATGGTATCGAATGGCGAACGTTGGATGAAATCCGTGCGCCGCCCCCATGAATGGCAGGACTTTAAAGAAAAGGTTGATGAAGCCGAGCGCAAAAGAGTGCTAACAGGTGAGAAAACAATGGTACCGCTTGTGGAGATTATGTTGACGGATCCTCACACTCAGATGGTAGTCGAACAGTTCCACGCAAAAAGCGGCCGCTTCAATCCGGAATACGATCTCGAAAGTGCGGCGGCAAATATACGATATAAGCCCGAATGGGTGGCGCACCGCATCTCACCTCGCCCTGTTCTGATGATCTATGCTGAATATGATAATCTTGTTCCGATTGAAGAGCAAATCAGTTGCTACGAAGCTCTTGGAGAGCCCAAAAAACTGGTTAAGCTCCCCGATGCTCAGCATTACGAATCATATCAATTCTGTAATGCTGAAATTCATAAAATCCAGAAAGTAGAGGCTCTCGAATGGTATCAAAAATATCTTTAATTTCTCCTAAAGCTCATTGAGAGGAACGAGTACTGGCAACTGTTAACACCATCGGCCAAATTGTAGGGCTATTTATTAGTGTCGTTTCAGTTGGCGTTCTTATAAATACCGCCAGTTACCGGCATATAGTCAAAGAATTTACCAAAAGCCCCGCCCTTTGTTATCTAGGCGGCGTGTTGGCACTGTTCTTTGGCCTATTCATACTCATATTTCACAATACATGGGATGCAAGTTGGACAACAATTATTACTATTATAGGCTGGTTATCTGTCACTAAGGGCGCCCTGTTAATCGCTTGCCCGAATATCTCTCCCAATTTTTTGAATTGGATTTGCAAGGGTGGGGCTTTGATGCGCTACATAGGAGTTATATATTTACTGCTCGGTTTATTCCTGACTGTAAAAGGCTTTAATCTATTTTAATTGACCCAAAAGTAGAAATTCCGGAATGGTATCGGAAATATCTTTAATCCCCTCTAGTTTATTTGTCAGAGTAAAACATCAAAGGTCTCAACAGGAAGATGCTCCGGAAACGATAGTCGCCGTCATCAGACAATTCATCCAGATGACCTAACCGTTTTCTGATAACCCGAAAATCGATCTTGCTGAAAAAACTGCAAAGGACTCAAAGAGGTAAAACTGATGGATTTAGCTTATTTCACAATGCCCCTGCACCCGGCAAGCCGACCGTTTGGCGAAACCCTACAGGAAGACAGGGAGGCATTTCTCTACGCAGATGAATTAGGCTTTACCGAAGCTTACATGGGAGAACATGTGACCGACATTTATGAACCGGTGCCCAACTCCATGTCATTCCTCGCCTCCATCGCCTATGACACCAAGAACATAAAACTCGGCACCGGCACGGTAAATTTAGGGCACCACCATCCCGCGGCTACGGCCGCAGAAGCGGCCATGCTCGACCATATGCTCGAGGGTCGTTTTTTGTTTGGTGCCAGTCCCGGAAATCTACCCGCCGACGCCGAGGTATTCGGCACTCTGGACGCCAACCGTAACGAAATGTTCGTCGAGGCGTTGGAACATATCATCGCCATTTGGACTTCCGATGCACCTTATCGGCTCACCGGCAAATACTGGAACATCACCACCGAAAGAACCCATCTCCCCGAATTGGGCCAAGGTATCATGGGGAAGCCCTATCAGAAGCCATACCCACCCATTCTGGGTACCGTAGTCGCCCCCTACTCGAAGGGCATAGTAGGGCTCGGCGAGAGAGGCTGGTATGCTATCTCAGCCAACTTCTTGCTACCAAAATGGGTGGCGACCCACTGGCCTCTTTTTGCCGAAGGTTGCGCGAAAGTCGGCCGCATAGCAGACCGCAAAGATTGGCGGGTAGCGAAAAGCATTTTTGTTGCCGATGACGAACGCATAGCGGAGGAATACGGTAAGGGCGCAAATTCTCCCTATCGCTTTTACTTCCAGCAATTGGGCGGTAAGCTGAGAATGGCGAATAAGCTCGACCTCTTTAAGACGAAACCCGAACAGCCAGATGACGAAATAACGACCGACCACATGGTTGAAACCCTGGTCATCACGGGCACCGTCAACAGCGTCGTCAATCAGTTGCTGGCCTTCAGAGAAGAAATCGGTGACTTCGGAACGCTTGTCTATAATGGCGCCGACTGGGTCGATCGGGATCTTGGCCGACGCTCGATGGAACTCATGGCGACTGAAGTCATGCCGCGCCTCAATGACGCCATTGGAGACTGATAACGAAGGAAATTCACGTGTCCGAAAATGTCATCACCTTGGAATCGGGTGCAATTGAGGGAGAAGTCATTACTCGAGATCGATCCCCTGATTTCTGATACAGTTCACCAATAATTTTAAAATCTCATACAAAGGCCCAATACCATGATACCAGCAGATGAAACATTCGACGGAACTTGGCCCTTTAGCCCCCATTATTTCGATGGCGCGGGATTTAAAATGCACTACGTCGATGAAGGTAAGGGCGATGCAATTATATGCCTGCATGGAGAACCGACCTGGGGGTACCTCTACCGTAACTTCATTCCGCCACTCGCTGAATGCCAACGGGTTGTTGTGCCCGACCACATGGGGTTCGGAAAAAGCGAGACACCGCAAGATCGTGAATATACTCTAAAAACTCATTCCGAAAACTTGATGGCGCTTGTCGAACATCTCGATCTAAGAGACATCACTCTCGTCATGCAGGATTGGGGGGGACCAATCGGAGCCGCACTCACCCTCCGTCATCCAGACCGGGTAAAAAGGCTTTGTCTGCTGAATACGATTACCGGCTATGGGGGTGCCAAGAATGACAACCTTCCACCGTGGTTTCAGTTCATCAAGAAGCATCACGACGCGGGCACACTCGAGGAGGTAATGGGATTTCTCGGTGATCACATCCTCAGCATCATGAAAATCGTCGGTCTCCAGAATACCGATGCTGTAAATGATACGTGGGTTCGCGCCTACAGTATGCCATTCCCCACAAGTGCAGACTGCATTGGTGCCATTGCCTTTCCTTTGGATCTGTTTCTGGGCCGTATCGTTCCCTATGTAAAAGAGGGATTTCCTCTAATTGAAGGACTAAAATCGAAACCCGCTATGTTGGCCGTAGGCATGAAAGACCAGGCAATCGATCCAGAATATCAAATTGCCGACTTTAAGGGTCTTTTCCCCGACGGTCCTGTCGTCAAGTTGCCAGATGCAGGTCATTACTGCCAGGAGGATACCCCGGAAACTCTCATCGCCTTGATCCAACAATTCATCCAGTTAACCTGATCCATAACCTAGAGCAAATAAGATGCCCTCAAAGACTTATACCCATAACCCGGTAGCGGACCATTGAACCTAATACGGCCGCTGAACAATCGCGCGTACCCCAGGCATTAAATGGCGGCTTTGCAGCTACAATCAGTTCTTCTTTGAAATTTTGGTATCTTTGATTTCCTTAAAACCGGCTTTTGCCGAATTCTTCCCATTAACTATTTCTTGTTGGTCGGCAATTTCGCCGACTGAACGCGCAAGTTATTCGCCTGAACCAGCCATAATTTAGTTTTTAATTTATATTAAATTAATTAGGTTGTTGCGGCCTCACATTCGGTAATCAAATTAAGAAGCTAATATGCAGGGAATTTACGTCTATGAATAAAGCTAGTAATGCAATTGTCTGGATCCTGAGTTTTTGTATTGCGTTAGTTTCAGTTTATACGGCTGCATTTGGCATCATCGATGAAATCTACCAGCGTAGCATTACAGTTGCGGTTTCACTGATAGTGGCCATTTTTGGGTCTTCTTTAGCAAAATTACATCAAACGGAAAACCATAATATTAAAATAGGACAATGGATCATTGATTTTATTCTCATTTTTTTGGTTGTTCTATCGATTGTCTGGTTTGCTTCCGTGTATGATGAACTTGAAAGTGGGCTTTATAGTTTTCTGCCGGACGACCTTATTGTTGGCTGTGGCGGACTGCTTGTTGTTATCGAGATGACACGACGCTGTTATGGATGGCCCTTGGCAATTTTTGCATTACTTACGATCATTTATGCTTTATTTGGAGCTGATCTTCCCTGGATCTTTGCCCATGCAGGCTACGATCTTGAATCGGTTTTACGGACAGTTTGGTACAGTTTTGATGGTGTGTTCGGCTTTATTGTCATCATCGTGTTATCACTCATATTTATATTCATCATTTTTGGTGCAATGCTGGAAGCAACAGGAGCGGGTAGCACCCTATTAAAGATAGCCATAAGTCTTACCGGGCCATTGAGAGGCGGTCCGGCACATGCGGCAATAGCCGCAAGTGGATTTTTTGGCACAATCTCAGGTGCGGTTACCGCCAATGTCGTAGGGACCGGCGTATTTACTATACCGATGATTAAGGCGCGAGGATTTAGAAGTTCTTTTGCCGGTGGAGTTGAAGCTGCCGCTTCCTCAGGAGGACAGTTTATGCCGCCGGTTATGGGTGCTGTTGCCTTTGTCATGGCTGACTTTACCGGTATACCCTATGTGATTATCATTGCCGCCGCTTTAATGCCGGCTCTATTTTATTATGGGAGTTTGTTTGTTGCGGTTTGGGTTGAGGCGGCGCGACTAGGAATTACTTCGATACCAAAAAAAGAGCGAGAGGTTTTGACACGGGAAGATTGGATCAAATCTCTCATGTTTTTTGTTCCTGTAATAGTTATTATTGGTGTTCTGGTTACAGGTCGCTCTCCAGCATCGGCTGGTTTATGGGCAACCGTGGCAGGTGTCGTCATGGGATTTATTAATCCCGTTGTTCGTAAAAGACCGCAAATATTTATCGGGGCGTTAAGTAAGGGTGGTGAGCAATGCGCGCGCATCATGGTAGCTGTCGCGGCCATTGGTATTATCGTTGGCGTTATGAATCTGACGGGCCTCGGTATACGTTTTTCTAATATGGTACTTGCTTTTGCGGGTACAAATTTATTCTTTGCACTTCTTTTACTGGCGCTTGCAAGCTTGGTGCTGGGTATGGGGCTTCCGACTATTCCAGCCTATGTTATTATTATCATAATTATGGGGGGCGCTATCGAGAAACTAGGCGTTCCCAAAATGCTTGTACATCTATTTGTGGTCTATTTTGGTGTGTTGTCGGCGATTACACCGCCCGTTGCTATTGCCGCGTACGCAGCTGCACCGATCGCTAATTCGAATCCGATGAGTACAGCCATACAGGCCATCAAGCTCTCTTTCGTTGGGTTTATAATTCCATTTGTTCTTATTTATAACCCGTCTCTATCGCTTGTTTATAATTTCGAGATTGTTGCTTTTATATCGGTTGTGATCAGGCTTGCTCTGGCAATCTGGTTAATAACCACAGCCTTGGGTGGCGTGGATCGTGCTCCACTGCCAGTTTATTCACGTATTTTGCGCATAGCCCTTGGTGTTATAATTCTGCTAGATTTTGTTCAAGTCCAAGTAGCTGGTGTTATTGCCTCGCTTATCCTGCTTTATGTGGAATCCAAGCAAGCAAAGTTAACAACACCTGACGCATCAACTTGATTTGTTTTATTTTTAATTACTGTTTATGATTCAACCACCTGGTTATCAAACCGACAAGGAGGACATTGTGTTTTCAACTGGAACAAGGACAAAATTTATCGCTGTTGCTGCCGCTGCGTTTATGTCTGTTAGCGGTGCGCAGGCAAAAGACTTTTATAAGATGTCGACGATCAGTCTGCCGACACCTTTTGCGATTAATACTACTTTTGCCAAAATTGTGCAGAAATATAACAAAGGCATTGAGATCCAGATCAACGCCACAGGGGCTGCTCCGAGACATGCACTGGATGCGGCTAATGGAAAGACAGACTTGTTCTTCGGAGCTCCTTCATTGATGTTTCTAATGTCAAAGGGCTTGGCCATGTTTAAAAAGGTCAAGAACGCGCCCGAGCTCGCAAAAAACCTTCGATTAATTTTTAGTTATCAAATCGGAACATATAACTTCGGTGTTTATGGTGATTCAGGCATAAAAACGTTGTTTGATATTAAGGGTAAACGCGTATTCATTGGCCCGCCAACCGGAGTACAAAAAGTTGTATCTGCTCAGTTTATTGAGGCTGTGACGGGGTATAAAATGAATAAAGATTATACAGCTGTTAAACTTGGTTTTACCCCGGCAATGCAGGCATTCCAAGATAGACAGATTGCTATGATGACCGGTGCTTCCAATCATCCATCTTCTTTTTTCTCGCAAATTGCGCTTACAAATAAGATCCGCTTCTTGGGTATCGAAGATCCAAAGGCCTGGGATACGCCGTCAATGAAAAAGATGTTTAGGGTTCCAGGTAAAGCCCGGGCTACATTCGCGCCGGACATTTACGGAAAAAATCAAGTCAATGAGAAGCCTATACATACGGTTGTTGCTTTTACTGGTTTATACACCCGCAAAGGAATTCCAGAAGATGTTATCTACAAAATGACCAAATCATTTTGGGAGCATATTGATGAAATGTGGTCTGTGACCAAATGGGCTAAAGGTGCTCTTAATAAAGAAAATTTATTCAAACAAAATAGCACAAAATTGCATCCCGGTGCCCTTAGGTACTATAAGGAAGTAGGAATAAAAATTCCTGCTAATGCGATGTAGTTCTGTAAATTCTTCAGAGAAACCCGCTCAATCTTGGGCGGGTTTTTTTATATTGAGTAAGCGCTTTGACCTAAGTTTAAAGGTAATATCAAAAATTCTCTAAAAATAAATAACTCTAATTCAAGCCATGGAAGCGCCAAGTCAACATCCCAACGAAAATAAACGTTGAAGTCTCGCTTTATATTTTATGCCTGGGAATTGACGTCAATAGGTTGCTGTGAGGCGCCTCGGAACTTATATGACCTGTTTTTTAACTTCATGCCGAAGACCTCATAGACATCCAGTCCCGTCATTTTAGCAATCTCGTGAGATGAAAGAGAAGTTTCTTTTAATAAAACTTCAGCATGATCTGTCGGATTACGTGTCCGCATTGTTCGGTTTCCTTAGGTAAATTTGTTATGATCTTTAGATCTGGAATTGACATAGTCCTGTTTTCAACTTTGGAGTAGTGCTCATTGGTTAATCCTGCCATGCGCTTTCCTGGATGTGTATTCACCATGGCAGGTATGCAGTTCTGCATATGTAAAATTCGTAAAATCCAATTAAACCGCTGTTTGCTATCAATTTTGGCGGGATAAAGGTGAAAGCATAACCAGTTTTCTGATTGTAATAACCACTCTAAGCGCCAAACATTCAAGTTAATTCGTCAGTCGTCATCCAAATCTGGCAAATCTGGCAAATCTCTTGTAACCTTAACGACCATCTTCCTGGGCTCTAGCCTGTGAATCGTGGCGGTGGGTCTAATCGCCTCAGGTTCTTGCTCGTTAATAGTATCGGTCGTTTTAATCTTCGAAGGTTCTTGTCCATTAACAGGCACCGTTGTTTTCATTTCATCCGGATCCACGCCGGTTTGAACCCACCTAACGTGTCGTTGACCTAGCTCTGCAAGGGCCAAGATCTTAGTCGGCAAGGGTCTTCTGACACCAAGTTCCCAATCGCCTGCCGCTTTTTCGGTGACTATACCGCATCCCCCCTTGGAGAGTTCCTTCGCAAACTCTTCTAAAGAAAGGCCCAGGGACTTCCGTATTTCCTTAATTCGGTCTTTTATATTAACCATTGGCCATCCCATCCTAACCGCTATCAGGCTAAATCCAAACATCATTTTCAGCGGTTAAACTCCCACCAGCATCTCCCGTGTTCACAACGCCGCGCGGTTCAACAACCAAAACCTTACATTCTTCGGATGCAAATGGTTTATGCTTTACTCCCTTCTCGATGACGATCATTTCGCCGTCATTTAATTTCACCGTCCTATCTTTAAATTCAATTCCCATGGAACCTTCGATGACGATGAACACTTCATCCGTATCCCTATGTTCATGCCATGTGAAATGCCCTTTGACTTTTACAAGTTTAAATTGATAGTCATTCATTTCGGCAATAACTTTTGGGGACCAAAGTTCAGAAAACAATTCAAATTTTGATTGAAGATTAATAGGTGTGTTCATGTATAGATTTCCTGACCTAGAAACGAGAAGGTTGACCCTTATTACTTTCCATTAATAGTTCACCATTCATTATGGACTAAGACGCGGACAATCATAAATTGATCAAAGCTCCAGTACCGCAGCAAACCCACATAGTCCCAAATTAAAATTTATGCCGGTGGAAAAGTTGTTACCCATTTCGTGCCATTGCTGATCCAAAGGACTTTAACCGGAACGTAGACTAACGCAAAACCGGGCAGGATAATGATAATTTCAGCATCTCCTTTCGAAACTCCTGGCGTATATCCAAACGACGATAAAGTCGGATCTTTAGAGGACATTTTGACTGCTTTGGCGCTGCCAGTTAATCTGCTCACCGCTGGTAAGATCGTCCATAGAACCTTCCCAAACGTGAGAATCAATAATCGTCGAAGAATGGGTAGGGATACCCATTTGTTGTTGGCGCACATGAACGACATTTTATATTTTTAAATGTTGTTAGAAGGCGCTTGAAGTTAAGCACCAAACCGGAATAGGTTCAGCCCTTCCAGCAAGTTGTACGGGTATTACAACCACATTTTTCTGGAAAAAAATTTTAGTCGTATCGGATTTTAATCTGACGATCACAGGTTTTAATCCTGTCGGGATCACCCGTTTTTTAGATCTCGCCGCAATAATAGCAGGGGTACAAAATGTACAAAGCTTCGGCGGACACTCAATTGCCAACCTCGATCATTGGTTCTCTGCCCAGACCTTCCTGGTTTACTGAAAATTTAGGAGCCAGATCATTTCTTGAGGCGATGGTAGATACCACCTATCGGGAACAGTATGAAGATACTATATCGGCTTACCTGCAGGCGCAGAATGACGCCGGTATAGATATATGTACAGATGGTGACGCCCATTACGACACGCAAGTGGCGGGCCTAAGTTGGCAAACATACGCACCTAATCGCATGGAAGGGTTCAGCGAAAACAAACCGCAGCCGAGCCGATACGCGGTTGGTGCTGCCGCCTATCCGCGCGGTCACATTCTCCATGACTTTCTCGAATGTAAGGTTATGCCACGAATTGTAGGTCCAGTGGGTCCGGGAGATCTGCAGTATTCGGCGATGTGGCGTGCTGCGCAGCGTATGTCAGATAAACCGATTAAATTTGGTACAATTACACCAGAACTTTTGGCCGCGTCGGTCGAGGACGACTATTATAGTGACCCTGTTGAACGTACCATGGCGCTGAGCGAAGCGCTCAACCAGGAATTGAACGTTCTAGCAGATGCTGGTTGCCAGAGTATCCAGATGGAGGAGCCGCAAATCCATATGACCCCGGTGAGGGGAAAATTATTTGGCAAGCTCGGTACAGATGAACTCGTACAAATATTCAACAACACGGTTAAGGGTCTGACTAAGAAAACCGAAGTTTGGTGTCATACGTGTTGGGGAAACCCGTCACAGCAGCGTATTTTCGAAGAAATACAATCCTACCAGCCTACCTTACATGCCCTCAATCAAGTTGATGCCGATGTTCTGACCTTTGAGACCTGTAGTTCCGGACCAGGCGATCTGAAAGCAATAGGCGAAGTGATCACTGAAAAAAAAATAGCAATAGGGGTTATTGACCACCATACCCTTCAGGTCGAACGCCCCGATCAGGTAGCAAAGTTAATCCGTGAAGCTCTAAAACACATTCCAGCGGAACGGCTTGTTATCTCGTCCGACTGCGGTATGGGACGAGAAGGAATGACCCGTCGACATGCAAATTATAAAATGATCGCCATGGTCCAGGGAACCAACATTGTGCGTGCGGAACTTGGCCTCCCTCTTGCTAAATGTCGTGCCCAGGATCAACAATTTTCTCTAGCTGCCGAGACCGCCTTATAAGACTAATCAATCTGGAAAAAACCTGTCTCGCGACCATCAATCGTATTTCTAATCCGACGATCTCGGGCTCAAATGCTGCCAAGACGGCTAATTCCCTTCAAGTGATGTGCTCATAGTGTAAACTTTCTTTATTTTTTATGAAAAGTTGGATTGCCGGGAGCCTCCAACAGTCCTAGGTTATACATGGGCAAACGCTGCAGGGTTCGTGAAGCATAGAATTTCCGGGGCTAAATACACCAAGGGAGCTGTCCCTGTCGGACTCTTGGGTTCGGTATATGGCGCCCACCTAGACCAACCAGGCCTAGGAAAACTGGTGCTTAACGGCCTACGCGGCGTCCCCACCCCTCAGCATTTTCTGTAAAGACCTACTTCATTCAATAGAAAGAACAAATAAGAAAAACATCCTATGGTTGCAGCATTTTACAAAAGCAAGGAATGGGCTCTATGGGCCTGGGGCGGCGGCGGACTACTTGCAATGTCTTTATGGCTACAAGTTCAAATAACCGTCGCTATTAACACGTGGTACGGTGGTTTCTATAACTTATTGCAAAAGGCAGGAGACTATAAAGATAACTCAGCGGAAGGTATTGCATTATTTTATGACAAGTTAATTAGCATCTCTTATATGACAAACGGCTTCGAAGGCGAACCTTCGTTTTCTGTTTTAGCATTTCCTTATGTACTATTAGCAGTTGCTACCGGATGGTTTACACGTATGTATGGACTACGATGGCGGCAGGCAATTACGTTTAATTATATTCCTCGTTGGCGCAACGTTAAGCATGAAATTGAAGGTGCTAGTCAGCGTATTCAAGAAGACTGCAACCGGTTTGCGCGCATTGTCGAATCACTGGGTCTGCAAGTTGTAAGAGCGGTAATGACACTGGTTGCTTTTATCCCTGTGTTATGGGGCTTAAGTGAATCGGTCACAATTCCTTTCTTTAGCGATATTCCGGGTTCGTTAGTATGGACAGCACTAGTTGTCTCGCTTGGAGGGTTAGCCATTTCATGGTTTGTCGGGTGGAAACTTCCAGGGCTAGAATATAACAATCAACGCGTAGAAGCCGCCTTTAGAAAAGATTTAGTTCTGGGTGAAGATGATAAAGAAAACTATGCGCAACCCGAAAATCTTTGGAGCCTTTTTACCGGAATACGATTTAACTATCACCGATTGTACCTACACTACGGATATTTTGATACATGGATGATAATGTACGATCAGTTTATGGTCATAGTTCCATACCTAATAGTAGGCCCAAGTCTATTTACTGGTGCGGTTTTATTGGGAGTGGTAGTACAGGTTTCTAATGCATTCCAAAAAGTTCATGGAGGCTTTGCTTTGTTCCTACATAATTGGACTACAATTACTGAACTTCGCAGTATATGGAAACGTTTGCACGAATTTGAAAGCAATCTCAACAAGTATTCGATTGCTTAATTATGGTAGGATCGGCAATCACAGATTAAAGATATACCGTCAATATTTTATCCAATGACTTCTTAGTTTTTGCCGCGGTGCTGTTTCGGAGCCCCGATTGAGTACTTATCAATCATTTGGTTGTCCTATGGCCGGTGACGACCCTAACCTCACGTAGTAGGTTGCAACGCCCTAGCAATACTTTAACCATCTGGTTAGATTGAACTATGAAACAACCGCTACCTGAAGGAGGGGCAAATGCCAATTGAACATATTGTGCTTCTTGAGAAAAAAGAAACAGCAACTGAGGAACAACTAAACTCCTTTCTGGGAGCTGCTAAACAACTTAAAGACAAAGTACCGGGCATTTTAGATGTAAAACATGGTAAAAATTTCACGGACCGCGCACCACACTCACATGCACTGATTGTAACAATGGCAGATAAGGATGCATTGGCAGGGTACGGTCCCCATCCCGCCCATCAGGAAGTTGCAACAATGTTGAAAGAAGTCGCTAAGGATTGGGTTATAGTTGACATAGAACCCTAAGAATACGTTCCATAAAAGTTGGGGTCAGGTTTAAGGAGTTTGATCACTTTATGCCGCCCCATTTTCCAACCGATTGGAAAACCACGTTCAAAGACTATGTGAACACCCTTTCGACTGATGTGTTCTCCGACGGTTACATCTAAATGAGGGACGTTACCAGGAAGCGGCCGACGTGCTCCTGCGCTGGGTGTTTTGTAACGGGAGACGGCTTCGCAGTTTGGTGTTACGGAGTATGGATGAGCGGGCGTTGTTTTTGGCCTGAATTTTCTGGACACTTTTTCCTGCTAAGTCTCTGATGTTAAAGGGGGTGCTTCTTATGAAGCCGAGACATACTCTTTAACGCCTTATCGACGTCACTCTTCACACTTATCTGCATGGCTGGGTTGACCTAAAAACATCCGAAAAACTGCATGGCTGGAAGGATTAACCAGCACTACTCCTTGTGAGCGAACCAACTTATCTAAAGCGCATCACATATGGAAGGAACCTACTTTGAACGCTTTTACTCAACAAGACTTTAAAGGGGCTTATAACTCTGCCTCAATACAACAACTCAGATCACTTGCCGACCACGGCCATGCCGAGGCACGGGAGTTACTAGCCCTCGGACTATCCGACGACCAAGTATCCAATGTCTCAACCCCTAACCAGTTGAGCCTATTCGCTAGACTTGCTCGGTGGTTTTGGGCCTATACAGAAAGTCTATATGAGGGCTGGAGCAAGGATGGACAAAACATTGGTATCTGAACGGAGTTAACTCAGCTTTTTAATAATTACAATTAGCCACGGGGCATCCTAAAGATGAGATTTTGATGGACCGGTGCCAATGGGTTCAAGTGCTTAGATCCACTCATCTCCGCCACCTCCAAGGTAAATTTTCCGCTCTTCATCCTCCGCTGCCTCTCTAATTCGGCGTTTAATATTTTCATCAAAGATTGCTATGAAGTGCCATGGTTGATGATTAACTCCGCTAGGTGCCAGACCTGCAGCCAATGCACGTTTGTATTACTGACAGTTCAACCGATTGGGTCGAGTAGTCCCGAACAGTATGTCTCTGTTTGATTTCGGTATAAAGAGCTTCGGCGCCCGACTTCGTTTCTGCATTGGACTTGCCTGCTTGGTAGGGTAGAAGAATAGGCTGAAAATTCATCTTGAGTTTTTGAAACATATTGATTTCTCCAAGGCGCTGGCGTCTGGAAAGTAATGTGAGTGCGAAAAGATCCTGCTCTCGATATACTCGGAAACCATTATAGCTTAACCTAAAATCAAGGGAACTGTATGGTCCAACCAAGTATTTTTATACCGCATGGCGGCGGCCCCTGCTTCTTCATGGATTGGGATCCGCCAAATACCTGGAATAGTATGGCCAATTTTCTACGAGGGTTTATTAACAACCTACCGCAAAGACCCGATAGGATGGTCGTCGTTTCAGCTCATTGGGAATGCCCAAAGGTGACGCTAACTGCCTCCGAATTTCCCAGCCTGATATTTGATTATTATGGTTTTCCTGAACACACCTATCAGCTCTCTTGGCCAGCACCAGGGAGTCTTGATCTGGCACAACGTGTTTCCAAATTACTGACCAACGCTAATATACCCTGCCAGCTAGACCATGCCCGTGGCTTTGATCACGGGGTATTTATCCCGCTGATGCTCGCTGTCCCAGAAGGAAATATCCCAACCGTTCAGTTGTCTTTACACAATCTTCTGGATCCTGGATTTCACATACGCATAGGGGAGGCTCTCTCCCCCCTTAGAGAAGAGAACGTGTTGATTATAGGATCAGGAATGAGTTTTCATGATGTATCAGCTTTAATGGGGCGAAGTCAGAATGATGCCTCTAAGCTATTTGACGATTGGTTACTGAGCGTAGTTAGACAACCCCGTAGCGCACGTGCCTCAAGCCTGATGGAATGGCAGCAGGCTCCGGGGGGTAAATTGTCGCACCCAACTGCAGAACACCTCGCACCTCTTTTTGTGGTCGCTGGCGCCGGAATGGACGACTTAGGCCTTCAGACCTATGCCGACCAGGTAATGGGTGCAAACATGTCTGCTTTTCAATTTGGATGAAAATTGACATTTGATACAGTCTTTAGATCGAGAACAAAACTTGGAATTCGGCTGGCAAGTCAAGAAATCCTTTAGAATAGTATGTCCGTATTTGCATCAACACCCGTCATTGTGGAATGTAGAACCTACAAAGGTAATCCTGGTGACCATTCCGTCACTTTTGCGGATACGATATAGTAAAAAACACCTAATTAAAGAAGATATGAAATGCCCCCGGAAGAAATGAAAAATAAAGTCTGCGTCATAACCGGCGGCGGCGGCAGCATAGGTCTAGCAAGTGCCCGTCGCATGTATGACGCTGGCGCTCGCATCATGCTTGTTGACCTTAACGAAGGTAATCTGGCAATAGCAAAGGCAAGTTTTGATGATAAAAACCGAGTTTCCGTATGCACTGCAGACGTCTCCGTTAGCGCCGAAACTAAACACTATATAGCTAAAACTGAAAAAAATTGGGGTAAGATTGATGTGTTATTTACCAATGCGGGATTTAGTGGCACTAGTGCACCAACCACCGACTACCCTGAAGATATTTTTGATAAAGTCATGGCCGTTAATGTCAGGGGTTCCTTCCTCGCCTGCAAATACGCTCTACCTAAAATGAACGATGGTGGGAGTATCATTATCACATCAAGTATTATGGGAGTAACCGCTAGGCCAGGCTCAATTGCCTACATCACTTCCAAGCATGCCGTCATTGGTTTAATGCGGGGTGTCGCCAAGGAAGCCGCACCACGTAATATTCGTGTCAATGTCCTCGCGCCTGGTCCCGTCGACAACGCCTTCCAATTGGAAATCGAAGAACGTGCGTCTAAGGCCTCCGGTATAGATGTAACTAAAATGCTAAATCAGTGGATTTCGTTGGGAAGGCACGCCAGTCCAGAAGAAATAGCCAACACCGCCTATTTTTTAGCATCAAACCAGAGCAGCTTTTCTACAGGCAGCGTCTTTATGGCCGATGGCGGCATGCATATTTAATTTTTCGGTGAAAAGTTCCTTCAATTCCAGCTAGTGCTTAGTCACCCAGTGCAGACGCATGTGCAATCGAGGCCCTGATTAAGATGATGTATCTTTAGGGATCTGCTTTTCAAAGTCCTCTTGAAATTGACGAAGCTCTTCGATTGCCGCGCGGATGTCAGAACTATCAGTTACATTTATCTCAACATGTTGACCAACTCGTGACAACTCTGGGCGTCTCTCACGATGCGCTTCGGAAATAAAATCCCCCACTTGGTAGACTTGTACGGAGCGGGAAAATCCTTTGGGCGTGATCTTATCAATAGGTTCGCAACTTACGTGGCTATGAACCAGGCCGTGGGTATTTTCGTCTATTAGGATTGCGTCCGGATCTGCTATACCCTGAAGCCTTGCTGCAAGGTTCACCGGGCGACCCAGAGCTGTATAGTCGAGTCGTTGCTCCGAACCAAAGTTGCCAACAGTGCAGTAGCCTGTGGCAATCCCCATACGGACATGCACCTCTTGCGGAACACCGTGACTTTGCCAGTACTTCTGAAGTTCCGCAATACGCGTGCGCATACGGACCGCCATTTCTACACACTTGAGAGAATCTTCTACCTCCCCATTACTTTCTGGATCCCCAAAGAACACCAGGATTGCATCTCCAATGAACTTGTCGATTGTCCCGCCGCAGTCGATTGCTATTGAGGACATTTCAGATAAGTAGGAGTTGATGACCGTCGCAAGACGTTCAGGCTCTAAAATATCGGTGAGGTCAGTGAACTTGACAATATCCGAGAAAAAAATGGTAAGATTTTTTCGCGCATAAGCAGCGCGTGTCTCTTCAATATCCGAGAAGATACTCTGGTAGATCTGCGGCGAAAGGTATTTTGCCAAGCGGTGTGCTAAATTCTCGAGCCTACGGCTATTTTCCTCTATGATTTCTTGATCGCGAATTTTTTGCTCGAGAAGTTCTTCTCTCTCATTCCGAAGGTTCCACTCGGCAGTGCGGTCGATAAACTGACCTTGAATGCAATTGAGATAAGTAAAAGAATCGTCATCCGTGCGCGTTGATAAAAGGGAGTATACACGCTCCTCGTTGTCAACGTGGATATGGATAGATGGTATTTGAACAAACCCTTTGCTCTCAATGTCAGAGATGAATTGCGTAATTTGTTCCCCTGATACACCAAGTTGCGCGAGGACGTCCGGAAAATATGCGTTAGTTACGTTACCAAGGACTGGAAAGAACTTACGAAAGTTTTCATTTACTCTTAAAATTTGCAAATCATTGTTAGCTAAATATGCTGCCGTGATAGCGTTACGGAAATTGAAAAAGCTAAGATCTATTATGTTGTTCTTATTAAAAAACTCCTCCAAATTCATTGTTTCCTGCGCTCCTCTAATTAGGGATGCGGATCCGCATCCCGGCGCCACTGCGCAAGTTTACCCGTTACCGCGCCCCAAGTAGTTACACAATAGGGAACGCAATATGTAAGAATTATCTTCCACGGTGCCGGCCTTGATCCATCCAAAATAATGTCTCCGTGATTAATCGAAATTAAAATACTTCCCACTACCAATGCGGTCAGGATCGCCTTTTTCGGAGTGCCGTCACTAAACATCATCTGTAAAATTGGGGGCGGTGATGAGGCTTCTTCCATAATAGACATCGATAGACCCTTCTAATTAATTTTCAATTCGTTACGGGAGAAATAGTGACCCCTACGGGAAAACCTTAAGTTAACAATTTCAAATATTTACAGGTAATTACTTAAATATTGATTTCCCATTTAAATCCGTATCTTACTGCGAAGTGACTACCTTTTATGAGTAAAAGGCTCGGTAACCCCTGTGATACGCAATCTCTCTTACGTTAAAAATTACACCCTTTCAACAACCTTGCAAAAGGCCCTCGATCGCTAGGATCTGAATGCTCTGATGAACAGGCTTTAATGTTAATTCAGGGTAATAAATTGAGCTGCTTGCGGTTATGACAAGACACTACTAGTTTTCTTCAACAACTATTACTGGAGTATTTTAAATGGATTGGTCGGAACGTCGATCCCGTTTCAGAGAGCTGTTGGAGGCTGACGAATGTCTACAACCAGCGTCTGTCTATGACCCCATTTCCGCTCGCATCGCCGAGAATTTAGGATTTAAAATTGGCATGTTCGCCGGCTCAGTCGCCTCTTTTACAGTGTTAGGCGCGCCAGACTTGATTCTTCTAACCTTGAAGGAATTTTCAGATCAAGCCTACCGCATATGCAGAGCCGGAAAGCTAGCTCTCTTGGTTGACGCAGACAATGGCTACGGTAACGCACTAAACGTACGCCGGGCAGTGGAGGAACTAGAAACCGCTGGGGTCTGTGGGATGACCATTGAAGATACAGATCTACCGCAACGCTTTGGTTCGGAGGGCTCGCCAGGCCTTATTTCGATCGAGGAAGGCATTGGGAAGGTGAAGGCTGCGTTAGATGCACGTCAAGATCCGAAGCTCGTCATTGCGGGACGCACCAGCGCACCCGCTACAACAGGTATCGATGACGCTATTATTCGTGCCAAAGCCTATGAAGCCGTTGGCGTTGACGCTATTTTTTTCGCAGGTGTTAAGACCCGTGAACAGCTAGAAGCACTCTCTGCAAACGTCCACATACCTATATTTCTTGGCAGCACGCCAGAGGAACTTGCAGACTTTGATTATTTGTCGGCCAACAAGGTCCGTGTTGCCCTTCAAGGGCACTTACCCTTCATGGCGGCGGTTAAATCAGTTTATGATACTTTAAAATCGCTAAAAGATGGCACCCCTCCGGCAGAATTGTCAGCCACTTATTCACAAGATCTAATGAAAAAAGTTACCCGCACTGAAGAATATCAACATTGGATGAGTGAGTACCTTACTAAATAGTGACTTTATGCAGCTCTCTTCCTGTTTTAGAGGTAAGAAGAATTCCATGTTAAGACGGAGAAACAGCTGGCAAACCCAACGATTCAAAAAAGCATAATCTTAATACATCACCAGCTGTTTCAGACAAATTAAAAACCCCTATGTGTAATATGGGTGCCTGCCGTCATGGCGTATAAGTGCATCTAAAAAACGGCAAAATCCGGTACATCGTATCCGTCGTCAGTTGATTTACCAACTTCCCTGGCAAATTTAGCCTTAGAGATTGCCATCAAGGCGCCCGGTACTTAGGCACAAATGCAAAGGAAGCCACCCTAGGGTTCCCGCTCATTCACTTGATCGACAATCTCCTGTTGAAACAGGGCGGCGGCTGCAGTTACATCAATTCAGACCCGGTCTCGGGCCAAGCCGCTTGGTACGATTTTAGGGCCAAGATTGAAAAAGCACCAAAAGGCGCAATCAATACCGAACTTCTATTTAAGGTGTTAATGGCGCCTCAGAGTATTTCCGGGCGATCTTAGATTAGCGCAAAACAAAAATGTTCGATATTACGCTAACTTGTGAGCCCCAGATATGTCGTTGTAGTCTTGTCTTCATCCGGACCACGCTTTAATCTTGCTTGGAATTTGTGCAAAGATTATAACCGCCTCCCGGCGCAGCCTTGACCGGATCAAATTACAAGGCTGAGATGGAACCAGGCTTGTAGTCAAGGAGACCCACCTATGTGGCTGGTAACGAAATGCCTAACCAGACCATTCAATTTGTTAGGGTGGGTCAGCCGGGATTACCGCCGCTCTAGTGGTGGCGGAAGCAGAATACGATGTCGGGCAAGCCGGGATTTTTCAGAGCAGCCAAGCCATCAGTCCTTTCGTTGATAATAACTGGCTAACATTGGGGTAATTTGATGTTCACTATCAATCCTTTCGCGGAGCTTTCGGCATTCATCCCACCCATTATCATGCAGACATACATCGTCGTCATGTTACTCATGGTCGCGGGTGGCACACTGTTCGACATCATTCATAAGAAGAGCGCCCTGTACTTCTTCCGCAATTGGCGGAATTCAAATGGTAAGGCGACGCGGCAAGTCGGCAGCGGCGAGATGACATCCTTGGCGATCCAGACTGCCGTGGTGGAGGTCCTGGCGTCCGGTGAATTCTGCAACGTGAGGCGCAGAATTGCCCATCTCCTGACGTTCTACGGCTTCCTGGCTTACATCATCACCACCGTCATCATGGTATTCTCGTACCCAACTCCCGCCATGCCTACTCCCGCTATCCTGCCGATGCTTTGGAATGTTGGGGGCCTGATGGCCCTCGTTGGCGGTTACTGGTTTTGGTTTTTCATCAGGGTCGACGTCGCCGCTGAGGGTAATTCGCCATTCCGCCTGGTGCGGGCTGACCTGTTTGTCGTTTCACTTCTAGTGAGCGTGACGGTAGGTCTGGTGTGGGCGTACGTACAGGTGACGGGCAACACCACATGGGCAAACGTGTTCGTTTCTCTGTACATCCTCTCTACGACGGTGTTCTTCGGATCAGTTCCGTGGTCCAAGTTCTCTCATATGTTCTATAAGCCCGCAGCGGCCTTCCAGAAAAGGGTGGAGCAGGCGAGTGGTTCGAGCAACCTGCCGGATCCCGCCGACAGTCCCGAAATTTATGGCAGCTCCCGCCAACAGCCCCGAAATTTCTAATCAACCAAAAATTGCTCTTCAATACAGGAGATAATGCAATATCATGCCTACTTTTGTTTATATGACGCGTTGCGACGGCTGCGGACACTGCGTGGATATCTGCCCGTCTGACATTATGCACATCGATACTACGTCCCGCCGGGCTTATAACATCGAGCCTAATTTTTGCTGGGAGTGCTATGCGTGTGTGAAAGCGTGTCCACAAAATGCGATAGACGTCCGCGGCTACGCCGACTTCGCCCCCTTGGGCCACAGTGTCCGGGTGCTCAGGGAAGAGGAGAAGGGAACTATTTCTTGGAAGCTGAAGTTCCGGGACGGCCGCCAGAAGGACTTCGTTTCCCCGATCAGGACCACACCATGGGGGTCGATTAAGTCACCTTCCGATTACGAAGCGCCCGCCGCGGATGCCCTTAACACCCAGGAACTCGCACACGAACCCGATGCGCTCAACATTGATGCACTCCCCGCGCTAAGCCCGGATCAACTCAAGCAAGATTTGCCATAATGGGCCTGTTTACACGCAGAAAAACGATGTTCGTGGATTCGGATATCCTCGTCATCGGTGGTGGCTTTGGCGGATGCGGAGCGGCGTACGAATCCAGGTATTGGGGGCGTGACAAAAAGGTTGTCGTCGTCGAAAAGGCGAACATCGAGCGCAGCGGCGCCGTCGCTCAAGGCCTGTATGCCATCAACTGCTACATGGGCATGCAATGGGGCGAGAACCAGCCCGAGGATCATGTCCGCTACGCCCGGAACGACCTCATGGGTCTGGTGCGAGAGGATCTAGGCTACGATATCGCACGCCATGTTGATTCCACAGTGCACAAGTTCGAGGAGTGGGGTCTGCCAATCATGAAGGACGAGGAAACCGGTAGGTACCAGCGCGAGGGCAAGTGGCAAATCATGATCCATGGCGAGAGCTACAAGCCAATCATCGCAGAGGCTGCCCGCAAGGCCGCCACCGAGGTCTACAACCGGATCATGGTTACCCACTTGCTGATGGATAA
>Ga0209403_10001457_pt1 | contig 30737 bp, 31 predicted proteins | sample ArcticOcean_MG_C_8_FD_187440 | JGI IMG/M metagenome (GOLD analysis project Ga0209403, IMG submission 187440) | Marine microbial communities from western Arctic Ocean - ArcticOcean_MG_CB11_86 (SPAdes) (version 2) | ecosystem: Environmental > Aquatic > Marine > Oceanic | place: Arctic Ocean...
GACAGCGGCTTTGCGTTAGTTTAGCATTTGTTCATCGTAAATGCATTCTTGTAGATTTACAGTTTAAATCTGCGAAATTCTATCAAAGACCAAAATTGTCGATGGTTCGGTTTTCTCACCACTGCAGCAATGGCAGTGGAACATTCCATTAATATTCATCACGGTTAAATCGATAAGGGCTCATTGCAGTTAACAGTCTCAAGATGTCTTTGCTACGAAATCTTCCACTTCGAACCATTTTATTGTTCGTAGTGGAAATTCCGGAACACTGTTTTTGTGTTCCTATTCAAACTTCGGCCAAGTGCCGATTTCATCAATTCTTAAAAAAATCAGGAGAATATCATGAAAAAATTAGCAAAATTGTTTGCTGCAACTCTTGCCTCGGTTACTATTTCCCTGGGAAGTCTGTCTGCGGTTGAAATCAATAAAATCCATTTTCTGATCCCCGGCGGCGCCGGCGGAGGTTGGGACGGTACAGCACGTGGTACCGGTGAAGCCCTGACCAAAGCAGGACTTATTGGTACTGCCACTTATGAAAACATGTCTGGTGGTGGTGGTGGAAAAGCCATCGGCTACATGATCGAAAATTCCATGAGTAATCATGGTACATTGATGGTTAATTCAACTCCAATTGTCATTCGTTCATTGACAAAGGTTTTCCCGCAGAACTTTCGGGATCTGACTTTAATTGCTGGAACCATTGGTGATTATGCCGCGCTCGTAGTGCCGGCCAATAGTTCATACAAAAACTTCAAAGATCTGGTTACGGCTTACAAAAAGAATCCTGAAAAAGTAGCCATCGGTGGCGGTTCTGTTCCTGGAAGCATGGATCATCTGGTTCCTGCAATGGCTTTCAAAGCCGCAGGTGCTGATCCGACAAAGGTAAAATACATTCCTTTCGATGGTGGAGGTAAGGCTATGGCTGGTCTTCTTTCCGGAGAGATAGATGCTCTTTCCACAGGATTCTCCGAAGCAGTGAGTATGGCAAACTCAGGCAAAGTACGAATCATTGCTGTTACTTCAGAGAAACGCGTAGATGCTGCGCCGAATGCTCCGACCTTAATTGAGCAAGGTTACGATGTGACATTTGTCAACTGGAGAGGATTTTTTGCTGCTCCGGACTTACCCAGTAATATGCGGAAAGCCTACATCGAAGTCCTGGGTAAAATGTACAAAACACCTGAATGGGAAAAAGTACGCGCCCGTAATGGCTGGGTTAACATTCATAATCCTGGAGACAAGTTCATGGTTTTTCTTGCTGAACAAGAAAAAGTTATCGGTAATCTGATGCGTGAGCTCGGATTCCTGTAGACCGAAGTACTTTCGTTTTTTCCGGGAAGTTTTTTTCGCTTCCCGGAATTATGAATCTGTAGCCTATTTACACCATGCTTGATCTGAACCGTGCAGTGGCTTTAGCACTGCTGGCTTTTTCCAGCGGTTATGCCTACCTTGCTTATACTTACCATCTCCTCCCTTTTGAACTTTACCTGCCGGTACGACCGAACACTCTGCCGCTTGCACTTGCTGTTGGTGGTATTATTTGTTCCCTCGCCTTGTTGATCAAAACGCAGTCTCAGGAGCATGAAACTGAAGGTGACGGAACAGTCAATCGTGCTGACGGAGAATATCTCAAAAATCCGCAAAATTACAACTGGATTCAAGGAATCGCTCTCTTGGTGCTGGCGACTTTATATGCACTTACTCTGCGTAGTTTAGGCTTCCTGTTTTGCACCTCCACCTTTCTCATTTTAGGAGGTTTATTACTTGGAGAGAGGCGTTACACATTACTGATCCCAATTTCACTTACCGCCAGCTTTTTGGTTTGGTATCTCGTGGATCAGGTTCTGACAATTTTTCTGCGTCCATGGCCGGGATGGTTTTATTAAAAAATATTTTACAATGAATCCGTTGAATAGTACTTTAAAAAAATATTTTTCTTTGCCACGAGCAAAGCAACTTGTTGAGGAGACGTCAAATGTTTGATGGAATGCTCCTCGGGCTTGAAACTGCCTTTACGCTGCAGAACATGCTTTTTGCTGCACTTGGTTGTTTCATCGGTACGATCATTGGAATGCTGCCCGGACTCGGTCCAATGTCAGTGGTGGCCATCATGATTCCTGTAAGTCTGCAAATCGGCGATCCCTCTACAACTTTGATTTTGTTGGCGGGAGTTTATTACGGAGCAATTTTCGGCGGGTCAACCTCATCCATCCTGATTAATGCACCGGGAGAGGCTGCGGTCGTAGCTACCGCATTTGACGGTTATCCAATGGCCCAGAAAGGACAAGCAGGCAAAGCATTAACAATTGCGGCAATTTCTTCTTTTTCTGGAGGAACAATTGGAGTAGTCCTGCTGATGTTTTTTGCACCTGCACTGGCCAACTTCGCTATTTTGTTCTGGTCTGCGGAATACTTTGCTTTGGTGTTGGTTGGCCTGTCAGCGATTTCAGCTTTTGCTGGTAAAGGTAAAGTTCTCAAGGCCTTGATGATGACTTTGCTTGGACTGATGCTCGCCACAGTTGGAGAATCCTCACTTTTCCATGCACCGCGCTTTACGCTGGGCATCATGGATTTGCAGAGCGGGATTAATTTTGTAACCTTGGCTATGGGACTTTTTGCTGTGCCGGAAGCATTCTTCCTTGCAATTGACAAAATTCGCGGGAAAAAAAGCAGTTCAAAAAAATCTCAGGAAATTTCAAATCTCCGCATTAATCTTAAAGAAGCCAAAACAATCATGCCTGTAATCGCTCGGCAATCTGTTCAGGGATTCCTAATAGGTGTCATGCCTGGAACAGGTGCAACGATTGCCTCATTTTTGGGTTATGCGGTGGAGCGGAATCTCGCCAGTCCTGAAGAACGCAAGGAATTCGGTAAAGGCTCAATCAAAGGATTAGCTGCTCCGGAAACCGCAAACAATGCCGCCAGCACGGGTTCCTTCGTGCCGCTGCTGACTTTAGGGATTCCGGGTTCAGGTACGACCGCCGTACTTTTGGGAGCTTTCATAGCCCTCAATCTGCAACCCGGACCGCAACTGATGCAGGATCGACCTGAGGTTTTCTGGTCAATTATCATGTCCATGTACTTTGGTAACATTGTACTGCTGGTGCTTAATCTTCCTTTGGTTCCTTACATAGCTAGATTGCTTTCAATACCACGTAGTTTCCTGATTCCATTTGTGCTTTTCTTTGCCATGGCCGGTGCATACATTGGTCAAAACAACGCCACAGAATTGCTTCTACTTTTGGGATTCGGTGTACTCGCGATTATCTTCAGATTTGCGGATTACCCTTTGCCGCCACTGCTGATAGGTTTTGTACTTGGACAAATGTTTGAGGACAATCTCGGACGGGCGATGCGTAACGCAAACGGGATCCAATTTATCTGGGAAAGGCCGATGACGCTGACACTGATTATTTCAGCAGCCATCTTCATTCTTGTTCCACTCATCAGGGATTGGTTTACAAACAAACGCAAGTAGCATCTAATCATGACTAATCCACGTATTTCCTTAATCAGCCCAACTGGTGCGTTGGGCATGGGTTTTCTCGATGAATCCCTGGAACGCGGAATTACGCTAAAACCGGATGTTATTGCCTGCGACGCCGGTTCAACTGATTCTGGACCTTTCTATCTCGGTTCCGGAACACCTAAAATGTCACGACGCGCAATTTTACAGGACTTGCGACGTTTGCTTTTAGCCCGTGACAGACTGAAAGTACCGCTGATAATCGGTTCATGCGGAACTTCCGGAGTCGATTCTGCGGTGGATTGGATGCGGGAATTGACTCTCGAAATCGCCAAGGAAGAAGGTTTGAGTTTCAAACTTGGTCGAATCTATGCCGAACAAAATCCTGACTTAATGGCAGACGCTTTCAATTCCGGAAAAATCGACCCCCTTCCGGGAGCACCGGAAATAAATGAGCAGACAATCCTTAATTGCACACACATTGTGGGCATGATGGGTCATGAGCCGATTGTGCATTTGTTGGAAAAACAATGTGATGTGATTCTCTGCGGGCGTGCTTCCGACACAGCGCTTTTCTCTGCGCTTCCGTTGATGCGGGGATTTCTTCCGGGACCGGTTTGGCATTGTGCGAAAACAATCGAATGCGGGGCGATTTGTTCAAGTATCACACGTGCAGATGGGGTTTTCGCGGAGATTGATAACAATGGTTTCAGCGTTGAACCGCTGGCGCTTGACGCTTCCTGTACGCCGCTCAGCTTAGCTTCACACACGCTGTATGAAAACGCCGATCCGTTTCTGATTCGGGAACCTTCCGGAACACTTGACACACAAAACGCAAACTATCATAAGGTTTCTGAACGCAAGACACGAGTAGAAGGCTCTGTGTTTAGACCAGAACGTTACACGTTAAAACTGGAAGGTGCGGCTTTATCCGGATTCCAAACAGTCGCGATCGGCGGAGTGCGTGATCCCTACATTCTGGCTCGTATTGATTCGTGGTTGGCGGAAATGAAAGTTTTTTTTAAGGAACGTCTTAAAGATTTGACCGGAAAAACTTTAGGACAAGAGGTGCGCATTGATATTTCGCAATACGGACGAAATGCGGTAATGGGCGGTCTGGAACCGCTTACGCAGGAAATACCTCACGAAATAGGACTCTTGTTCACAATAACCGCGCCCGATCAAGCTTTGGCAAATGATGTGGCCAGATTTGTGACTCATGCCGCTTCGCATTGGCCGATTCCAGAATGGCAAGGTTTCATCAGCGGCATCGCATTTCCTTTTTCACCACCTGAAATTGACCGTGGAGCAAGCTATCGTTTTACGCTGAATCATGTGTTAATTCCGGAAACACCTTTATCTGCATTTCGTTTTGCGGAAGAGCAGGTTAGATGAGGGCTCCCATTCCACTTGGAAAGCTGGCAAAGTTAATCCGCTCAAAAAACGCAGGACCGTTCTGGATTACCTTTGATATTGTCTTTGAGAATGAAGACGATTTTGTGAGAGCAGTTTCTGCAAAAGTATTGACAAAGGAGTGGATTTCCGGAACATATAAGATTCCGCAAGATACCTTAATTTTTGTTAAAATTCCGGCTGCCCGTGCCTTCAAGTTTTCTTTCCCACGACCACGAATTCAGGGTGATCTCGGAGAAACAGACATGTATTCCGGACAGCAGTACGCACCGCTGCTGGAGCTTCAAATCAGCTGATCAGGAAGTTGCTTTTCCATAACCACCACCGCCCGGAGTTTCGATGCGGATACGGTCCCCGGCTTCAGCGCGGATTTCATTTTTACCTCCCATAAAGAGCGTTTTACCGTCTTTACGGAAAAAAAGATTCCGTCCACTTTTTCCGGATTCGCCGCCGTTTAAGCCGTAAGGCTGGTGCACCCTTCGTTCTGAAAGTATTGCAGCATTGAGAGGTTCCAAGAATTCTACTTCGCGCACGAGCCCGTCACCGCCGTTAAACTTTCCGGAACCGCCTGAATTTTTACGGATGGAAAATTCACGCAACATCACCGGATAACGCCGTTCCAGAATTTCAGGATCGGTGATCCGTGTATTGGTCATATGCGTGTGAACTCCGGACTGTCCGTGCCAATCCGGACCTGCTCCGGCGCCGCCTCCCATGGTTTCGTAGTAGCCAAATTTTTCACTACCGAAAGTAAAATTGTTCATGCAACCCTGCGAAGCTGCGCATGCACGAAAAGCTTTTAAAATTACATCAGTGATGCGCTGTGAAGTTAGCACATTTCCGCCGACAACCGCCGCGTTTTCTGACGGCGCAAGCAAAGAACCGTCCTCGATTATGACTTGAATTGGATTCAGACAACCCTGATTGAGCGGAATTTCCTGATCAATTAAACAACGCAAACTGTACAAAATCGCTGAATGAGTCACCGCTCTAGGCGCATTTAGGTTACCCCAGATTTCAGGGCCTGTACCGGAAAAATCGAAAATTGCGCTGCCATCACGGCGGTCAATCGTAAGCCGTAAAACAATTTCGCTGCCGTCATCCAGAAAATCGTTTGCTTCTACTGTGTCCACTTCTGCCAATCCTTCACGTACGGAAAGAGCTTTAAGCATATTCCTCACCGCTTCTTCTGCGTTGCTTTGAATATGGTGCATGTATGCTTGTACAACTGGTAAGCCCGGAGCAGTTTCAAGGGTGAAATGTTCGACCATTTCGAGCAGTAAATCTATCCCGCGCTGATTGGCCGCGACCTGTGCTTTGAGATCAGAGAGATTGTCAGAAAGTAAACGGGTACCGCTGATCGCGGGTTCTCCTGGTTTACGCACTATCTTTCCTGGAGCCTGCAGCAATTCAGTAATTCCGGCTTCATTGAAAATTCCGTTTTCAACAATTTTGAAAGTTTTGATGCACGCACCTTCTTCTTCAAGTGTACGCGAAAAAGGAGGCATTGAACCTGGAGAAATTCCTCCTATATCTGCGTGATGCCCACGATTTGCAATGTAAAAAATTGCTTTCCGGTTTTGCCAGACTGGCGTAACGACAGTCATGTCCGGAAGATGACTTCCCCCGGCAATTGGATGGTTGGTCAGCAACACATCACCCTCCTTCAGCGTTTTTCCCTGAAGTTTAACCTGTTGCCTAACGGCCTCGCTCATAGCTCCAAGATGTACCGGCTGATGCGGTGCATTGGCTACCAATCCACCTGTTTCATCAAAAATTGCACAGGAAAAATCTAGACGTTCCTTGATGTTAGTTGAAATTGCGGTACGCTGCAGAGTACGTCCCATTTGCTCTGCAATTGACATAAAGAGGTTACCGAAAATTGATACCTGAACTGGATCCGCCTGAGTACCGATTTCTCTAAAAGTTTTGGTTTCAACTTTCAAAGCCACATCACCGTATTCAGTAATTTCTGCGGAACAACCTGGTTCAACTAGAATCGTTGAAGTATTTTGCATCACAATCGCCGGCCCCTGTAGGCGTTGTCCGGCACCTAAATTTTCCAGTCGGTAAATCGGTGTTTCCTGCCAACAGCCTTTAGCGGAACTTTCATTCATAAAATAACAATTTGTACTTTCTTTCGCCTGCGGAGTTCCAGCTTTTTTCTCAAGCGGAAATTTTTGTAGTCCGGGTGATTTTGCGACAGCACGCACGCGCAAATCATCCACAATGATCTCACGTCCAGTCAGCTCGAAACCAAATTCACGCCGATAGGTTTCACGAAAAGTACTGACAAAATCCGGAAAGTTAGCTAAGTTTTTTTGTAGCTCAGGGCTTGAGTCTGAAATACTCAACTCACAATTAACAATACCTGCTTCGTAATTTGAAACAGTATCCGGTGCCAAAATCATCAATGCTGTGTCAGTGCCTTGATAACGCAAATTAAGATAACGTTTTATTTCAATTTGTTCAGTTTTGTAGCCTTGGGCAAGCAATTCTGTTTTTGCGTCTGCAGATAATTTTTCGAGATTATTTAAGAGATTTTTAAAAAGCTCATCTGTTTTATTTTCCGGTAGCACGAGCGCTGAAGGTTCTTGTTTTTCAACAACAATGTCTGCGAGTCCCATACCGTAAGCAGAAAGAATGCCCGCAAAACGGTGGATATATATTTTAGAAAGGCCTAACTCACGTGCAATTGCACAAGCGTGCTGTCCGCCAGCACCTCCGAAACAGGCCAAGGCGTGTTCCTTGATGTCATAACCGCGCATCACCGAAATTTCACGGATGGGACGCACCATGACTTCATTAGCAACTCGTAAAAATCCGAGTGCGACTTCTTCCAGCGACATTTCAGGAAGCAACCGCTCTTTGGAATAAGCATTGATTTCGGCTGTTATTTTTTCAAAAGCGTTTCTAGAGGCTGCTAGATCGAGAGCTTCATTTTCGTTTGGACCAAATATTTTTGGAAAATATTCAGGATGCAAACGACCCAAAACCAAGTTAGCGTCAGTGACAGCCAAATATCCATCCTTTCGGTAACAGACTGGTCCCGGATGCGCACCGGCTGATTCCGGACCAACTTCAAACAATCCGTTGCGAAAAAACAGGCGGGATCCTCCACCGGCCGCAACTGTCTTGATGTGCATTTGCGGAGCCTGAATACGCACACCAGCAGTTTCTGTTTCATGCACCAATTCGTAATCGTCTCCGTAACGTGAAACATCAGTCGAGGTACCTCCCATGTCAAAACCAATGACGGGTTGTCCCGACTCTGTGGTCACGGCATAACCTACAACACCTCCTGCAGGTCCGGATAAAATGGCATTGCTGCCTTTAAAGTTGTCAGAATCAGTCAAACCTCCGTCTGACTGCATGAAAAGTAACTGTGAGTTTTTCAGATTATCGGAAAATCCGGAACGGAAACTTTGCAAATAATTTCGGATATGCGGTGTGAGGTAAGCGTCTACGGTGGTGGTGTCACCGCGTGCCACCATTTTAACCATCGGCATAACTTCATGTGAAAGTGAAATTTGCTCAAAACCTATTTCACGTGCAATCTGACCTATTTGACGTTCATGTTCCGGAAATGCATAAGCATGCAGAAAAACCACCGCTAGAGCGCGAATGCCTTTTTCAAAAACATTTTCTAATTCTTGCCGGACAACCTCCAAATCCGGCTTTGCCAAAACAGCAAATTTTTCACCAGTAGTGCCTTTTACAATTTCTAATCCAATATCACGTGAGTTTTTACTCTCAGTTCTGACAATGCGTACACGTTCATCAACCTCAATCACTTCTTCATAAAGCAAATCTAGTTTGCTGATTTCCAGATCAAATATTTTAGGACGGCTTTGATTTCCAATCTGCAGCAAATCCCGGAATCCTTTTGTTGTAAGTAACACCGTTTCCGCACCTTTACGTTCCAGAAGGGCATTTGTAGCGACAGTTGTACCCATCCGAATCCACTCTATTTTTTCCGCAGAAAAACTATCTTTTTGAAAAGTCTCCCCAGTGACTGCTTCCAGAATTCTGCGGATACCTTCGCGAGGCGCGTCAGGATAATTTTGCGGATCTTCGGAAAGTAATTTCACCACCCTGAATCCGGATTCGCCAGGAACCTCAGCATAAACGTCAGTGAAGGTACCACCACGGTCAATGGAAAAACGGAAAGAAGAATTAGCCATAATTTAGTTTTAAAAATACCTGTTACGAAAATAAATTTACTTGGTCATCAAACCAGGCAGGTAGAGTGCAATTTGGGGAAAAATGGTCAACAGTGCAGTCGTCAAAATCATTAAAAGAAAAAATGGAAACGCTGCTTTAGCGATGGTACTGATAGTTTCTCCAGTGAGCCCCTGAATGACAAATAAATTGAAACCAACTGGTGGTGTAATTTGACTGAGTTCAACCATCAAAATCAAGAATACTCCAAACCAGATTGGATCGAATCCGGCTTGAGTAGTGAGTGGTAACGCAATAGGCAAAGTCATGACCACGATTGAGAAACCGTCCAGAATGCATCCCAAAAGCAGATAAATCAAACCGAGCATAATGATCAATACATACGGTGATAAATCCAAACTGCCGATGTATTGAGTCAACTCGCGGGGAATTCCTAAAATTCCCATTGCGCGTGACAAAAATGATGCCCCCATCACGATCAAAATTATCATACTCGTTGTTTTGACTGCAGCTAACAAACATTCCTGCAAGGTTCCCCAACTCAATGAACGGTTGGCCAAGGCAAACAAAACCGCTGCAAGCACACCCAGAGCAGCGGCTTCAGTCACAGTGGCAATTCCCATATAAATACTACCCAACACTGCCATGATCAAAACTGCTACCGGCGCAACTGATTTTAACGCGATAATGCGTTCCATCCAGGAGTATGTTTCTTGCCCTCTGGGTGCAATTTCCGGATTTTGTAGACCGCGTATTACCAGATAAGCAATGTAAATTCCGGCCAGAAGAAGTCCTGGAAAAATGCCAGCAATGAACATTTTGCCAATCGAGACTTCCGCGAGGATGGCATAAATTATCATCACCAAACTTGGCGGAATCAAAAAGCCCAACGTCCCCGCTCCCGCCAGCGAACCCATCGAGAGGGCTTTATTGTAAGCAAGCTTATTTTCAGCAAACCTACTTTTAAAAACCTTAATGCTATCAAGAAACATCAATTAGACAAGATTAAATCAAAACTCCAACAAGTCATTTATTCTGCTAAAAGCATAACAAGCAGGTAACAGAAACATAACGCTGTCTATTAAACGATGAAAAATAATATTAGTATATGATTGTAATTATTAATATTTTTATAATTTTGCTGAACCAGTAAAAAGTCTAAATGGTACACTTGTATGTCATTCCCGCGAAAGCGGGAATGACAATTATGTACGAATACATCAATTTTAATAAACATTGCAGATTAGTAACACGAGCACTAAATTGCAAACATGATAAAAAGAGCTTTAGCTAAAATACAGATTGAGGCAATTAACAACATGCCTATTGTTGCTCTGTTTGCTCCAAGTCAAGCAGTCAGGAGCACATTAGCATAAGCGAAGACTATTCATGATCCATGTTTTCCATTGAACCACGGATAAACTCCAATTGCGTCAAGAGAGTCTGCTGCTGTTCTTTGGTGATTTTATACCAATTTTCGGCAATTTCTTGTAGAATTTTTCTGAGTTTAATTTCTGTTATGGAAGAGTCAGGCGAATCGAGAGAAGTAATTGCAGGTAGGAGTTGTCTGTAGTGGGAACTTTTTTCACGGTTCAGCAGTTCATGATAATTCCAACTGAAAAGAGAAGAGATACGTTTCAGCAATGCCGGCTCAGGATTTACTTTTCCGGATTCAATCTGTTCGTACAATTCAGGATTAATTTGCAGTAAGAGTGATATGCCTTCCACATTTTGATCCACATTCAATCTAGCCTGAAGTATTTTTTTGTGCAGCGCAACCGGAGCAGGCACATCCGGAATTTCCAATGCTTCTTGCTTTGGCAAGCGTGCTTGGATTTCTCTAGCATGGAGCAGCGGTTGCAGGTTGCCGAGCAGGACAGAACTCTGGGAGTTGATTTTTTGCAGGATTTGTTTGTAATTCCAGCCAAACAGCGAGCATAATTTTCTCAGCAATTCGTCAGGTGGTATAACTCCATTTTCGAACTCCTGATAGTAATTCACAGAGATACCCAGTAAAGTCGCAATTCCGGGTGCATCCTGTTTAACAGCCTCTCGAGCATCCTTGATTATTTTTGCTAAAGGAGTCGGTGGAGAATCAGCGGAATTATTTTCTACTGAAGAAGGCTGCTGATTTTCCGGAATTGTTTTTTTACCCTTTGAGGACGGAGTATTGTAAGCAAGTCTTTTGATTTCCTGATAATTCCACTCAAACAAAGCACAAAGCCTTTGAAGAGTATCATCCGGAGGAATCCAGTCTTTTTCTAACCGTGCATACTCTTCTGGATCCATCTGCATCAGCAAAGCAAGACCTTCAATACTTTGGCCGATATCTTCGCGGAACTCGAGTATCATTTCATTCAGTTTTGACATTTTTCGCAGCTGAATTAAAATCCCATGAGTTAATTAAAGGTGTGTAATTACCGACCTTTAACATCCAGCATTGTTGTATGTCGCTTCAGGGTTCTCAAAATTAAATATGCAACAAGAGTTATCCAGAAGAGATTGCTCCACACAGGTACAAGATAAACTTTTCCCTCAACCAAAAAGTTCCCTATCAGATCAAGTATTGAAAAACAGAGAACGAGAGCAAAGAGGCTGGAATATTCTCTACGTAAAATATTTTTGAAGGAAAATTCCAGTGAAGGACTGTCCCATTTGGAAAACGCCGGAAAGAAACCTGGAGTAACTTCAGACCATTTTTCAAAGTCTTCGCCAAATTTACCCTTTAGAAAATCTTCTTCGGAAATCATGATTCGTTCGTAATAGAGAGCAAATGACAGAGTATAAATCACCGGCACCCACCAGACAAAAGGAAAGAGCGCTATCCCGAGTCCCATCAGATAATTTCCCAAATACAGAGGATGTCTTACTACAGAATACCAGCCAGTTGTATTCAAAACTTCCGCAATTTGCTCCCTGGTATTTCTTCCAGACGTGTTTTGTGGCGTGTGCCCTACAACCAGGATTCTAGAAAACAAACCCAGTAAACCGACTAACAGACTAAAAAGCCCCCACATTGTGGTCATTTCCCGATCACCTCCTACATATTCGTATTGAACCATTGCAGGAATGAAAATCAAAATTGTGATAATTGGAAAATAACTACGCCAGCGAAACAGCCAGTAACCTGTCGAAACAAGTTTTTTTTCAAGCTTCATGTGATGACTCCTCTATTTTTTTTTAATATTGTTTATGTAAATCAGGACTTCGAACAAAGGACATATCCGGCAACAAATAACTCTAAACGCAATGATTTTTCCCACAAAAACTTCCGCTACATAACTTCCGGCAGCAAACCGCACAACGCAAATATATATTAAATTCACGCCTATTACTGTGACAAATTTTTTCACAAGGTAAAAGGCATAACTCTTGGATTCACTTTCGCTGGGGATGTTCCCAAATTTTAAAGCAGGCGCTCGTATATTTGTTCTCAGTTCAGGTCTATGAAAATAAAAGGATTATTAGTTTTTTTCGCAGTTCTACAGATTTTTTTCTCAGGAGAAGAATCTGCGTTTGCCAGCGGAGAAAATTTTGGTCTGGGTCCGCTTGAAATTCGTCCTCAATTTCTGGTAAATCAACCTTTCCTGGCAATGTCTCCTGAAAACACTTTGACCTTAAAAGATGGAGAATCAAGATTGTCTTTTGGGATGGAGATCGCAAACACATTTGTCAACACACAGGGACCAACGGAGCAAATCACAAAAACAGAAGTAGCAAGGGGTCTGACATTAACAGATTTTTTAGATAAAGACGGTAATACAGTCAATGGATTCAGTCTGTATTTGGATGCGGAAAGCAAACGCAAAAAAATCAAGTACCGCTATGGCTTATCGGATTCATTAGAATTAAAACTTGAATTACCGTTTATATCTTTTGACGGAGGAACCATGGATGGTACCATCGAAAGTGTACACAGCTTGGTCGGCATTTCAAATTTCAAAAAAGGCGGTGCCTACCGTGCCTTGTCAGAGCGCAACCAATATGATTATTATGTGGTCAAAGATGGGCAATTTGTTTTTGCTAGTACAAAGCAGATCCAAAACGTCAGAGGGGAACCTAGTATGGATCTCAAATGGAACTTGTCTGCAGGTGGTAAGGTGATGCCAGCGGCAAGCCTTAAACTAAGTTACAAATTCGCCAACACGGACCGCAGCGGAGAACAAAAATTAATTCGCAGCGGCGGTGCTGACTGGGGACACTATTTTATCCTTTCAAAAGGTTTCGATAACTGGATTGTCTACTTTGGTGACGGACAAACCAGAATCGGCAATAACCTCGGATTTGCTTCTTCTCTTTTCCACCGTTTCATGTCAATGGAATATCGCTTTTCGGAAGAAGATTCCTTTGTTTTTCAAACTGTTTCGCAAAGCAGTATTTTTCCAACTTCCAGTGCAAGCTCACGCTCCACCAGTGGAGAAAACCAAGAACAGCGCAACTCTAACCTGAGCGTTCCAACCAGCGTTTCCGCATTCGGTTACAAGTTACTCTCAGGTTCAATTTTTTGGGAAACGGGATTTGTACAGGATTACAACAATTTTGGCAACGAAACTGATTTTGTCTTCTTTTGGGAAATGGGGGTACATTGGTGAGATTATCTTCAACAATATTCCTGACTGCCTCAGCTCTGTTATTCTTTACATTTACAGGATGGTGTGCAGAGGAAACAGTGGTTTACTATGCTATTCAATACGGAAATCAGGATACCGGAAGTCCTGCTCCAGTAGTGGGAACTTCAGATTCGTACTTATCAACTCTGGAGGCTAAACATGGTGCTTTGAATGAAAATCGAGAGGTTCGCCCGAAAGTTTTATCATTTGATTTTTACAAGACAAGCGGCTCTTTCGCCAGTGGTTTTGGAATTTCAGTTCACAGCTACAGCAAGTCATATAGTTTTGAAAATGACAGTTCGTCTGTAAACATATCCGCAGTGGGACTTTTATACGGTTTAAATTTTTATTATCGTGGCGATTACTGGTTCCCGTTCCTCGGTTTTGGAACAGGAAATTATTCAGCAAAAGTACAAGAACAACTGACTACAGGAAGTTCTACGACTTATGGAACAGTATTCGGGCAGGTTGATAAACCCTTTTTTTACAAGTTTGGTGTGCGCATACCTCTAAATGGAATGGGGATCGTCCTTACTCAGCAATACATCTCTGCTGACTTAAAAGTGGCAACAGAAAATAAATCTCTCTCCCTCGGTGGTACTGCTTCATTTATCGGTCTCTATTATGCTTTCTGAGAGTTGATGTTTGATCATGCTATTATAAGCTGCGACTTTTCCCACTTGTAGAACATCCAAAAGAACTGGTTGATGCTGTAGCTTCAAATCACGACTCTTCTACATTGTCATTCATTGCGAAGCGAAACATAGACCCGGAATTCATCGCATCAAATCACTGAATTGTCCAAGCATTGTCTTATTTGTACGGTGTGTTGACATTCCTTTTGAGGAAATGTAAAATCCTGTTTAAAAAGGAAATTCGTTTTTTATTCCCTATTTTCCGCTAATTATCAATCAAAGGCAGCATACCTGATAAGCAGGATAATCACGGGTTAATCTGGCATATCACCTGATAATAATAAGTTAGCTCCCTATGAACATAAAATTATGACAATTTTCACTACATTAGTTGAAGAAGTTCGTTCCTGTACAATTTGCGCTCCACATCTACCGCATGGAGTACGACCTGTATTCCAAATAGATGCTAAAGCAACAATTCTAATTGCGGGCCAAGCTCCTGGAAAAAAAGTTCATGAGACAGGAATACCTTTTGATGATGCAAGCGGAGATCGTCTACGAGAGTGGATGAGTGTTTCGAAAGATACTTTTTATGATAATGGCAGTATTGCAATTTTACCGATGGGGTTTTGTTATCCTGGGACAGGTAAAACAGGAGATCTTCCGCCTCGCGCTGAATGTGCCATAGCATGGAGAGATAAACTGTTAAAACAATTTACTCAATTGCAACTCACTCTTGTGATTGGGCAATATGCGCAGTCTTATCATCTACCTGAAAATAAATTATCACTGACAGAAACAGTTAAATCATGGCAAGATTACTGGCCAAATGCTCTACCTTTACCCCACCCAAGTCCAAGAAATAATATATGGTTAAAACGAAACCCTTGGTTCGGATCCGAAATTATTCCTATCCTTCGTAAACGAATCAATGAACTATTATGAAACACCAAGAGCTAACAAAGCGTTACACCGGATAAACCGGTGAACGTGGTGTTATCTGCAAAAAGCAACCAACTCTGCGCCAGAGTGTAGTGTTATGAAAAAGAGGCAAAAACTAAATCAAAAGGACAATAGATGAGTAAAGAACAAGAACGCGCAGAACTACACCATACCATCTGGCAGATTGCCAATGATTTGCGTGGTATGTCGATGGCTGGGATTTTAAGCAGTATGTGCTTGAAATGCTTTTCTATCGCTTTATTAGCGAAAACCTTACCAATTATATCAATGCCAATGAACCTGAAGAAGGTTTTGATTATGCAAAACTCTCCGATAAGGATGCTGAGTTTGGTCGCGCGGATACGGTAAAAGAGAAAGGGTTTTATATTCTACCCAGTGAGCTTTTTTTTAATTTGGCTAAAAATGCTGGAAATGATTCCAATCTCAATGAAACCCTTGCCGCTATCTTTCGCGATATTGAAAGTTCTGCCAAAGGCACAGAGAGTGAAGATGACCTCAAAGGGCTGTTTGATGATCTGGATGTCAATTCCAATAAAATAGGCGATACCGTAGAGAAGAGAAACAAACAACTGGCCAAACTGCTCACTGCTATTGCTGGCTTGAAACTCGGCTCTTCCAACAACACCATCGACGCTTTTGGTGATGCTTATGAATACCTGATGCAGATGTACGCCTCAAATGCGGGCAAGTCAGGTGGAGAATACTACACCCCGCAGGAGGTGAGTGAACTTTAAGCAGAGATAACTACCGTGGGTAAAACACAGGTCAACAAAGTGTATGATCCTGCTTATGGCTCAGGCTCTCTGCTGCTTAAATTTGCCAAGGTTCTGGGCTAAGAGAATGTGTGGGGCGGTTTTTATAGGCAAGAGATCAAACTGACAACCTACAACCTCTGCCGCATCAATATGTTTTTGCACGACATCAACTACAACCTTTTTGATATTGCGTACGAAGATACCCTGGTCGATCCCTATCACTGGGACGATGAGCCCTTTGATGCGATTGTCTCCAATCCCCCTTATTCGATTCATTGGGAGGGCAAAAACAACCCACTCCTTATCAACGATCCCCGTTTCTCCCCAGCAGGTTTGCTTGCCCCGCCCAGCAAGGCAGACCTTGCCTTTACCATACACATGCTCTCCTGACTCTCAACATCAGGCACAGCGGCGATTGTTGAGTTACCCGGTGTGCTTTATCGTGGCGGTGCCGAGCAAAAGATTCGAAAATATCTGATAGACAACAACTATATTGATGCGGTAATCCAACTGCCACCTGATCTGTTTTTTGGCACCACCATTGCCACCTGCATCATCGTTTTAAAGAAGCGCAAAAAGGACAACAAAACCCTGTTTATTGATGCCTCTGCCGAGTTTGTCCGCGGTGGCAATAAAAACAAGTTAAGCGATGAAAACCACCAAAAGATTTTAGCTGCCTTTAAAAACCGTCAAGACAGTGAATATTTTGCCAAGCTGGTAGATAACCAGAAAATTGGCGCAAATGACTACAACATCGCCGTCTCAAGCTACGTGGTGCAGGAAGATACCAGAGAGGTGATCGACATCACCCAACTCAATGCAGAAATCAGCCGGATAGTCGCCAGGCAGAGTGAACTGCGCACTGCCATTGATGTGATTGTTACAGATATTGAGGGGAGTTCTTAATGAAAAATAAAAATGAAATAATATTATACCATAACCAAAACGGCGAGATAAAACTTTAAGTCAGTGTACTTGAAGAAACGGTTTGGTTAAACCGTAACCAAATGGCATTACTGTTTGATAGAGATGTGAAAACTATTGGTAAGCATATCAATAATATTTTTAATGAAGGGGAATTGGTCGAAAATGCAGTTGTCGCAAATTTTGCGACAACTGCAAATGATGGGAAGATATACCAAGTTGACCACTACAATCTCGATGTCATTATCTCTCTGGGTTACCGTGTGAAATCACAACAAGGCACTCAATTTAGAATCTGGGCAACCACACGACTAAAAGAGTACATCATCAAAGGCTTTACTATGGATGATGAGCGCCTTAAAAAATCTGGGGGTGGCAACTACTGGAAAGAGTTGCTTGATCGTATCCGTGACATTCGCAGCAGTGAAAAAGTGCTTTATCGGCAAGTGCTGGATCTCTACGCTACGAGTATTGATTACAATCCAAAAAGCAACAAATCAATTGCAATTTTCAAAACCGTGCAAAATAAACTGCACTACGCTGCACATGGGCAAACTGCTGCCGAAATTATTGCCAAGCGTGCCGAATGCTGGTAAGACCTTTATGGGACTGCTCTCTTTCGCAGGGAAAGCAGTGCAAAAAAAAGATATTACCATCGAAAAAAACTTATCTATCAGAAAAAGAGTTGAAAGTGCGTAACAAAAAAAAGATTATCAACCAGTATATTACCTCTCTTGACGTGGGGTCAAATATTGATGAAGATTGGCAGAAATTTGTCAACAAGCAGAAAATTGAGGAGCTTGAGCAGATTATTAAAGATGAAAACCTTAACCGTGATGCCGCTTACACCTTTGTGAACAATGCTTTTAGTGATGGTCATATTTCAACTGGCGGCCCAGCTATTAAAACGGTTTTACCACCTGTATCCAGGTTCAGTAAAACGGGTGAACGAACCCAAAATCGAGAGAGCGTTCTAAGAAGGCTTACTCAATTTTTTGAGCGATTTTTTGATATCTCCAATGGGGCATTATCGTGAATACAAATAACGAAGGTGTCGCACCGGACGGCAAGAGAAGTATTACTGCAGACACAGCATTGTGTCTCTCCACATATTTTGGGAATTCTGCATATTTTTGGCTTGGGCTTCAGATGGATTATGTTCTTTATATTGCAGAAGATACTATATAAAAAAAAATACACAGAGAAGTACATCAATTGGCTGTTGCATAAAAAATAGCTTACAAAAACATGCGGTCGGATAAAGTGGAGTTGGGGTGCTTTGCGCTACAATCCCACAAAGGTGCTGATACTAAGCGTTATTCAAAATTGGTGAATTTCATACATTTTAGGACAGGATCAAGTCTTGTACAAATGGAACTATCAGGTACGTAACAAGAAGCAGAGAATAAAAAGGGGTAAAGAACAGGAAGATAGTAAAAGGAAAGAAAGAGGGCCGAAAGCGGCCCTCATAACATTATTGAATTACCGCTTCATGTTGATCAGATCCTGAATCATTTCATCAGAAGTAGTCACTGTTTTCGCACTTGCCTGAAAGGCACGCTGCGTTTCAACCATTTTGACAAATTCCTGAGACAAATCAACGTTTGATTGTTCCAGACTTTTACTACGTATTTCACCTAAGCCCGCAGTACCAGCCTCACCTGTCACTTTCTTTCCGGAACCTAAAGTTTCTACCAGCATGTTCTCACCAACCTGAGCAAGTTTTCCAGGGTTGTCGAATTTGGTCAAAACGATTCTGCCAATCGAGCGAGTATATCCTGCGTCAAACACACCGTTCACAGTACCGTTGTCTTCGAGGAAAATACTCTCCAAGGTACCTGCGGGATTTCCGTCAGCACTTGTTCGAAGTACGTTATAATGTCCTGCAAACTGAGTGATCCCATCTAAACCTGATCTTGGATCTGTTGGATCATCAGGGTTAAATCCATCTCCGAGATGAAGTCCGATAACTAAAGGCGCTCCACCACCAAATGGAATTGCAAATTGTGGGACACCTGTGTCTGGGTCAACTGGTTGAGGAATTAACCTGGGAGGCCCTGAAGGCAAAGGATTTCCCTCCGGATCTACTCCACCAGGCTGTGCTTCAAATGAACCACCGGTAGCAGCAATTAATTTTCCGTCATTCGTAAACTGCATAAATCCACCACCCACTGCGACCATGGTCCCCGGAACTTGACCTAAAGAAGCGCCGTCAAACATAACGTAGTATTCCCACTGATTGCTAACACCGGTTCCTGCGATAGGCTGACCGGTACCAGGATCAATTTGCTCAGGTAGATCTGGACGTTTTCTCATCGCAACAGTTGCTGCATGAGTATTTCCCAAAGCATCATATACTGTGGTTGATGTTGCAAAATTGTACATGTTATCAGTAACATTGGTTGGGTCAACTGGAACATCTTTGACGGATGCATTTGCATCAAGGTTCGCAGCGAGCTTAATTCCTGTACCTTTAAGACCTGTTCCGGTTGGCTGAGGTGCGTCCACAAGACCCAAGACCTGCAGGGCACCTGGGATGCCTTTACTTTCACCTGTAACCCTGTCAACTTTCAGGGCTTGTATACGTCCTCCACGTAGGGTAGACAGAAAGCCCTCCTTGTCATATGAAAATTGACCATTGCGGGTATAGGATTCGTTATTTGTACTGGGATTAACGACTGTAAAAAATCCACCACCTGCAATTGCCAGATCCGTGCTGAGAGCGGTAGTTTCAAAAGCACCCTGAGAATAGTCCATCTCAACACCACCAATTTTCACTCCATTACTGGCTTTGGTGAAGGCAGCACCTTGCGGCCAGGCATTTCCCATTAAGTCTTCAAAAGCAACACTGTTGCGTTTAAACCCAAAGGTATTGACGTTGGCAATATTATTACCAACTACCTGCATGGTTTTGCCCTGTGTTTTTACCCCACTGGCTCCAGTATTTAATGATCCAAGTAACGCCATATTATTTCTCCTTAAAAAATATTAGAAAATATATCAGGCGATACACTCCATCGTTTCGCATAGATATGATGAAAATAGTTAAGAGTTAGAAACTATTCATTTAAAGCTGAACTCTCAGGTTCAACCATTCTTATTCTGAATTTTTTGAACTCCATACTGGAGTTTTACGTGTCATAAGTTCTATTCTGGCAGGCAGAGGCACAGCGCTTTGATAACGTAATTTAGATTTATTGCCCATACCGACTATTTCCTTCGCCTGCACCCACTCGCCATTGATTTTCAGCAGCGGATCACTACCTTCAAAACGTATCATTGAAACTTGTCCGGACTTGGTAAGCGTAACACCAACCTCTTCTCCCCCATCTGTTCTGGCGAACACATTGTAATTGTAGTTTCCATTCGGCATCATGTCACCATCATTATCACGTCCGTCCCAGGCAAATTCATGTGCACCCTGTGCCCTACTTTCTAGATTTATTTCACGGATCATCTCACCTGTTGAATCATGCACAAGCAGCATCACACGTTCGGCACTGCCATCAAGCTTGTAAGTTACAGGAATAGTATCGCCGTTGTTCAAAGGTATTTCCTTTGCGCCAACTTCCACATCTTTACCCAACAAGCTTCCTGCAGTGGAGCGTGCGATGTGTTGCTGAATTTCCATCATCTTTGCAGTCTGGCTATTGAGGTTCTGTAACTGTTCTACTGTTCCCAGGGAGGCCAACTGTTGCATCATACCTTCTGAATCCATCGGATTCATCGGATCCTGATTCGCCATTTGGGTCATCAGTAAATTCAGGAAATCCTGTTTTCCCAGTTCTTTACCGTCATTGCTGCTTTTAGCCGCGCGGTTACGGAGGCTGGTCGCATTGACCTGCAGGGCTTGTTCAACATTGTTTCCGGTTTGCATAATTTCCTTTGCTCAGACGTATAGATTGAGTCCGGAGTCATTCCGGTTTATCACACGCGGTGTTTCTTCAACAGCCGCAACTTCTTCCTTTTTTCCTCTCTCCTTTGAATTCATGTCCTCTTCAAACGCAGAATTTTTCCGATCTCTGCTAAATTGCGAATCACGTTCATTAATGTCAACGTTTAGAGCTAAATCCTGAAAAGAAAATTCCTGATCCAAAAATTTGCTGCGTAGAGAATCAAATCCGGATTCCACCAATAGTTTGGCTTGAGGATTATCAACACGCATATCAATCGAGAGATCAGCTCCGGATAGCCGGATTTTCAAAGTAATTTGTCCCAGATCTTCCGGATGCAAACGCAGTGTCATTACTTCTACACCATTGCCGCGCAGAATCCTGACTCGACTCACTACCTGCTCCATGTTAAAAGGAAGGTCCGCACCACGTAAAGGCTCTGCTGAAGTATTTGTTGTAGCTCCTTTGGCCATCGACGTTCCAGAAACTTCCGCTAATGAGTTAATTCCTGTAGGCGAGACCAGCTCTGCTGAAGATTTAGAACTAGCGGAAAACTGAGTGTCTTTTGCGGTCAATGTTCTAAACTGATTCAAAGACTGTTCAGATCCTTTTTCTGAAACATCTGGCTTATTCTCTACTCCGGACATTTGGAGGTTTTCTGTATTTTGTGTTTTTGCACCGCTTTGAAGTTCTTCTGCTAATTTAAATTTTTCTGTAGCGTGAAAACCTGCTTCCAATTTGCTTTTTGTACCGCTTTTAAATTCATCGGCAACCTGAAATTTTTCAGACGTCAGTAAGCCTTCTTCTACAGGCTTTTCCCTTGCTCCGCCCTGCAACTCTTTAGCACCTTGTAATTTCTCTGCTGCTTGCAATGCTTCGTTCGTTTTAAATTTTTCTACAACCTGAAGACTTTCTGCCGCTTTTATTTTTTCTGGAGTTAAAGGTACATCTCCTCTTTTAAGTTTCAGCAGATTATCTGCACCAAGTTTTTCTGCACCAAGTTTTTCTGTATCAAGACTTTCCTCTTGTGAACCTTTACGAAAAGCAGGCAGATTATCTGCACCAAGTTTTTCTGTATCAAGACTTTCCTCTTGTGAACCTTTACGAAAAGCAGTTTGTAAATTTTCTTGCAGGCTCTCTTCCTGATTTTGAAGAATTGAACTCAACTCCTGCACAACTGCGTTTTCAGCTTGAACCACTTTATTAGGGTTTGACTGAAACTCACTGTTTGAAATTTCCTGTTCAACTTGCGGAATAACTGACTGGGTGGCTGTTTTTTGCAGGATAGCTTTCAGGTCACTCGTCGATAACTCAGCATCTGCTGTAAACGGAGTTGACTTACTCTGTTTCTGCTGCTCTTCCGCAGAAACCACAGTACCATTCCCGAGTGAATTTACTTGATGAAAAACAGTTTGCAACAACGGTTCACTGGACTCAGCAGTTGATTCTTGTACTAAAGACTGAAGTCCTGTTTCGGCAATTCCTGTTTCAGGAAGATCAGAAATATTGCTTCCATTAACTGCAAACCTTGGATCAAGAACCTCAATCATTTCTGCTGAAATCGGAGTTGTTTTTTTCAAAACCTGAGCCTGCAAAGAAGACACATCCTCGTTCCAGAGATCAGCTTCGAGCATTTCCAAAGGCATATTCGAATTATTTACAATGCCAAAATCAGTATCATCAATTTCTGGATCAAGTTGATTTTGAGTCAAAAGTACTGAATTGAGTGATGCAGACAAGCCATCCTCAGCAAGAAGTTCTTCGAGCAGTGTTTCATTAAGTGGTAGTTCTGCGAGCATTTGTTCGAGAGTAGCATCAAAAACTTTATTTTCACCATTCTCACCAGATTCCATAGCATACTCAGTTGCTGCTACTGCTTCGTCAATTACTGGTATAACTGCTTTTTGTCCAATTGCGTCCATCATAGCTATCTCATTTTTTTCTTGTTATCTCTTCGATGATGCTGGCTGATTCAGCTGCACCCATACTGGAAAGTATTAATGATGCCTGTTTTTCTTTCATTTGTTTCAGAATGTTGACAGCAATTTTTCTCTCCAATTTTGCCAGCGATTGTGCTGCAACTACTGCATCCATTTTTGAGTATAAGGCAACTGCTTTTATTAACTGTGCGTCATCCTGAGCTTTCTTTTTGTCAATATCCTTTTCAATTTCCTGTTGGAGTTTTTCCAACTGGCTAACTTGACGTTGAATATCCTCCTGCAGAGTTTTAAGTTGGCCTTCTCTGCGATCTAGTTCCAAACCTCTTAAACGTAAACTGTCCTGTTGTCCAGCAAGTCTGGTTAGAATTTTTTTCTCTGTCTCAGTAAACTTTCGAGGTTTCTTTGAGTTTTTTTGCTCATCCGATTCAACCGCACAAAAATCAAGTCCGTAATCCGTGCAGAGATTACCGAAGGATTGTTTCAATTCCTCGATGCTTGTTGGTATGCTATAAGCGGGCCTTGCCAACAAGACAATTCCAATAAATAAATATAACACTTTGTAATTATTAATAATATTTAATATTTTATTCATGATATTCCAGTTGTTAAACAATATTGATATGTTCGATAATTTTTTATGATTGGGCAATATTTTTATTAATTTTGAATATCGCGTCGATAATTCTGGGCAATTTCATCCGCCTCCAAACTTTCAAGACGTTCCGTTTCGGCTTTGAATTTTTCAATTTCTTTTTCCTTTAAAATTTCCAGCACACGTTTCTTTTGAGTTGCTTGAGTCAACTCATGCCGTTTCAATTCAACTACTTCCAACTGCTCATTCAGTTGAGCTTGAGTGAGTTCAAGATGCTGTTTTATTCGCTGCTGAAAATTTCCTCCCATTAAAAGCTGATTTATTGTCACACCGTCTGCTTTAGCTTTGTCTAAATCATCGTTATGAACATCTAGAGCTTCCTGCATCAGTTTTTTTCTATCTCGATGCTGTTGCTCCAACTGCACCTGCTCCGCAAGTGCTTTCTGGTAGAGTTTTTCCAAACGTCCCCTAACTTTTAAAGCAGTTTCCAGACTAAAACGTGGCATATTTAGATGTATGTATGATGAACCCGTAAAAAGTCTAACTGGTACACTTGAATGTCATTCCCGCTTTCGCGGAAATGACATTCATTTACGAATGCATCAAGTATTAGTTAGATTTTTTACGATTCAATTATTAAATAGGCTACAGTAGCTAAACTACATGAATAATTGAAACAGTTAGCCAAACTATCAGCAAGACTCTATTGGCGTGAGGTTTTTCGTAGTGCAATATCCCTGCAAAATATCCAGGGGTGAAATTAGAGAAGGGATTTTATTTAGGAGATTTGAGGCTGGTTCTGTAAATGAAAGAGCACAACTGCTGCGGCATTACTGACATTTAGTGAGGATACTTCAGGATTTCCAGGAATACTCACGAGCCAGTCACAATGTTTGCGACTGAGGCGGCGCAAGCCTTTTCCTTCATTGCCAAGCACCAGAATCAGCGGCCTGTCCTGAGTGAGTTCAGCCACACTTTCGGCTGCATCTCCAGCAAGTCCTATCACCCAAAAACCTTGAGATTTTTGTTGCTGAAGAAATCTTGCAAGGTTTGGAACAGAGATCACCGGGAACCATTCCGAAACTCCTGCTGAGGCCTTTGCCACCGCTGCGGTCAAACCGGAAGTATGATCCTGAGGCACTACCACGGCACTCACTTTAAAAAAACCGCATGTTCTCAAAATAGCACCAAGATTATGGGGATCTTCTATTTGGTCCAGTGCTACAATCAAAGGGTACTGACCTTCGGCAGTTTGCGCTAAATCGGAGAATGAGGAGAATGGCAAAGCCCCGCAACGCAGCACCACACCTTGGTGCACTGCATCAGGACACATTTCCTCCAGTTTTTTGACAGCAACTTCACTCACTTGAACTCCATGCAGTTCCGCAAGCATCCGGATTTCTCTCAGACGCTCCGAAGAATCTGCGTCTTTTTTCAAATAGAGATGATCCAGTTTCCTGCGTCTATGTCTCAAAGCACCCTGCACCGGAAGAATTCCATAAAGAAAATCACTTCCGGAAGAGTCTGTCTTCAGCCTTTTCCCATCTTTTTTTGCTTCCAGGAATGGCCGTCCTCTTTCATTTTCGTGTCTTTTAAACCGATTGTGCTCGAAGTTGCTTCCTTTTTTGGTAGACAGGAATTTTTTTTCTCCAGTAAACTTTTGCTTCTTGACTGCTCCCTTTTGAGCTCTGTCATCGTTTTTACGCATTATTTTTATATCTTTTCCAGTTCGTTTTTTAATGCATCAAATTCATGAGTCACAGGGAAATCCGGATATTCACCTATGATTTTTTTTGTTGGTCTAAAGAAAATACCATGATCTGCTTCCTTCAGCATACTGATATCGTTGTACGAGTCCCCAACTGCAACTATAAAATAATTCAGTTTTTTTAATGCTTTTACAGCATGTCTTTTTTGATCTTTTTGTCTAAGGCAATAATCTACTATTCTCAAATCATCATCTAGTTTCAGAGAATGACAAAATACTGTCGGGTGTTGCAGTTTATGTAACAACGGTTCAACAAATTCTCTGAACGTATCAGAAAGTATTATCACTTCATTACGTTTTCTTAACCATGTCAAAAATTCAAATGCACCATCCAGCGGATCCATTTGTTCTACTACTTGATGAATGTCATGCAGTGTCAACTTGTGCTGATCACAAATTTTCAAACGGTAGCGCATCAATTCATCATAGTCAGCAATATCACGTGTGGTGACTTTTAAATCATCAATCCCGCTGAGACGTGCTAATCCTTTCCATATTTCAGGTATCAAAACACCTTCAAAATCGAGACAGGCGACAGTCATTTTTTTAGCGTCAGGCATAAAATATTTTACAGTAAAGTTAACAGCAATATGAAAATTGGCAGATTCAATTTACATTGATAATCAACAGTGATTCAGACAAAAAAAGTATCTCTGCAGAAATATCTCAAATACAGCGGCCACCGTCAACTTCCATGCAGGTTCCCGTTACCATATCAGCTTCATCAGAACACAAAAAGAGTGCTGCATTTGCCATGTCTTCAGGTTGACTTAAACGACCCCAGGGAATACTGGAAACGAATTGAGCACGTTTTTCAGGAGTATCTTCTCCCATAAAAAGAGGCAACATTCCCGTTTCTCCTGCAACAGGATTGATCGCATTTACGCGAATTTTAAATGTTGCCAACTCAATCGCCATGGCTTTAGTCGCCGTGATCATCGCACCTTTTGAAGTGTTGTACCATACCAGTCCCGGACGTGGACGCAGACCCGCGGTTGAAGCGACATTCATTATTACACCGTGTCCCTGTTTTTTCATCAGTGGAACTCCGTGTTTGGCAGTCAGAAAAACTGATTTAACATTGACCGCAAAAATCTGCTCAAACTCCTCCTCAGTGACTTCAGTCATTGGTTTATTGCGGTGGGTGGTTCCTGCGTTATTAACCAGAATATCCACGCGTCCAAAATGCTTGAGTGTGCGTTCAAACATAGAGGCAACGTCTCCATCCTGACTGACGTCACCCGCAACCGCGAGGGCATTTTCACCTATTTCCGCAGCAACTTTTTCTGCAGAATCGGGGTTAATATCCGCGATGACTACCTTTGCGCCTTCTTCGGCAAAACGAATCGCAATACCTTTACCGAATCCTGAACCTGCACCAGTGATGACGGCGATTTTATTTTTTAAGCGCATTTTATACTCCATGTTGTATAGCAATTGTTTTGGTAACAGAAAAACCGTAAAGCGCTTCAAACCCTTTTTCACGGCCGTGACCGCTGAGTTTCACTCCGCCAAAAGGCAATTCAACTCCGCCTCCTGCACCGTAATTGTTGATAAATACTTGGCCGGATTTAATTCTTTTTGCCATCCGGAACTGACGCGCACCGTCACTCGTCCAGATTCCGGAAACCAAACCAAAAGGAGTTCCATTGGCCAACTTCACTGCTTCTTCCTCAGTCGAAAACGGCATTGCCGCAAGAACAGGCCCGAACAATTCTTCCTGCGCCACCGCATGTTCCGGAGGCACATCACGGATCAGCATCGGTTTTACATAATTCCCTTCAACAGGTGCATCGTCTATTATTTCCCCTTCTGCAGAAATATTTAAGCCGTCTGCTTTCGCCTGATTTAAATACTTTTCTACACGTTTTTTTTGTTCCGGACTGATCAATGGTCCGCAATTTAAATCCCGTAATGCAGGACCTACTCGTAGCTCTTTGAAACTTTCTGCTAAACGCTTCATCAATTTTTCGTAAATCGAGATTTCTATTATCACCCGACTTGCGGCAGAACAGGTTTGTCCGCAATTTTGTATACTGGAGTTTACCAGAAAAGGCAGGGCTTTTTCCAAATCAGCGTCTGCAAAAACGACTTGTGGTGATTTTCCTCCAAGTTCAAGTGTAACCGGAACTGCGTTTTTTGCTGCAGCCTGTTGAACCAAAGCTCCGACTTCAGTGGAACCTGTGAAAGAAAGGTGGTGAACTCCGGAATGATGTATGAGAGCATTTCCTGCTTCTTCGCCAAGTCCCGGAACTATGTTGAAAACTCCCGGAGGGAAACCTGCTTGTCTGGACAATTCACCGACCATCAACGCAGTTTGTGAAGCTTCTTCACCTGGTTTAAGTACACATGCGTTACCCATTGTCAAAGCCCCGCCGATTGTGCGGCCAATAATTTGGAGTGGATAATTCCATGGAATTATATGTCCTGTCACACCGTGTGGTTCCCTGAGGGTCAGCACAGTATAGCCTTCAAGATAAGGAATTGTTTCACCATGCACCTTGTCCGCGGCTCCGCCGTAAAACTCAAAATATCGTGCGCAGGCCCTTACATCTACACGAGCTTGCGTTAATGGTTTTCCTACATCACGAGCCTCCATTTCTGTCAGCTCATCTTCGTGTTCCAAAATCAGCGCACTCAACTTTTGCAGCAGTCGACCACGCTCCACAGGAATAGTTTTTCCCCATTCTCCGTCCAGCGCATTTTGTGCTGCTTGGACTGCACGGTCAATATCAACGGCAGAACCGCTAGCAATTCGTCCAAATTCTCGGCCGTCACTTGGGTCCATTATCGGTAGTGTTTCACCGGACTCAGGATCTCGCCAGTTACCGTCTATGAGGACTTTCCCTGTAAATATTTTCAAGTTGTTCTCCAGTATTTAATTATTTTTTCTGCTTATTCATTGACTCCAACCTGGCAATCAAACTTGAAGTATCCCAGCGGCTTCCGCCGAGTGCCTGAACTTCTGAATAAAATTGATCCACCAGTGCAGTAACAGGCAAATGTGCCTTGTTGGAACGGCCTTCCTCAAGTGCCATTCCCAAATCTTTTCGCATCCAATCAACGGCAAACCCATAATCGAAAAAATTTTCATTCATAGTTTTGTAACGGTTTTCCATTTGCCATGATTGAGCCGCACCTTTGGATATTGTTTCGATCACCTGTTCCACGTCAAGTCCGACTGCCTTCGCAAAATGAATTCCTTCCGCCAAACCCTGTACTATTCCGGCTATACAAATTTGGTTAACCATTTTTGTCAATTGTCCATAACCCACCGGTCCCAGGAGTTTTATCATTTTTGCGTAATTTCTAATGAGAGGTTCTGCTTTTGCAAAACTTTCTTTGTCGCCGCCAACCATTACTGTCAGCAAACCATTTTCCGCCCCGGCCTGGCCTCCGGAAACAGGAGCATCGAGAAAAGTGCATTCTTGTTTATGTGCGGCATCCGCAAGTTCACGGGCGACTTTGGCTGATGCAGTGGTGTGATCAACAAACACTGTTCCGGAAGCCATTCCCGAAAAGGCACCATCATCTCCTGTTGTAACCGAACGCACATCATCATCGTTACCCACGCAGGCAAAGACATAATCCGAGCCTTTTGCTGCTTCCGCAGGTGTTAATGCCAACTCACCACCGTATTCTTTTACCCATTTTTCAGCTTTTACTGTGGTGCGGTTATAGACTGTAACTTTGTGACCGGCTTTGGCTAAGAATCCCGCCATAGGATAACCCATTACGCCGAGTCCAATGAATGCTGTTTTTTCAGACATATTTCTGTTTTGTGTTTGAAATTAGATTATTAATTATTGATAAAAGAAATTCGCGGCAAATAAAATAATCAGTAATGGAATTTCTACTGGAAATCCTCTTAGCCCAAATAAACCCTCCGGTTTTGCCAAGTTAAGTGTCCAGCCATTTTTTGCAATACGATTTGGAACCAAAGTTCTGGAATCGTCTTGACTGAAATACATAGCTCCCTGTTTTCCGGAAGTCCAGTTTGCGAGGTTCTCCCACTCGTCTTTATTTATTAACTGTTAATCCTTCACCTTACATTACTCACATAAATAAGTGAACCTCCTCTATACTTTCCTTACATAGTTTAGTTTGTGTTATCTTTTTTACAAGTCTGATATTATTTTCAATTTGTAACATTAAAATATTTCCTCGTTTTATCTGGACTTTTAGCAGCAATATTTCTTAGCTTAAGCAGTGGAGATATTTGAAATATATGTTTTTCAACTTATGTCGTTATCGATCTTGATTAACCTCTAAAAAGTCCGAAAGCCATGACATGTGGCACTAAGCGAGAAATCTCGCAGAAGATGCTAAACTAATATCATCAAGATTTCAGACTTTCAGTGAATCCTTCAACATTTACACTTTCAGCATGAATAACTAACGTGGATGCAGTTGCAGTGATTGTTGCGGCAGGTCAAGGAACCCGCATGGGGGAGCAACACAATAAATTGCTTCTTCCATTAGGAACAAGTACAATACTTGAGTTTTGCATTGAACCATTTTTAAAACACACAGGAATTCGGAAGATTTATTTGACAGTTGCTTCTCAGGATCGCCGTGTTTTTGAAAGGATTATCCCAAAAGAAGTTATTTTGGTTGAAGGCGGAAAGCGCCGTCAAGACTCAGTGCATAAGGCTTTGCTGAGGGTTTTGCAGGAAAAACCGGTTCCGGAACTTGTGCTGGTACATGATGGCGCTCGTCCGTTTTGCAGTGCAGAATTAATAGGCCGTATTTTGGCAGCTTCCTTTGAGCATGGAGCAGCAATTCCGGTTATACCACTGGTGGACACAATTCGCAGGGTTACAAAGAAAAAAACTGAAGTTGTAGAGCGTAGTGAATTATTTGCAGTGCAGACACCTCAGGGCTTTCGCACTGAATTATTAAAGGATGCTTCAATGCAGGCTGTAGCAAACAACTGGACAGTTACTGATGATGCTTCATTAGTTGAAAAAAGCGGAGGCAGGGTTGCAACTGTTGAAGGCGAACCACAAAATATAAAAATCACTACTTCTGCAGATTTGGATCGGGCAGACTGGATACTAAATTCAAAAAATAATCTATCCTGAAATTCAAAGTATTTTAATAACACACATACATGATTTTCTTTTTTAGCTCTAAATCGAAGCCGTTCTGGAAACATCCCTGTTTGTCCGGATTAATTTTACTGAGCCTCTTACTTTTTAATATTTATCAACCTTTTGAGCTACAGGCGGCTAAAAAAATCAGCGGTTCAAAGGTTAGCATAAACCTGCCTCAAACAATCATCCTCAAAGAATTCATCAAAATAATTTCGGAAAAAACCGGAACAGTTTTTGTTTATGAAGAAAAGAATATGCGCGGGCAAATGTCAATCACGGCCCCGCGTAATTTCAAAGTAACTCCTGCAGACGCGTTTTTCTTCTTCGAAAAAATACTCGCCAGTCAGGGATTGGCAATGGTGCGTAAAAAAGATAGTAAAGTCGTGCAAATACTTCCTTCTGCAGACGCTCGTTTCTCCCGTTTACCGATTTCAAATGACGGTGGAAAAATCAGCGCAAAAAGCGGGAACTATGTCATGCGCCTGATTCCAATTTTTCAT
>Ga0209403_10001461_pt1 | contig 30716 bp, 30 predicted proteins | sample ArcticOcean_MG_C_8_FD_187440 | JGI IMG/M metagenome (GOLD analysis project Ga0209403, IMG submission 187440) | Marine microbial communities from western Arctic Ocean - ArcticOcean_MG_CB11_86 (SPAdes) (version 2) | ecosystem: Environmental > Aquatic > Marine > Oceanic | place: Arctic Ocean...
AGACTCTCGACTACCCGAAACAACCAATAACAATCTAGGAGAGAACCATGGCCACACAGATACCAACAGAGGAACAAGTCATCGGTTGGATGGACTCACTCAGCAACTGGGGACGCTGGGGCAAAGACGACCAGATGGGCACCCTGAACCTGATTACCGACGCCAAACGCTCCGAAGCTGCTGCCCTGGTGAAAGAAGGCATCAGCGTTAGCTGCTCCAGGCTGATCGTCCCGGAGCTTGCCTCCGATGTCACTACAATTCCCCCATTGCACTACATGATCCGCGCCGGAGATACGGTTCCAGCCGAGGGCGGCGGCGGTACTTCGGACTTCTTGGGGTTCTCCTACCACGGTCTGACCATTTCCCACTTGGACGCCTTGTGTCATCAGACCTGGAACGGCAAGCTCTACAACGGCTTTGACCCTGCTGAGGTCAACAGTGAAACCAAGGCCAACGTGCTGAATATCGACGTTGCCAAGAACGGCATCATCACTCGCGGTGTCATGCTCGACATCGCCAAGGTGCGCGGCGTTGACTGGCTGGAGTCTGGCGAAGGTGTGTTTGTTGAAGACTTGGAGGCCGCCGAGAAAGCGCAAAATGTCAGGCTTGGCGAGGGTGATGCCCTCATGCTGCGGCTGGGCTGGTACAAGCGTCGCTTGGAAAAGGGAGCGCCCGCGTCAGGTCGCCCCGGCTTACATGCGGAAACTCTGCCCTGGCTCAAGGAGCGTGGCATCTCTATAGTGGCCGGTGACGCCTCCCAGGACGCCGACCCTAGCGGCTATCCGACCATTGGTCTGCCGATTCACCGAGTTGGTATCGTGGGCATGGGCCTGTGGCTCATCGACGCTGCAAACTGTGAGGAACTGGCCGCGGTCTGCGAGCGTTTAAACCGCTACGAGTTCATGTTCATCGTGGCCCCGCTGCGGTTCAAGAACGCCACCGGCTCACCCACCAACCCGCTGGCGGTCTTTTGACCATCCAAAATTAACGAATACGTTACGAAAAAAGGGCTGCGGGTAATACCCGCAGCCCTTTTTTATTTTCTGTCGCCCGAACAAGAGTCCCTTCTCACTTCAGGGAGAAGGTTAGAATGAGGGTACATTGCTTGTCCGCCAGTCTTTGATGCTGCGATGGGTCGCCCCCACCCTAACCCTCCTCCGGTTCGCGGGGGAGGGGACTTTTGTTGTTCCATGATGTGTGCTTATTTGCCTTGTTTGATCCACTCGGCAACGCGCTCACCAATCATCATGGTGGTTACGTTGGTGTTGGCGCGGATGCAGTCTGGCATGATGGATGCGTCCACAACCCGCAGACCTTCCAGCCCGTGGACTTTGCCGTACTGGCTAACCACGGCCATCGGGTCGGATTCCGGGCCCATCTTGCAGGTACAAGAAATGTGCTGCGAGGTGGAAACCTCCCGGTACAGGAACTCATCCAACGCCTCGTCTGAAGCCAGTTCAGCGTCGGTGGGCTCCATGCGCTCGGCAATGATGTCCTTGAAGGCCGGGTCTTCGCCCAAGGCCACGCAGATGCGGACTGTCTCGCGCAGTCGGTCTCGGTCAACATCCTCTTCCATGTAACGGTAATCCAGGAACGGCTGCACAGATGGGTCGGCAGACTGGAGTCGCAATTCTCCGGCGCCGGCGGCCAGTTGGATGCCGCTGCTCATCCTGATTCCCAAAGGCACCATGCGGTCTCCACCTTTATTGATCCGTTCCGTGGCGAAGGACTGCATGGATACTTTCATGTCGTTTCGCAGGTTTGAACCGCCGGCGGTGTACCGCAGGGTTGCCTGCATCCGCGGAGCGTAGGCGTCCAGATCGACCTCAGGCTTGGTGCGCCAGGTTACGAAAACCAGTGGATGGTCGCGCAGGTTCTGGCCCACGCCGGGAGCGTCATGCACCACGGGGATGCCAAACTCTTCCAATTGTGTCTTTGGACCGACACCCGACAGCAACAGGGTGTGGGGCGAGCCGATGGCTCCGGAGCTCAGGATAATTTCTGTCCCTTCTACGGTGAAGACATCGCCGCCACTTTCAACCTCCACACCCGTGGCTCGCTTGCCTTCAAACAGTATGCGCTGCACGCGGCAGTTGGCCCGGATGGTCACGTTTAGTCGGTGTCTGATCTGGTCCAAGTAACCCAGAGCGGTGCTCATTCGGATGCCGTTGGGGTTATTCAGCGGGGTTGGGCCCACGCCAGTGGAATCAGGATGGTTGTGGTCTGGGGAGTCAGGGTAGCCCGCCGCTCGGCAAGCCAGGTAGAAGGCCTCCGTGGCCGGGTGCCAGGTATCTCTGGCGAACCGGTGCATCACGATTGGCCCTTCTGAACCGTGGAAGTCGTCGCTAAAATCAGTGTCTGTCTCTATCTTGCGGAAAAATGGCAGGCAATCTTGGAAGCGCCATTCATCATTGCCCATCTCGGCCCAGGAGTCGTAGTCCTCGGGCACACCACGGAGGAATACTTGTCCATTGATGGCGCTGGAACCGCCGGTAACCTTGCCCCGAGGGACCATCATCTCCGGCGCTGATTCGGTCGCCTTGCCAACGAACTGCCAGTTATGGTCGCTGACCATAATGTCGATCTCGGTCGCGTAGCCGAATTTGACCTCTTCTGGCAGAGTCTCAAAGTCCGGATAGTCGGGTCCCGCCTCCAGCAGAAGAATATTCTTGCTCGGGTCTTCAGATAGCCTGGTTGCGATAATGGATCCGGCTGAACCGGCGCCCAGAACGATGTAATCGTATTTCATGTTCCCTCCCGTAAAAGTACAGTCCTTCCCAGACACGTATTTCGTGTCTGGGAAGGACTGAATCGATTGAACATACCGAAACGTCTCGGCGAGACTTGGAACCCCTTTAGAACAATGCTTCTGGGGTTTGAATACCCTCAAAATCAGCCTCGGAAGCGGGGTTCACCGGCGTAATCCCAAGGTTAGTCTGCATGTAGTGGTAAACCTGCTTCAGGTGGTGGGTGCTGTGGCTCAAGATGATGTTCAGCAACTCCAATACTGTGACCTCGCCGCCGTAATGGGCAGGAACCTCCCGGTCAAATGCCTCGGTGTTGCCGCTATTCAGGAAGGCGACGATGTCCCGGCGGACTTTGTTGCCATATTCAATCATCTCATCAGCGGTATAAACGTCTTTTAGGCGATCGTCAGAGGCTCGCATGTCATCTTGGCTCATGCTGCCCACCTCGTGACTCAGGTAGGCCACCTCGGGGAAAGACATGATGTGCAGGATCGTCTTGCGTCCGGTCCACGGGCGCCACGGCACGTCCATATCCAATTGCTCCTGGGAGAATTGGGGAGTGGCCCGGCAAGCCGCGCTAAGAATTTGTTCGTATTTGTCGGCCAACCATTCGGTCTTGCCTGAAAGGTCAACCTTTACGTCTAGCTTGAACGCCGGGATCAGCTTCTTGGGGAAGTAGCCAATGATTACTTCTTTGCCATCGATAATGGTCACAGGTAACGCTTTAATGCCCCGGCTGCGCAGGTCTTCCATGGCCTGCTTATCTTCCAATACGTTGTGGTGCTCATACTGAACACCGTTGGACTTTAGGAATTCTTCTAAAGTCCGGCAGCTGAATCAACCAGGCTGTGTGTAAACTTGGACATCCATAGCATCCTCCAGTCGTAGTAGTCCATTTTATTATCAAATAATCGGCCCGGAAAACGAGCCTGAAAAACCAAACACATCCTAACACGAGATTCAGCTTAAAGGTTAGGCCTAAAAGTCGCAGTTCAGGGCGGTTACCTTGCCCTTAATAACCCCCTATGACAGACTTGATTGATGTCTTTTTTATCAACTCCTTTGTGGCAATATTAAGAGGTTACCACTTGAGACTGACGAGTTTCTTATTCGGAAAGCTGACCTAGATGATTTTTGTTGCGGTCTGGCTATCACTGGAACTGCAAGTTGCAGAAGCCTTTGACAACGGACCGCTGATAGATGCCAACAACATGATCCCAGAAATAAACGCGCGCAATTTCAACCTCAAGCGCAACTTATCCAATATCCAGTTCGTCCTCAACCTCCCAGACTAGTTCCCCTAGGGCCACTACAAGCACTCTATCCACGCCAATCCGCAGATGCCGCAGCCGGTTCGATATGCGATAATGCCGTCTGCCCACGAATGACGCCCAGACAACTATGGTCATTCACGGCTGATTTGAATTTCTTTGCTGTCGCCTGTGCAGTCGTGCATGAGCAAAGCCCTGGAGACTGAACTAAGAGGAACGTTGATATGAAATACGACTACATCATTGTTGGAGCCGGTTCCGCTGGCTGTGTCATCGCCAGCAGACTCTCAGAAGACTCCAATAAGTCCATTCTGCTGCTGGAGGCAGGCCCAGATTATCCAACCTTCGAACAGTATCCGGACGACCTTAAATTTGGTTACAACCAGACCGCCTCAGCAGTGGGCGCACCCCATAACTGGTCGTTCCAGGGCAACACCACTCCCGAGCAGCCCAATCCCATTCCAATCCCCAGAGGCCGGGTGGTCGGCGGTTCCAGCGCCATCAATGGCCAAGTGCTGCTCAGAGGAATACCCGAGGACTATGACGCCTGGGCCGCCATGGGAAATTACGAATGGGGCTTCACCGATGTGCTCCCATTCCTGAGGAAACTGGAGACCGATACTGACATTCACGACGACTTCCACGGCAGCGATGGACCCATCCCAGTACGGAGACACGCCAAAGAGAATTGGCTGCCGGCCCAGAACGCTTTTCACGCTGGTTTCAGCGCCCAAGGCCATCCCCACGACCCAGACATGAACCACCCTGAGTCCACGGGCGTGGGCCCGATTCCTATGAATAACCCCAACGGCATCCGCATGAGCACCTCTCTCACCTATCTGTCGGAGGCACGGCATCGGCTAAACCTGACCATCAAGCCCAATGTCACAACCCATCGGGTGATTTTTGAAGGCAAACGAGCAGTCGGCGTTGACGTTGAAAGCGACGGAGAACGCTTCACCGTTGAGGGTTCCCAGATTATCCTGACCTCCGGCGCTATTGGTTCTCCCCAATTGTTGATGCTATCCGGAGTTGGCCCGGCCAGTGTTTTGAGCGAACTGGGGATTCCCGTTGTATTAGAAGTGCCTGGAGTCGGCCAGAACCTACGCGACCACCCCAACGTGCGTGTGCCAATTGAGGTCCAGGACGACTTCCCCCTTGATCCCGAGGAGCCGCGCTCCCAGGTGGCCTTGCGTTACACCGCCGCCGGTTCCGACCTGAGAAACGATATGCAGATTCTTGCGTCGTCGTTTTCATCGCCCATCTCCGGAGACCCACTGGAAGCCGAGGGCATACGCTTCACCTGCATTCTAGAGCTGGCCTACGGCTCCGGAAACCTCCGGATCACATCCACCGACCCCAACGTGCAGCCGGAGTTGAACTATAACTACTTCCAAGACGACCCTCGCGACCTTTCCAGGATGCGGGAGGCTGTTAGGAAGTGTGTTCAAGCCTTGGAGCACGACGATTACAAACCCATCGTCAAGCAACTGCTGGAGCCTCAGCCTGCTGACATGGAATCTGACGAAACCCTGGACCTGTGGATCAAACGCAGCGTAACTACCACCCAGCACATATCCGGCACCTGCAAAATGGGGCCGGACTCAGATCCCATGGCTGTGGTGGACCAGCGTGGCAATGTTAAAGGCCTAGAGGGTCTGCGTGTGGCCGATGCCTCAATCATGCCTGACTGCATCCGCGCCAACACCAACTGCACGACTATTATGATTGGCGAGAAAATTGCTACCTGGATTAACGAGGCGTGATTGGCGTGAAAATTCCCAAAATGATCAATCATGTCTAAACAACCAGAGGAGTAAACATGAGATTCGGTAGCTTCGTTTTTTCGATTAGCACCGACCCAAACGGCGACCAGCAGATGATCGAACAGACCCTGAGTGAGGTAGAGCTGGCCGAGGAGGTGGGTTTTGACGCAATCTGGCTCACCGAGCACCACTTTGACGGCGCAGTGGCCTACGCAGACCCAGTGGTCTTTGGTGCCGCCGTGGCGGCCCGCACCAAGCGAGTGCTCATCGGCTTTGCCGTGGTAGAGATGGCTCTGCACCACCCAATACGCCTGGCCGTCCAGACATCGTTGCTGGACAACCTGAGCAATGGCCGACTCATCATGGGCACGGGCCGCGGCTCGGCGTACAACGAGTACGAGTACATCGGCTTCGGCACTACCCTGGAACAAGGCCGGGAGATGCTGGAAGAGGCTGAGGAACTGCTAATCAAGGCCTGGACCGGCACAGACGTAGTGCACAAGGGCAAATTCTGGGACCTGTCATTCCCCGGACTACGACCCCGCCCGGTGCAGAAACCCCATCCGCCCATCGTCCGAGCCTGTATCTCTGAAGATTCAATGGTCGCCATGGGCAAAGCCGGAAGGCCAGTGCTCATCGGAGTCCAGACTATCACCACGCTCCGTCACCGGTTTGGCCGCTACCAAGAAGGGCTGGAATCGTCGGGGCTGAACGAAGTAGAGATCGAGAAAATCTTGGACCAGACTTGGGCGCAACGTGCCCTATTTGTCTGTGACAGCGACCAAGAAGCCCTCGATATTGCCGAAGCAGCGCTCTCGAAATACAAGGCGCACCTTTTTGATGCCAGAGTAAAGTTCAATCCCGGCGGCGCCCAACTGCCACCTCCCGGTACACCGCCACCAGATAGCGAGGTCGTTGAACACGCTTTTCTGGCCGGCACACCCGCTACCGTAGCCGGAAAACTGGAAGAATTGCGGGACATTGGCGTGCGCAACGTATTGCTAAACCCTAACGTGGGTCAGATTGATTCGCAGAAGGTGAAAAAATCCCTGCGAATGTTCGGGGAGAGTGTAATACCCAAGTTCAGGGACGATTAATATGGCTACCCAAAACCTCTTCGACCTGACCGGCAAAGTCGCGGTGGTCACCGGCGGCAACGGCGGCCTGGGCCTGGGAATCGCTATGGGCCTGGCCAACGCTGGCGCCAACATCGTCATTGCAGCCCGCAGCGTTGAGAAGACGGCCCAGGCATTAGAAGACATACGCGCGCTGGGTGTTGAGGCCCACGGAATCACAGTCGATGTGACTAAAGAACCGGCAGTGCAGCGGATGGTCACCGATACCATTGACCACATGGGGCGTCTCGACATTTTAGTTAATAACTCTGGGATTGCCGTGCGCGCCCAACCCCAGGACCTGACTGTTGCCCAATGGGACTCAGTCATAGACGTGAATCTCCGTGCAGCGTTCCTGGCCTCCAAAGAAGCCTACCCCCAAATGCTGAAGAACGGCGGCGGCAAGATAATCAACATTGGCTCCATGTACTCCCTGTTTGGCAGCGACTGGGGTTCGCCCTACGCCGCCAGCAAGGGTGGAATCGTGCAACTTACCAAGAGCCTGGCCGTGGCCTGGGCCAAGGACAAGATCCAGGTCAATGCCATTCTACCCGGCTGGTTTGTCACCGACCTAACGCGTGGCATAGAGCAGGGCGATCCAGCCCGGCACGACAACATCAGCCGCCGCATCCCCACTGGCCGCTGGGGCGAACCGTCCGAGTTGGGCGGCGCGGCTGTTTTTCTGGCCAGCCAAGCATCAGATTACGTAACCGGCTCCACATTGACCGTCGACGGAGGGTATTCTTCTTCTTAAGAAGAATAGGTATTTCAATAATGACAAAACGATTGATGCCGATATTGCTTCTGGTTTTACTGTTAGCTGTATCCGCAATCTCGGCGACGGCGATACTGGCCAGCGGAGACGACGATTCGATCCAAACCAATATCTCTACACTGGTTGAAAGCGGTGACCTAACCCAAGAACAGGCCGACGGGAAACTTGCGGTCATTCAGTCAAGGACTCACGATTCAGGGGTCTGGAACAAAAAGAAATCAAGCTTCTCAGCCGATGACTATCAGACAAAGTTAGCTGACCTGGTCGACTCCGGTGAATTAACTCAAACGCAGGCCGACGCCAAGCTCAAATGGCTGCAAACAAAATTGGCCAACAAATACTAATTCGCAAAACCGACTAGCCGAAACCTTTGGGGGGAGTGACTAAAATGGCCTTCAAATATCCACAGTTTTTGGTAGATACAGACTGGCTTGCCGAGCATCTCAACGACACCGATATACGGGTTTTGGACTGCACCGCCTTCAACATGCCTAATGGCAACGGCGGCATCCGTGCCGAGAGCGGCCGCGAATCCTGGGAAGCTGAGCACATACCGGGCGCAGGCCACGCCGACCTGGTAACTGACCTGTCGGACGAAAGTGCCGCCTTCCGGTATATGCTGCCCCCGGTTTCCCAATTCGCCAAGGCCATGTCCGGCTATGGCGTAGGCGCAGGAACGCGCGTGGTGTTATACGACTCGACATCAGGGTCTTGGGCAACTCGAATTTGGTGGATGCTCCGGGTGTTTGGCTTCGATGACGCCTACATCCTGAACGGCGGACTGCACAAATGGAAGCTGGAGAACCGCCCGTTGAGTACCGAGGCACCGGCCTACCCGCCAGCCATTTTCCACGCCAAACCAAGGGCTGGGCTGATGGCCGACCAGAGCGAAGTCTTGTCCGCCATCAAGGACGGCGCGACCTGCGTGATAAACGCACTGAGTAGTGACCAACACCTGGGAACAGGCGGCGCTAATTACGGACGGGCCGGACGCATCGCCGACAGCGTGAACGTTCCGGCAGGGGATCTCATGGATACGGTCACGCATGCCTATCTATCTGCGCAACAACTGGCAGAGCGATTTTCCAGCGTCGGCGCGAATTCCGAGTCTCGGGTGATTGCGTACTGCGGCGGCGGAATTGCCGCCAGCAATGACGCTTTTATCCTGACACTACTTGGCTATGAGAACGTGGCAGTCTACGACGCGTCAATGTCCGAGTGGGCAGCCGACGCATCACTGCCGATGCAGACGGGCTAGTCACACTCAAAGTCGGATTCCGCCATGGCCTGCCCATTCACGATAATCTCTATCTTGCGCCTACCCCGATAATGTTTGTGGGTACTGATTGTCTTGCATGGCTGCTTTCTTGGAATCTCCCCAACATCACCCGCTTTGACCGTCCGGCCAGCCCATTTGAACGTCTTTGGCGCTTGTTTCCAGTTCGACTTCATATAGTAAATTCGGTAGTCGATCATCAGTTTTTGAGATTTCTCAGACACAAAGCTGAACCGGAAAATCAGGCCTCCTTCTTTCAAAACCCGCTGGTTTTGCAAGCTCAGGGCTGCGACCGACACCCCGGGCGATTCATATCCCAATAACCCAAGTGCCCCGACATTGCCCTGTTTCAGGAGCGTCCGCAGAGCGCGTCGAATCAGCCTTTGCATCTCTTCGCTAGAACTTTGGCCCCACCTGGTCAATGTGCTAACGACGACTTCTGAGTTGTCCTTGGAAATGTCATTCAGATTGTTGGCCACCGAGCGCCGGACGTATAGTTCAGCATCGTCTTTCAACAACTCCAGAAGATCCCGGACTAGCGTCGGGTCTTTCTTGAAGCTGCGTAGGGGGCAGCCAGTGGCAATCTGGGCCGGGTTCCTTCAGAAACTAGGCGCCGTACATGGACATTTGGGTCTGCCGCCCACTCCCGGAACAGAACCAGTGATTCTTCTTGGTATCTATCTATAAAAGTCCTGACCGCCCCTTCAGACGAGAACCTTTTGGTCATCTCCTTAAGGACATCCATGGCTAGATCAAAGTGGTCGATTCCAGATTCGGCCACAAATTCGGTCTCGGGACAACTATGAATCCGTCCCAGGGGGTATCTTCAGGATGGGCGGCAAGTTCAGGCTCCAAGGAATTCATGAGTATCTGGGCCGAACGCGTAAAATCTCCAGACAGATGTGCAGTTAGCGCGTCCCGAATCAGCCGCCAGCGTTCACCAAAACCAAGCGCGTCCAATTCGGTTTTGATTCCTAGGCAAAATCCCGGTTCGTCGAATTCTGAGTAAACACCCTTGGCGCGTTTTGAGAAGTTGCTCACAATGCGCATGTTGTAAACATCTCGCAGCTGATTTTCCGCGCTAAGCCCAGCCATCTGGTACCTCTTCGTCTATCCGACTACTTCCCTTCAAAGAAACGGCGAGGATTCTGAACCATGATCTGGTTGATGGTCCCGTCGGAAACGCCCAGTTCATTCAGTCTGGGGAGGACGTTTCTGGTGATGAAGTTGTAGCCGTCCGGGTTGTACCTGAACCGCGCTTCCTGAACGTCGGCGCCATGCCTGGCTTTGGGCACCGAGTGGTCGTGGGAGAGCATGATGCGGTCGGCGCGGCCAGCGTCAATGAGTTGCTTGGTCAGCTCGGTGCGTTGCTCCCACAGCGGAGTGCCCGCGCGGCGTCCTCCGGGGAACCGGTCCAACCCCAGCCAAACACCCTGGTCCAGTAGACCCAGCAGGTAGCTCATGTCGGTGTCGTCGTTGCTGTGGCCGATGTATACCCGGTTCATGTCCACGCCCTCCTCCTTGAGAATCCGCACCTGTTCCTCGCCAACTCGGTCCGGCGACCAAGTATGGGTGGATATGGGTGTGTTGGTGCGGACAGAAGCCTGACCTGCCGCGCGCAGCACAATCTCCTGCTCAGTAGTGATTCCACCCGCGTCGCTGGCTACCTTGATGATGCCCGCCTTAACTCCGGTGCCCTCAATCCCGACCTCGATCTCTCTGACGTAGAGGTCGGCAATAACCTCCGGAGCTAGGTCGGCGAACGGTCGCGGCACGGCCAGGTGGTTGCCGGTGGCGGCGACGATCTGCACGCCGGTAGCCTCCGAAACCTCTTTCATCATCTCCACGTCGCGTCCTAGATCAATTGTGCTCACGTCAATGATGCTGCGCAGTCCTTCATCGTAAGCCTCTTTCAGCGTGGATTTGGCCTGCTCCATGATACCAACGCGGTCGATCAACTCCGGGAAAGTCTTCCAGATTCCAGCGGCGCTGGTGGCCAGGTGCTCGTGGCTAAGGGTGAAGCCCATGTTCTCGGTCTCAATGGGCCCCAATACTGAATTTATCGTGGTCATGAATCTGTCCCCTCTCTAGTTTTCTACCCAGCTATTCTAATCTAATACCAATCATGCGCGGCGACACAGATTTCTCATGAGGCCGCCTGCACACGCTATAATTGCGGCGCAATTTTATGTTAGGCACGAGGTTCCCATGAATTATGACGTGATTATAATTGGCGCTGGCTCGGCCGGCTGCGTCCTCGCAAATAGGCTATCTGAGGACCCAAGCCGGTCGGTTTTACTCCTGGACGCCGGTCCCGACTACCCCAACATCGACCTGATGCCGGACGAGATCAAACACGACATGAATCAGAGTGCTTCCAAGGCGAACGCCCCGCATAACTGGTCGTTCATCGGCACTACTGACTCAGCGGGTAGCAGGAACGCCGAGGTGGCCCGAGGCAAGGTATTTGGTGGCACCAGTTCCATAAACCACCAGATTTTTCTGAGGGGTATACCCGACGATTTTGACCACTGGGCCGAGTTGGGGAATGACGAGTGGTCATATCTGAAGGTGCTGCCCTATTTCCGGAAGCTGGAAACCGACCAGGACAATGATGGCGATTTTCACGGCACTACTGGCCCAATCCTGGTCACCCATCACAAAAAAGAGGCCCTACTACCCCTGCAGCGTATCTTCCATGCCGCCTGCCTGGCCGCCGGCTATCGCGACGACCCAGATATGAATAGCCCTGACGGTGAAGGCATTGGCGCTATTCCTCTGAACTATGTGGACGGCGTCCGGGTGAGCACGGCCATTGGCTATCTAACGCCCTGCCGCAGCCGCCTCAATTTAACCATCAAACCCAACGTGACGGCCCACAAAGTGCTGTTTGAAGGCAAACGGGCGGTTGGTCTTTCGGTGGAGAGCGGCGATGAGATGTTCGAACTTTCTGGCGAGACCATCATATTGAGCGCAGGGGCCATGGCCTCGCCCCAACTATTGATGCTCTCCGGAATTGGGCCCAAAAAATTACTTGAGGGCCTGCATATACCGGTGGTCCATGAATTGCCTGGTGTGGGTCAAAACATGAAGAATCACCCTGCGGTGTCCCTGCGGTTCAAGCCGGTGGACGGCTATTCACTGGAGAGTGGCTCGCCGCGCAACCAACTTGGCCTGCGGTTTTCAGCTAAGGGCTCCATCCACAAGAACGACATCCAGGTTCAAGCGCTGACATCCGGGCCGCTGGGCCACGAAGCCGATGAGATTCGGGTGGGTTGTCGTCTGGAGTTCCCGGTGGGCGCGGGAGAACTGACCATCACCTCCGCGGACGCCAATGTTCAGCCCAAGCTGGACTACCAGTTCCTTAGCGACCCGTCAGACAAAGACCGACTAAGGGAGGCCGTCCGGGAATGCGCCCAGATATTTGAAGACGCCAACTTCAGTGAGGTTATCGACAACCGGATTGCGCCGACAGGGGAGGCCATGGAATCGGATGAATTGCTGGATGATTGGATCGCCAGCACGCTATCAATCGCTGGCCACACCTGCCGCACTTGCAAGATGGGACCGGAGTCAGACCCGTTAGCGGTGGTTAACCAGTTCTGCCAGGTCTACGGGATGGAGGGTCTAATGGTAGTTGATGCGTCTGTGATGCCAGATATAACCACCGCAAATACCAACGCCACCACCATCATGATTGGAGAGAAAGCGTCGGACTATATTATTGGAGCTAACTAGGGGGAAGCAGCCTACCTGAATCGCCTAGTTGATCGTAACCTGACGAAAAGAAACCCCAGTTTGCGGGTCTAGGTCGACCACGGTAACCTCACCGGCTCCTGGGTTGCCAATCGGCCCCAGAGGACAGCCAGAGTACACAGCAGTGGTGCTTCCCTGGGAAACGTCCACATGGCGGTCCCAGTGGCCTAGGGCCAAGTAATGGCAGGCGGCGTCGGCTACTTCTTGGGGGTAGATAGGAGAGGAGCGTTGGTCACGGTCGTCCTCATAGTGGAAATGACCGTGGGCCAGGGCCACCAGCCAGTTGTTCTCAATCGGCGTCGGCATACCTTCGAGGGGTTTGAACTGCGGGGTGTGCATGGTCATTGCCCGACCCCAAAGATCGATTCCCAACCCTGGAAAAGACATTGTCTCGCCGTCCGTGCCCCGGAAAACAAACAGGTTATCCGGAGCGTGCTTAAAAGCTTCCCGGTGGTAAACAGAGGTCTCGTGGATCAGGTCGTGGTTGCCGGGTAGCAGCACTGCCGGAGCCTGCATCTGGCCAATCTGCTTTACGAACCACTCCAACACGTCGTCCTTCACGCGCTCGTTATCGAACACGTCACCAACTATCAGCAGCATATCTGCTTCATTGTGAGACACGGCTTCCACCACCGACACCAGCGCGTCCGCCGACTCTGGGTGACCACCGGGATCACCCAGGTGGGTGTCAGACGTATGTACCAGACGTAACTTTTTTTCAGGCATATCTAAATCAAAGACAAGAGGCATTGGAGCTTAGGAACAAGCCCGAAAACCTCTAGCTCCCCAGTACTCCACGCTCCTTAAGATCGGCGATGATATCTGCCGGATAACCGGCTTCAATCAAGATTTCTTCATTGTGCTGGCCCAGCGACGGCGGCACGCGGCGGATGGTCGCTGGGGAGTCGGTTAGTTTCAGTGGAGAGCCAGGGAATTTCAGGTTGGGAACTTTGGGATGGTTCACTTCAGCGATCATGTTCCGCGCCAACACTTGGGGATTGGACACCACGTCCGAGACTGTGTTGATTGGGCCGCACGGCACACCAGCCTCAACAATCAGGTCGACCCAGTGGTCGGTGGTGTTAGTGGCGAAGACAGCATTCAGTTCGCCGACACACTCCGACCGGTGCTCAACTCGGTCGGTATTGTCGGCATATCGGGGGTCTTTCAGCATGCCTTCTTGACCAATGGCAGTGCACATGCGCTCCCACAAGCCCTGGTTGGCGCAGCCGATGATGAATTGGCCGTTATTAGACGTAAATGCTTGGTAGGGAACCAAGCTGGGGTGGCCAGAACCCATCCGGGTGGGTTCGACTCCAGTGCCCATGAACCCAGTGGCGTGGTAGCTCAGAGCAGCTACTTGGCCGTCTAGCAGGGCTGCCTCGACCCACTGGCCGTTGCCCGTCTGGTCCTTCTGACGGAGGGCGGTGAGAATGGTCCCGTAGGCCATCATTCCGGTGAACAAATCTACTAGGGAGAAACCGATTCGGAGGGGAGAGCCGTCCGGGTCACCAGTCAGGCTCATCAAGCCGCTGTACGCTTGAATCAGAAGGTCGTAACCCGGCATGTTGGCCATTGGCCCGCTCCGGCCATAACCGGAGATCGAGCAATAAACTATGCCTGGATTAATCTTTTTAATCTCTTCGTAGCCCAGGCCCAGGCGCTCCAGGGTCCCCGCGCGGAAGCTTTCAATCATGACATCGGCGTCGGCCGCCATATCTTTTACAATCTTGAGGCCCTCAGGTTCTTTCAAGTTGACCGAGAGGCTTCGTTTGTTACGGTTGAAGGTGAGGAATTGGGTACTCTCCCCGTTCACGAAGGGAGTCCACTTGCGCGTTTCGTCGCCGCCAGTGGGCTCTTCAATCTTGACGACTTCAGCGCCCATATCACCCATCAACATGGTACAGAAGGGTCCGGCCAGTGTGCGGGTCAGGTCTACAACCTTAATTTTGTCCAACGCGCCAGCCATATTATTTCTCCTGAAAACTAGTTTTGTTGCAGTTTATCCCCGATTTAAGGCGCTCTAAAACGCCTGCGCGATTATAGCACGGGCACAGTATCAAACCTCCAACCCGTTGATTAAAGTCCACGTTGACCCCTCCCGACAGGTAGTGCTAGCGTGAACGCCAGATGTCAGAACAACCTCCAAACATCATCGTCCTCGGCGGGATCAACATGGATCTGGTGACATTTGCGCCCAGGTTCCCCCGGCCTGGCGAGACGGTTGTCGGAAACAGTTTCCTCACCTACGCGGGTGGCAAGGGCGCCAACCAAGCAGTCGCCGTCTCTCGCATGGGCGCCAGGTCAGCTATGGTTGGGCGGGTCGGCGGAGACATCTTTGGCCCCCAACTGTTAGACGGACTCACCACCGCCGGGGTGGACATCACAGGTGTTGGCATCAACCCCAACGAGAGGTCTGGCATTGCCGTGATTGGTATTGACGAGACCGCCCAGAATTGCATCACCCAGATACTGGGAGCCAATGACACCTGCGGTCCGTCAGAAGCCGCCGCAGTAAAGCACCGGTTACCCAGCGCCGCAGCCCTTCTGTTACAACTGGAAGTTTCGATTGACCTGTCGTTGGAAGTTGCCCGTGAAGCCACGACTCTAGGCGTGATGGTCATGCTGGACCCTGGGCCGGTCCGGCCGGTGCCGAAAGAACTTCTTAATCTCTGTGACGTAATCACCCCCAACGAGACCGAAGCTCAGGCTTTGGTGAATTTCCCGGTTACCGGCCCGAAATCCGCAGCCGAAGCAGCATTGGTGTTATTGGACATGGGCATTGGCACGGTGGTGGTTAAGTTGGGTGCCCAGGGAGCTTACTTCGCCAACAGTTCTATCGGAGGGCTGTTGTTGCCGTTCGACGTTGCTGCCATGGACTCTGTAGCAGCCGGAGATGCCTTTAACGGGGCGTTGGCCGTATCACTGACAGAGGGCAAGGACTTGCGAGAAGCTGTGACCATTGCCTGTGCGGCCGGAGCATTGTCAGTGACCAAGACCGGTGCCCAAGACTCCATGCCCGAACGCGAATTAGTGGAAAAGCTGGTCCGAAATCAGCCGCGCTGAATTCGCCGTGCAACGTAGCCGATAGCCGGGATGGTTACAGTCGTTACCCACGCGATAACGGCCAACGTAAAGACCCACCAGTAGGGCGGCCAATTGATTCCGCCAGCGATTCCAACGCAGCCAATCAAAGTGGCCAGCCCAACAGCCTTGGCCTGGACGCTGAGCGACAACCGACCCGATTCAGAATCCACCACAGCCAAGAAGGCGAGCACCAAGGCCAGGATCGTTACGATAGCAGTGCTCTTCCAGAATGCGTCGGAGTTGGGCGTGCCCCAGAGTCCAATCAGCAGTAGTATCAAGGCCACTACGGCGGCCCCAATTGCAACTCGGGAGACCATCGACTCTGGCCTCCGTTCCACCACCCAAATCGGGCCGAGACTGCAGAAGAAATACCCTTCTACCATCAGCGCGCTGAGGAAAAATCGCCCTCGGGTCTTGGTGTATTCACCCACGACAACGATGGCGATCACGATCAAAACAGCCACCACCGACGAGATCAAAAATCCCAACCCGTAGGTCTTGGCCGTCATAAAGTGTCTAAATTTCTGTCCTGGTTGAAAAATTATCTGACTCTGCTTTGGAAATTATCAGGTCGATTAAGCTCGGTTAAGTCGCCTTCGGTAGCGCCACAAAAATGATGCCAGGGCATATTATAATCAGCGGCACCAATATCAAAAGGGTAAAACAAGCCCGGCAGACTAGTTTTTCGTATTTATAGAGAGTGGTTTCTTGAACCAAGTAGATAAATTCTGCCCTTCCTGCGCCGCCGCCTTGGAAATCAAAGAGGTATTCGGGCAACAACGACCCATGTGCCCGGATTGTGGTCGGGTAATATTCTACGATCCCAAAGTCGCAGTATTATGTATCGTTCCAAGAGACGGCCAGGTGCTCATGATGCGCCGGGCAACTGACCTTGGTTATGGGCTATGGGGGCTCCCCGGTGGGTACGTTGACCGGGGTGAGGTGGTGGAGAAGGCCGCAGCCAGGGAAGTATGGGAAGAGACCGGTTTGGTGGTGGAAACCGGCGACTTGATTGGGCTGTTTTCTGAACCCGGAGACCCGGTGATGGTCGCGGTTTACGAGGCCAAGGAGACTGGCGGCACCATGGAAGCAGGGCCAGAGGCGCTTGAAGTAGGTTTCTTCAGCATTGACGCCCTACCTGAATTGGCCTTTCCTAGAGACCAGGAAGTGCTGGCCAAATGGCAATTGATCAACAACAACGGTTGAAACAAGACCCGTGAGACGAATAACGCCGTCTGGAAGAATCACCAGACGACTTTACGGAGAAGGGAGACGGTATGTCTTCTTGTGATGTTAAGCAACAATCGGTCTCACGGTCAAGTCTTGTGACTAAAAATGGGAATTCGCAGAGCTGGTAACGCGCAAGGTTACTCCACCCGAGTGAGTAATCCGGGTGGAGTAGGTGGAGATAGAAGGGCAATGATTTCTACCCTACTTTAGTTATGTTAATTAGGTCTCCAGCCACGGTCAAGCCTACCGCAGACCTGCTCAGATCCAGGCCAGCGGTCCCAACACCAGAAAATGCAAACCTCAGACAACCTATACTCATGCAAACAAATACACACGGAGGAACAAATGGCGATATATCGAGTTTATGCGGGAAGTGACGGAGAGAGTCACATCGAGGAAATGAAGCTGGAGGATCACCCTGAACTGGGCGCACTGACCGGCCTAATAGAGTTGCAGGTGAAAGACTTTGACGGGACCCGGAACATGGACTTCCACCCACTGCCAGAGCGGCGGCTGATTATCCACACCGCAGGCGAAGTGGAGATCACCGTCAGTGACGGGACAAAACAAATCCTCCGCCCCGGTGATATCAGGCTGATGGAAGACACAACAGGGAGGGGCCATCAGCACCTAGACCTAAGCCCAAACGCTGCGGTCTATGTGGTGCTCAAAGACTAGACCTCAGCAAAAGTAGCTGGCGATTGCAACAGGTCGTCAAGATTGCTCAGAAAATGAAAACTAGCCGGACTGAATCAGTCCGGCTAGTTTAATTTGCGCTTCGGTTCATCAGTGGAGCAGTTAGCACATTCAAATCTCGCGTGTTGGGCAATCACTAGGTAATCAAAGAGCCATATAAAGGCTGTTGATTCCAGCGTCCGGTCTCCGCAGATAGACTTGCCAATTGACAAGGCACTTCAGCCTGCTCAAAATGGCTCCATCCTGACTAGGAAATCGTAAAAGTTTTGCCCGGAGGGAATTTGATATGCCAGGAAAAACATTTATATATGTCGGCGCGGAAGCAGATGGTCTCTACCGAAAGGAAGAATCGGACGGCCAATGGCAGAAACTAGCTAAGGGAATGCCGCCTGCACCTCAGGTCCGAGCCATAGCAATTCACCCCAATGACACCAAAACTGTGTTTGTGGGCACCCAGCGCGGCGTCTATCGCAGTAAAGACAGTGGCGACAGTTTTGAGCGCATGAACATGGCTGAGGGCCGCCATGTTTGGACTATTAAGTTTCACCCCAACGACTCTAGTACCATGTTCCTGGGGACGGAAGGTAGCGAAGTGTTCAAGTCCACCGACAGCGGTGAAAACTGGGACCACATCTCTACCATCATCAACCAAGATTCAGTGCAGATGGCCTTTGCCACTCGCATCTTGGGCATTGGTATTGAAGCTACAAACCCAGACCAGATGTATGCCGCACTTGAAGTTGGCGGCGCCGCCCACAGCAGTGACGGTGGTAAATCATGGACGATTAGGAACAAAGAGTTCGACGGTGACGTGGATCTGATGGACCTGCACGGTGTCACCGTAGGCGCGGCTGACTCGTCGGCTGTGTTCATCTCCAACCGCACCGGAGTTTGGCGAAGCCGTGACCGAGGCGCAAATTGGGACAACCTAAAGTTTGAGAATTTCACGGATATCTTCTACTCCAGAGGCGTGGAATCGGCCCCTGATAACCCTGACACCCTCTACGCCTGCGTTGGCTTGAACTTTGGGAGTAAACAGGGCGGAGTCATGCGTTCAACCGACCAGGGCGACACCTGGGAACGGTTCGACAAGGGCATCAAGCCATTGAGCACTACCTTTGGTGTGACGATCAACGAACACGCTCCGGAGCAGGTGTATTTCTGCACCCGTGAGGGTGAGGTCTTTGGCACTCGTGACGGTGGCGAGAACTGGTCTTCCCACGCATTGCCGGAGATAGCTGGCAGCGTGAAAGCGATCGCCTGCGCATCGGCCTAGGCGTCAGACTATTTTCAGAGGCTCAATGAGCGACATCCAAACCCACGACCCGGTGGCCGCGGCCAAGGCGCTGGCATCCCAGATCAGAGCAGCCAGAGCAGAGATCCAGTCTCAGAGTCAATTGCCAGATTCCTTGGCTGAGGCCATGGCCCAGGCCGGTCTCTTTCAGCTATACGTGCCTGCGGCCATCGGAGGACCCGAGACCGACCCGATAACCGCGTTCAAAACAGTGGAGGAGCTTTCCAAGGTGGACGGCTCAGTGGGCTGGTCCTCGTTCGTGGCCAGCGCCATCTCAATGTACACCGCCTGGGTGCCCGGCCAGCTGGGCCGCAGGCTGTTTGGGCCACCCCTAGACGTGCGGGCGGCAGGGTCGTTTCGCCCCACCGCCGATGCTCTGCTGGTGGACGGCGGCTACAAGATTGGCGGACGCTGGAATTATGTGAGCGGAGTTGACCACGCCAACTGGCTGTTCTTGAACTGCAATATCGTCAACGAATCGGGCCCGGTGCATGACGACCAGGGTGAGCCGGTAACCAGGATGATGATCGTGCCTCGTTCTGCTGGCGTGATTGAAAAGACCTGGTCAACCATGGGCATGCGCGGCACCGGTAGCAACGACTTGGTGATTGAAGAAGAGTTTGTGCCCAACGAACGCACCTGCCTGCTGTACGAACCTTCTGCCCACAAAGGCATCCACTACAACCCAAGGTCGGTGACCATGACCAGTTGGATCCTGGTTGCTGCTAATGCCCTTGGTATGGCCCGTGGGGCTATGGATACATTTGTGGGTCTGGCAACGTCGTCAGGCTCCAACACAACGCCGGTTTTGCTGCGGAACCGGACGATAGTCCAGACCACAGTAGGCGAGGCTGAGGCTATCATCAGCGGCGCGCGCGCCTACATTTTGAATTCAGTGGGGAAGCTCTGGGAGGCCGCCACCCAAGGAGATACCGACCTTGGTCCTCTGGTCTTGCAGGGGCGATTGGCCATCACACATGCCATCCGTGAATCGGTGCGCGCGGTGGACATGCTTTACTACGCGGCAGGCACCAATGCTATTCACCAAGAGAACGGTCTGGAACAATTCTTCAGGGACATCCACACAGCCAGTCACCACATCTCCGGCCTGCACTCCAATTACGAGTACGGCGGCCAAATTCTAATGGGCCTGTCCCCCGACGCATCAGGCTGGTAGCACCACAGGTGCCTCAGCCGGCACGGGCAAGTTTTTGGGTGGTAATACCTGGTTTTGGTTGCCAGGCAGCGAGAGCTGACTCTTAGCCCAATTTGATGATGTTGTCGGGAGAGTGGTGGATTAGAGCGACGATTTTCCAGCCGTCATCGGTTTTGCGGACGGTGAAAGCAGCGCCTCTGCGCTCCATCTGCTTCCCCTCTTTGTTGAACCTGGTGGCCAGGCTGCTGGCAATGGCCGTGTCACCGGTCAACACTTTGATGCTGGCCTCACCGCGTTCTGTATGGCCAAAGTCCTGAGACTTTAAGTCATCAAACCTGGGCCGCCAAAACGCATCCACCTCGGCCGTTGTCGTAAATACGAACACCCCAACCTGCGTGGTAAACATGCAGGGCAGATGAAAATATCCAACGATGGCTTCTAGATCGAGGTTGCCAAAATCACGGAAGTAGTCATCAAAAAGCTGGTCAACTTCCTGCTCAGGCTCAGTCATGCTTCACCTCTTTAACATCTGGTTATTCACGCTGTGTCCCAGCCATCCCGAAAGTATGGATTGCCAACCTGGCCCATATCCCACCAATCACCGCGCACAAAAAGCCTATTCGAATTGGTGAACCAACAGTGAGTTACAGCTTGCCTACCAGATTTTTTAGCAAAGCATGTGACCTGGCCAAAGAGGCTTCTTCGTCCTTGCCTGAAGGGAAGACTGAGGCCAGGAAATCGGTGGCACCGGCGTCAACGTAGGCCTTCAGCTGCTCAGTAACTTCATCTTCGTTACCAATCAAGGCCACTTCTGAGGGGCCTTCAACCCCTTCTATGTCCAGCATTCTCCGGTAGTTGGTTAATTGGCCGTAACGCTCGTAGATCTTTGCGGCGTATTCTCGTCCCTCTTGAGCATTATCGGTCACGGTGAGAGGCGTACCAACGCAGATCCGCGGTGGTGGCCTGTTCGAGGCCTCAGCCGATCGGCTAATACGCGGGGCCACGTGCAACTCAATGGTCTTCGGCCCTGCCATCCAGGTGAAAGTGCCGTCGGCCTGCTCGCCGGCAATCTTCAGCATCATGGGTGCCAACGCCGCGATGATTACCGGTACCTGCAGTGCGCCGGGTACATGACACTGTGCTTTAACGTTATAGAACTGCCCTTGGAAATCGACCTTGCCTTCGTCCAAGAGGGGTCTCAATACGCCCAGGTACTCTTCCATATGCCTGGCAGGACTAACGTAGGAGAGACCCATAACGTCTTCAACCGCCGGTCGATGTGACAAGCCCACACCCAGAGTAAAGCGGCCCTCCGCAACAATCTGAGCGGTCAGAGCTTGCTTTGCCAGGGCGTAGGGGTGTATCGGGAAAATGGGGACTACTGCGCTCCCGACAGAAATCCGGCTGGTCTTAGCCGCCGCCAGAGAAAGCGCCGTTAGGGCATCGAATCCTGGTCCTGCGGACACCTGTGGCAGCCAGATGCTGTCGAACCCGTCTTCTTCAGCCTGAATAACCTCTTGAACCAGAGACTGAAGTTCTACCACCGCCCCGCGAGCCCCAGTGATAAGTCCGATACGCATGATCACTCCAGTTACCCACAATTGGAAACACAGAATCCCGTGCAAAAGTCTGAATCACCCAAACCAAACCCCAGCCCTCTCGCCCAACCGGAATTTGGCTGAGCCAGTTAGGGGCGGACCCAGGTTTCGGACCAGGCTAGACATGCGGAGCTGCTGTCTTTGTCACCGCGGCGATCCGTGGTAACAATGCCGCTGGCCAGTTCGCCATTTATAGTCAACTGGGCCTTCCTGGCAGGGATGAAGCAGCTATACACGCCGTGGGCACGCCCGTTGGTACCGGCTGGGACTACCAACATGTAGGGCTCCATGAAGTCATGCCAGGTAAGAGCAATGACATCATCGTCACTTTCGACCGTCTCGGTCCAGAAATTGACGCCGTCGCCCTTCTTGGCGAACTCGGCCTCTATGACCTGAGTACTCAGGTCGGCAAAGTCTGGATAGAGGAACGTTTCAATCTCTTCTTGGAGCCAGCGGGCCAGGGCGATATTGTCTGAGTAAATGCTAACTTGGTTGTCGGTAAGTTCGCTCTGCAGGAATAGAACATGGCCCGCGCCGCCCGGAGACCATAGCACTCGCCAGTGACTGGAGCGGGTTGTCTGTTGATTGCTGGCCGGATCGGAAAAACGGATAAAAGAGTTCTCACCGGTTAGGCGAATTTTGTTCGGGTCGGTAGGGTTAGTTGTGGCCATCAGTGGGACTCCTCAATGTAACTGTTGAATAATACTGCTGTGACTGAGACTAAGAGTGGCGACATGGTAGCACTCAAAGGGAATGCGGGCTACAAGGCATGAGTGATAGAGGTTGGTCGTAGCGAGTAATTGCCTCCACCCTAGCCCTCCTCCTGCGAGGGGGAGGAGACAGAATTTTCAGCAATCGAAGTGTCTGTCGCTCCATGATCCACGACAAAACAAAAAGTCCCTTCCCCCGGAGCGGGAGAAGGTTAGGATGGGGGCAAATGCACAGCGTAAACCAATCCCAAACAAAAGAGCGGCCACCCTGTTCGGGTAGCCGCTCTAAATGCGCTCTAATCAGTAGAACCGATTAACCCTTGGCGGGGAACCAGTCCTGCTTCCAGGGGAAGTCGCCATTGGCGTCGTCGTAGGCGTTTCCACCAGCGTCCACGCGGTCTCGGTAGGGGCTGGTGATCGGCTCGCTGTACGGGTAGATACCGCCTTCGTAGGTACTAGGACCCTTCTTGAAGTGCTTGGCCGATTCTGTGGTCTCCACGAAAGGCATGTTGATGTCGTAGAGCGACTCCACAGACTTGGGTCGGGGACCGGCCTTCGAAACGTGACCGTAGAGCTCACGTCCCATAATCCGCTCGGCGGTCCAGACACAATCGATCAACTTGTCGATGTCCACTCCGGTGGGGATGCCCATGTCTTCCATCATGTGGAGCAGGTCTTCAGTGGGGGCCATACCGGTGGAGCGACCGTTGCCGCAGTAAGGGCAACCGCCAAATCCGCCGATGGTGCCATCCAGTTCCAGTGTGTCATCGGGGCCTAGAACCCGCATGGCTGCGTATGCCGAGGCGATGGCCATGTTACGGCCGTTATGCAGGTGCAGGCGAATGTGGTTGATTTCCGGCCACCTTTCCTTGACTCGGTAGACACTTTCTTCAACCTTTGCTGGCGTGCAATGGCTCATTGGGTCGCCCATTGATGCGCTCCGGACGGCAATCCCAACCTCGTCCCACATGCTGTGCTGTCGCTCAAGCATGGTCATAAGGTTGTCAACAGGGAACTCGCCCATGAAGTTAGAACCCCATGATGCGTTGGTCCCGACGCCAGCCTCTTTGATGTTCAGTTCTTGAGCCTGGGCGATGACCTGAGGCCAGCGCTCCATTTCTTGCATCTGGGTGCGGTTGGTATTCCGGCGGACGAAGACGTCGCACATGTGGACGTTCAACCGAGGGAACGCGTCGCGTTCAATGGTCAGCGGGGGAGAGTAGGCCTTGGCCCGTTCCACGCCCCGGGAGTTCAGCGCCAAGGCGGTATAGGTGACACCGGGCTTGGGCTTGAACTTGGTTACAATCTCATCGATTCGTTCCATCTGAGGAGTCCATTTGGGACTCACAAAGGAACCGACCACAATCTGCTGCAGACCGGTCTCAGACAGCATATCCAAAAGTTCAACTTTGTCTTCAACTGAAATCTGAGCGTCTTCAATCTGCATGCCTTCGCGCATGCCCTCTTCCTTGTATTTAACCTTAGGATAATCCGGCATTTGGGCCTCCTTAATCGGGTCGTGTCTGAATCGGTAAAGTGAGACCTTGTTCGCTCACCGTATTTATGTACTGTGGAGTGACGTCCGGTCTACGAAATGTGCCTTTGCAATGCGAGAGCATGCACATGGCCGGATTGTATGGCGGACACAGAATCGTTGTCAAGAATATCAGGTCGACAGAACGAGCTGCTATAGGATCGGCGACGCCTCGGTCAGACCCGGCACGGCCAGTCGCGAGGGAACGAGGCCAACTACGAAATCCGTTTGACGGCCCATACGACGGGTGACAATATCCGGCATGGAAAAAATGGTAAGGCCGGTTGGGCCATATGTTAAGAATATTCGAAATCTTAAGGGGACATACACATGCGCCGATTGTTAGTGATTCCGATACTCCTGATAGGGGCCCTGCTGGCCTTGGTAGCCGGCACAGCAGCAGGCAACAATGACTTTGTATGCGACGAATTAGTAAACGGAGGCACGTTCGACAACGTAACAGTAGCTAAGGGTGGGGTTGCGACCTGTATGGTACGGCGATTAACGGGGACATCAAGAACGGGGGTGTCCTTGGCCTACTCTTGACAACCATCGTTGCTGGAAACGTCAAATCCAATGGCACAATTGTGTTACTCAAAGCAGGCGCTACGGTCGAAGGAAACATAAACTCCGACATCGGAATTGTGTATGTCGGCAATTCTACGGTTGTAGGAAACCTAAATGTCGTTGGCGGATCATACCTCACTGTTACCCAATCTACGGTTGGAGGCAATATAAAGGCTATAGGTATGTCTAGTTTAGGGGTTTCCAGATTCCAGATTGGTGGAAATGTTCAATTAACGAAAAGTACTATACGTAGTGACGGTTCCGCGTCGTTAAATTCCAATCGATTTGAAGGCAACATCAACCCTTCCCACAATATATTAGATGAAACGTGGGGCGGAGGACTCTTCGAAAACTCGGTCGGCGGAAACGTGAAATGCACTAAGAATTCCCCAGAGTTCCAAATGTATGGTGAAACCAAATCGAGGGTAAAATGAACGGCTGTGTACCGTTTGCCCCCTAGTTACGTGTCTGCCTCCCACGAGACCGTGGCCGCTCCTTCTATTTTAGCCCTTGCCCAAATTAGTATTTGATGGAAACGCCGGGAACTGCGCTGGTACGCAGTTCCCGGCGACTTGAGCGGCGGTTGACACCGAATACGCGCGGCTTCTATAATTTCCTCGGTATCCAACTCGCGGTTACCATCCTTAAAAATAGAATAGTCTAGGCACGTAGGGGAGCTCGGTTTAGCCGGGCTGAGAGGGCGGCCAAAAATGCCACCGACCCCAGCGAACCTGATCTGGATAATGCCAGCGGAGGGAAACGGACTAGAAAGTTGTATTGTTGTTATGCCGTCAATCCTCATCGTTGACGGCTATTTTTTTGCACAACACAAAATGGTAACCAGAACGAAATACGGTTACTAATGGAGACAACCTTAATCACAAAGAATCGTACAGCCAACCCTAAATTATTTCGTGGAGATAACCCTGAAACATGATTAAATTAACTGGGATTGTTGTTTTTGTTGCCCTGCTTACTTTGTTGGTGGCCGCCTGCGGATCAGATGAGCCGGGATCGTTGATTGTATTGACCAATGATAGCTTTGATATTGGAGAAGAGGTCATTGCTCAATTTGAAGAAAAATATAACGCCACAGTCACGATCCAAAAGTCTGGGGATTCAGGTGAGGTTCTAAACCGGGCAATTTTGGAAAAGGGAAACCCGTCTGGCGACCTGCTCTACGGCGTAGATAACACCTTCCTCAGCAAGGCCTTGAGAGAGGATATTTTTATTAAATATAAATCTTCACGCATAGAGGACGTACCCAGCAAATTTGTCCTGGACGACACTTTCCACGTCTCACCCGTTGATTACGGTTACGTCAATATCAATTACGATATTGCGTACCTGGAAGAACACGGCCTAACTCCCCCGGAAACTCTCGAAGAACTGACCGGAGAGGACTGGAAAGGACGCCTGGTGGTTCAAAACCCTGCAACATCATCTCCTGGTCTAGCGTTCCTCATTGCCACCGTCTCTTACTTTGGTGAAGATGACGATTATGACTATCTGGACTTCTGGGCCGACCTGAAAGAGAACGAACTAGCCGTAAAAGATGGATGGTCAGAAGCCTACTACACCGATTTCAGCCAATATGGCGGTAACCAACCACTGGTATTGAGCTATGCCACCAGCCCGGCTGCCGAACTCTACTTCTCAGAAGGTGCCTATACCACTCCACCAACAGGGAATATGCTTGTGGATAAGGCCACTTTCTTGCAGATAGAGGGTATTGGCATTCTTAAAGGGACCCAAAACGAGAAACTGGCTCAAAAGTTTATAGACTTTGTACTAGACATACCATTCCAAGAAGACATTCCCGCCAGAATGTTTGTTTATCCGGTGAACAGCAAGGCGGTAGCTCCGGACTTTTTCAAGTACGCAGAAGTCCCCACACTGCCAGCAGATATCGATGCTGACACAATTGATGCGAACCGTGATGAATGGATCGACTCATGGACCAAGGTCGTACTCCGCTGATTCAGCCAGTTAACCGAACGGCCGACAGACCGATTGGGGGTATTCAATTGTGACTGTCGGCCGGATTCTGTTAATCGTTCCACTGGCCTATTTAGCTATTTTCTTCATCTATCCTCTAGGCTCAATATTTGCTAGGAGTCTAGGGAGTGAGTCCAACTTCGGCTTTGAACCATTCCGTATTTTGCTTAACGATCCGTATTATCTGGGTCGTATCTGGTTCACTATCTGGCAGGCAGTTGTTTCAACACTATTGACCCTTACCATCGGGTTGCCGGTCGCTTTTCTCTTCGCCAGGTACGAATTCCCTGGCAAGACTCTGTTGAAAGCCGTCTCCTCACTGCCATTTGTAATGCCCACCATCGTAGTGGCGATGGGGTTTACGGCTTTGTTTGGGTCGCAGGGACTGGTCAACTCGGCGTTGATGTCCATGTTCGGACTTGACGATCCTCCAGTCCGCATTACCAACACTCTAACCATCATCTTTATGGCCCACGCTTTCTATAACTACGCAATAATTGTGCGGATCGTCTCAGCCCTTTGGTCCAACTTAGATCCTGATCTGGAGGGTACTGCCAAAGTGCTGGGCGCAGGGTCGGTACGGACGTTCTACCACGTGACTCTACCCTTGCTATTACCGGCAATCGTATCCGCATCGCTGTTGTCGTTCGCTTTCTCATTCACCAGTTTTGGGGTTGTACTGGTCCTTGGTGGCCCAGAGTTCTCCACCCTCGAGGTGTCGATTTACGAGTTGACTGCCAAGCTCTTCCGGTTACCACTTGCCGGTGCATTGGCGATAATCCAACTTGGGTTTACTTACTTTTTTTTGCTGTTCTACTCTAAGTTTCAAGAGCAATCAGTGGCGAGGATAGACCTTAAGCCCAGGGAATCCACCTCTCGGTGCCCAATCCGGTGGAGAGAGAAGGTCTTTGTAATTGCGACAATATTGCTACTGCTGACGCTCCTGTCTCCGTTGGTTGCGTTGGTGGTGCGCTGGATTACACTTGACGGAGGGTTTGCCACTAATCAGATGGCAAATCTATTCTCGGATGATCGAGGGTCTTATTTCCACCTATCGCCCATTACGATTATCTGGAACTCCCTCAGATTCGCTCTAATCACAGTAGCAATTTCATTAATTATCGGCACGATAATCTCATACAGCATTACCAATGTTAGCCGTCGTTGGAGGAATCTAGCCGATGCCTTGGTCATGCTCCCTTTGGGAGTATCTGCCGTAACCTTAGGATTCGGATATATAATTGCGCTGGGTCGGCCGCCAATTGACCTACGCGGATCATGGTTGATACTGGTGATTGCGCATAGTCTGGTCGCCTATCCATTTGTAATTAGAAGTCTGCTGCCCGTATTAAAAGGAATGAACTCCAACCTAAGGGAAGCCGCTGCCGTGCTGGGCGCAAATCCTACGAGAGTCTTCTTATTGATTGAGTTGCCGTTAATTGCGCCAGCCCTGTTGGTTGGCGCAACATTTGCGTTTGCGGTATCCATGGGTGAATTTGGAGCGTCTTTGATCCTAGTCAGGGTTGAATTCACCACAATGCCGGTGGCTATCTTCAGGTTCCTTGGCTTGCCTGGTGCAGCGAACCTAAGTATGGCTCTCGGTATGAGTTGTCTACTGATGGTCGTAGTATCTCTGGGGTTCATAGCTATTGAGAGATTTCGTTACAAAGGAATCGGCGGCTTTTGATGCCTCTTTTATCTGTATCAGACCTGCAAAAAGCCTATAACGGTGTACCAGCAGTTGACGGAGTTTCCTTTTCTGCCGAAGAAGGCGAACTTCTATGCTTACTCGGCCCAAGCGGTTGCGGAAAAACTACAATGCTGCGAGTCCTGGCTGGATTGGACGAACCAGACTCAGGCACCATCACCTTCGACGGGCGGGAAATCAACCATCTAGCGCCCCAGCAACGGGATTTTGGACTAATGTTCCAAGACTTGGCGCTATTTCCCCACATGGACGTTTTCGGCAACGTGGCTTTTGGATTGCGGATGCAAAAACTACCGTCCTATCAAGTTAGAAGGAGAGTAGAAGAACTATTAGATCTGGTGGAATTAGGTAATTACTCCCACCGCAAGGTACATGAGCTTTCCGGCGGCGAACGGCAACGTGTCGCGCTGGTCAGATCTCTTGCCCCTGCGCCCAGATTGTTAATGTTCGACGAACCTCTCGGATCCTTGGATCGGGCACTTCGAGAGTCGCTTCAGAGCCAGGTGCATCGAATACTAAAAGAAGTGGGGTTGACCTCAATCTATGTGACCCACGACCGAGACGAAGCATTCACCATGGCTGACCGCCTAATATTTATGAACCACGGTAAAATTATCCAAACAGGCTCTCCCGAAGAAGCCGTAGCAGCCCCGGCTGATGGTTTTGTTGCAAGAACCCTGGGATTCAAAAACATTCTACCTGGTGTAGTGTTAGAAGACGGCCTGACGCTCAAGGTTAATTGTCCCATCGGTGTTTTATCAGCCGTCAAACGGGACAGCATTAACACTCCAGCCGGTTCCGCACAGACAATTCTTATTGATGAGGCGGTTGTAGCTATATCTAATGACTCTGCCAATGAAATTAACTCCTTCCAAGGCGTAATTACTGAGCGTGTTTTTAGAGGCGACCGCTATGAATTACGAGTTAAGATTGGGGAAGGCGAGTTGTATTGTCACGCACCACTTGAGTCTCCGGAAGTACAGGTTGAAATCAACCAGTCTGTTTCCGTATATGTGGATTCACAGGCTATTAGATTCCTTGATGGCAGCGAATAGAGTTAGCCTAAACCGGCCTGATGATATACTTTCTCGGAATTTAGCAACCTGAATAGCAGGTGTAATTATTGGGAGATAACAATAGATGTCGCTCTATTTTCTGCTTGGTTCGCTGACCCATGATGGCCAACGAATGCTCCACACCAACCCGAACTTAATTGGGGACCGCACTCGTAATATGACCGTCCCTGGAGCGGAGATATTGGGTCAGTACGCCGTATTGGGCCGATATGATTTCGTGATGATGGTTGAGGCCGACGACAACGATGCGGTAGCTCGACTGTCTCTGGAGATTGGGATGCACACCGGGCTCCACTTAGAGACACTGCCAGCGATACCTGTTGGTTTCATGGGAGACTGGATGACACCAGACCCATCCGACCAGGCTGAGTCGGTTGGACTGACCCCGGATTTCACACCAGAAGAATCGCCGGGTGACGAATAACTTACCTGCATACATTTTGTTGAGTCCCAGTGCCTATTTGACCAGATTCACCTGCTCTTAAAATATCGGACTATCCCTTGTAGTTCTAACCCGTAAACTACCTTACATTCCAAAAAGCTATACTCGTCAGGACATTCCATCGCTACGTTGGCCTCAATTTCAACGAGTTCCCCTGGTTGCGCAACCATGCTTCTGGACTGATGCACGAGGTATCGAACACATAGTGTAGTTAATCACCGCCAGTCCCAAATAAGCTGCAGAAAAAATCTAGTTTCAACTCTCTGCGTTATAATGCAGGTTCAGTCCTATCAGTTTTTGTGACCATAGGCCTTCTGGTGCCTGTTTCGATTCACCACGTTAAAAGGAACGCCTTTCTGCATGTTTAAGCCCGTATCTAGTCGCGTCAATTTCCCCGAGTTGGACGCCAACATCCTGCAGCAATGGAAGGAAAAAGACGTCTTCCGGCGCACTCAGTCCGAACGCCCAAACGCCCCGCTTTTCATGATGTACGAGGGCCCGCCCACGGCCAACGGCAGCCCCGGCATCCACCACGCCCTCTCCAGGGTCTTCAAAGACGTCATCTGCCGTTACCGAACCATGAAGGGCTTCCGCGTCCAACGCAAAGGCGGCTGGGACACCCACGGCCTGCCCGTGGAGCTTGAGGTCGAGAAAGCGCTTGGCCTCAAGAGCAAAAAAGAGATTGAAGAATACGGCATCGAGGCATTCAACAAGAAATGCCGCGACAGCGTGTTCCGTTACGTAAAAGAATGGGAGACCATGACCTCTCGCATCGGCTACTGGGTCGACATGGACGACCCGTACGTCACACTGCACAACAACTACATCGAATCCGGCTGGTGGATGCTGAAAACCCTGTGGGACAAAGACCTGCTCTACCAGACCATGCGCGGCACCCCCCACTGCCCTCGGTG
>Ga0209403_10001464_pt1 | contig 30652 bp, 30 predicted proteins | sample ArcticOcean_MG_C_8_FD_187440 | JGI IMG/M metagenome (GOLD analysis project Ga0209403, IMG submission 187440) | Marine microbial communities from western Arctic Ocean - ArcticOcean_MG_CB11_86 (SPAdes) (version 2) | ecosystem: Environmental > Aquatic > Marine > Oceanic | place: Arctic Ocean...
TATTACAGGCGTTCGAAAAGCGCTTGGGTTCTACGAATCGATCGGTATGCAGTGCGAGCTTGAGTACGTTGGATTCTCTAATTTGGCGTTGTTTGGCTCGACGTCTGAAGAGACTTGTGAATACTACGAGCGAGGCCTGCTACGACCCGAAGAAGACTACGACTCCATAGTTCCACCGCACCTCAAACAACCGTGTGATCCGATGGACGAAAACGGCTTCGTGAGCATCCCGCAGGGTCCGGGTCTCGGCTTCGAGTTCGACTGGGACTACGTGAGCGGCAACCTTGTCTAATTCGAGTTACATAGCGATAATTTCTTCACAGACTCGCCAAAGACTTCCTAGCTGGGCTTGTTCGCCCTGTAAATCTCACAGTTGTGTTTCAAGTACAAATTTAACTTGTTCTTTTGTGTACATGCGTTCAGCATGACAATGTGTGATGTGCACTGCAGTCAACCGCCAGCCCTACAATCACGGTAACTCTCATGGAACAACGCCAATACTCGTGCGAAAAATGTCATTCAACAACGTTTAAAGACGGTGAAATCCGAACTACTGGATCTGGCATCAGTCGGTTCTTCAATATCCAGAATCAGAAGTACCAGACCGTATCCTGCACGAAATGCGGATTCACCGAGCTATACCGACTCGACGGCTCAGGATTCGGAAACGTTATTGATTTGTTCGCAGGATAGCCTCGTTGATGAAGAACCTAGCGCGAGCAGTTCGCAAACTGAGATACCGGTAGAGAAGAAGGCCTAACTGGTCGAGGGATCTACATTGGTATCAAGGCCTAGTAACATGCGTAACCACGTTACGAACGGTTCTGTACTCGCGTGCAGCTATTCCTCGCCATGCGCTTCGCTCTAATTGAAGAGTACGCCAAGAACGCTGAGCCGATGCCAGTCGTGCTTGACGATATATTGCTGAACTTCGACCCTGAACGAGCCAAAGCGGCATGCAAAGTCATCATTAACCTCTCAGACAGGTTCCAGATAATTTTCCTTACGTGCCACCCCGAAACCGAAGTCATGTTCAAATCGGTCGCTCCGAAAGGGGATAAGGACGCCGTCACGGCAATAAACGTTGTTCAGCTCGGCAGTAGCGCAGCTGGCGATCGTCTCACTATCATCGAACCCGCATAGCCCAAACTCTCAAAGTGACTACGTCGAGATATCCAACTACTTAACGTTAATATCGCCACACAGAGACTTGTTCTTCAACCTACCGATCTTATCGTCGAGTATCGGATCTACCCAGAGACGGTATAAATGGCGTAAAACAGCTCCTAAACAGTCGCTTTTACGCCTCGTCCGGCCCGCCATTACGTTCTACTGGAGCCACAGAAAGACCTTCGTATAGACGGGTCATTCCCTCCAGCCATTTAACCTGCACATCGGGATCCCAAGCTGGGTCGAAGTCTGGATATTTCGCAAGAATTCTGTCTGCCAATTCGAGCTTAAGCGATCCGCCCTTAACCACCATCTCAAAAGGCGATTGGGTGGGTCCTTCTTCAGCTACTGCTATCGAAGGGGTGACAGGTCTCTGACGTGTCGGAGTTACGGTAGTTCGCCCCTTACTGGACCCATGTCGCCCAACCAGAATTCGCTTAGACAGTTCGATACCTGCCGCCTGTGCGGCACGAATAAAAAACGCCTCACATTTCGTCAGCACACCCTCTTTTGTACCGAACGACCTGAACGCTTCGCGGAACTGACCTTTGCTTGCTCGAGCCAAATCTAGATCGAACACTGGAATATAGAACCGTTCAAGAATCCGACGTAGCAAAGCCCGTCGAGCATCTCCTTCAGCGTGGACCAAATCTTCCAATTCGTTTGAAGGGTGGCCGTCTGCATCGACAAGCGTAAGAACCTTCAAGGCGGTCATTAATTGGGTTCCAGAGCTACCTGAGAACCTCGGACCCCAAACGGTTTTATCAATACGTCCTGGAATGCCTTCGTCAAAAAGGAATTCCAAAAATGTTTGGAATGTGCGGTACGGGACATATGGGGGAACAGCTGTTGTTTGTTGTTGAAGGATCATTTGAACTGGGAAATTGTCATTCCAAACCTGAGATATGCTCACACTATCTCCCAGATATTCCAAAGTCAAATGATATTTGGAATGACAATTTCCCTGAGGGGACAGTTTATGAAACTACTCTTTGGAACGCGGAGAATAACCTCATCAATTTGGAATGGACTGTGCCGTTAGATCAGAACGATCTGCACATTCCTATTGCGAACAAACGTTAACTCGAATGTTGACGAGACCAGCGAATAAATGAGGAAAAGCAAGTGAAAATTCCGATAGACCAGATCTTCCCGGATCCCGATATCCCTCGCTCAAAGAAGCCCAACGGACGTCGAGAAAATACACGTTCTGTTCGCACGAAACGCGATCCGGTAGTTCTGTTTACGGACAACGGATACCTTCTTCTCGCAGGTGAACGAAAGCTCACTGCAGCTAAAGAAGCAGGCGAGGTTGCCGTCGAGTGCACTGTGAAAGAAGAGGTCACCCCACAGGAGCGTTGGGAGTTCTCGCTAGCGGAGCAATACCATTCTTCTCTCGTACCAGCGATGGACCTCGGGAGGGCATTCATGGAGTACCGTGACAGCCATGAAGTAACCCAACAAGAATTGGCTCGTCGAACCGGAATTACACCCGGAACTATCCATCATTACGAGAGTCTGATTCGCACGCTAGACCCTGCTCTTGGTGAACGTGTAAACAGCGGCGAATTGACCTTTAAAGAAGCACGGTCAATCGCTGATATTGACGACCATGTTCGGCAGAGAGAAATCGCACAACCATTCATTGACGGGCGGCTCTCCAGCGTCCACGTCGAGCGCATTGTCGGGCGAGCAAAAACATCGGCAACCCTTTCAATCGAAGACATCATTGAAGAGGTTGTAAATGGAAAGCGCGCACCCGAACGCGAGCGAGAACCGGTTGCTGTAATTCAGCCAGCCATCCCTGTCGAAGCCGACACAGCGTTGATCGAAAATGCGGTGTTGAAAATCGCTGGAGAACTCGATGCTATGCAACTTCAGGTCATCCCTGAATACCGACGCCTCAAACTCATCAGCAGCCTTAGAATTCTCGATAGCCGACTTAAGTCAGCACTAGCAAGTCTTAATGGAGGCGTGGCGGTCCGTCAGTCTATCCCGAGACAGTACACCGCAACAACCAAAGTACCGGTGTAGCCCACCGGCTACCGTCTGAAAAGACTACTTTGTATCAGAAGCAAGGCATACAGATCGTTATGCCGACAGGCAAGTAAAACTAAATATCGCGTAGAGACAACTTGATAAAATGCTGAGGTTTGTGCGGACACACAAACCTCACGTCGCTACAAACTTCGCGGGCTCTGAAGTTTCTAGCATAGTCTCCGCTGCGAGCCCATGTGCCCCTCCAATTACGCCTCCGGAGGGGCACAATTTTTTAATGACAAATGAACGCTGATGACGACCGTAACAGCTTTGCCGGCTCCCGAGACCCCCCCCCAGCCGCATATCAGCAGCCGAACGAGTTTGATGACGTTACAGCCCTAAGATTCCGGCAGCATTGTCGTGGAGAATCAGTGGGCGAGCTTCTTCGCGAATTTCCAATTCCGCAAATTGCTCCATCCAGGTCACGGGCGAAATGTAGGGATAGTCAGAACCAAACAAAACCTTCTTGCGCAGTCGGCCCCCAGCTTCAGCGATCAGTTCTTTAGGAATGTAACGGGGCGCCCAGCCGGAAAGATCTATGAAGACGTTCGGCTTGTGCATAGCCACCGCAATCTGCTCCTGTATCCACGGCCAAGCCGGATGAGCCATGATGATAGTCAACCCAGGGTGCCGAGCGGCTAACGAATCAACATGTGGAATCGGGCGTGAATACGCCAACTCGAATCCACCGCCACCAGGTGAATTGGCGCCAGCGGCTGCGTATCCAGAATGCATCAAAACTGGAATTCCCAATTCTTCAGCCTTAGCGAATAGAGGGGTGAACTTTGGATCGTCTGGAAAAAAAGCTTGGTGAATCGGATGTAGCTTTAATCCACAAAGGCCCATCTCCGTGACTGCACGCTCCAATTCCACAACCGCTGCATCGCCTTTTCTGGGATCGACACTAGCGAAGCCCAGCAGCACATCAGGGTGTGCAGCCACTGTTTCGGCAACATAATCGTTCGGATCTGGCAGATCGCCGGTCTCTGTCTCAGCATCGACAGAAAATATCACCGCCATGGTGTCGATGGCTCGGTACGTCTCAACCATCTTCGCCACATCATCTGGCTCGTCGTTCATCCGAAACATTCGGCGCAACCCTGGCTCAATTCCGTACTCGGGAATCCCCGACATTCGAGGGATGTGAGCGTGTATATCTATGGCTTTCATTTTCAAATCCTGATTCATTCGATTCGATCTCGAATTTCTTTAAGAGCATTGCGAGCTATCCCACTAATGACATGCGCTAGACAGGATTAATTCTTCGCCTTCATTGGCAGAATCAACGACAGCGACGCGCCAACAGCAGCAATGATTCCAGCGAAAATGATTACGCCATGGAACCCGTTCTCTTGATTAATAAACCCTGCGGCGATTGGTGTGAGTGATCCTATGACAGCTCCGCCAGAGAACATCAGCGCAGTTCCCGAACCCTCTGATCCCTTATCTATCATGTCCATCGCCGCTGCGTTGATGATCGGCATCACAGAGAAGAAGAACAAACCCAGAACGGCAATCAATACCGTCATAGGTAAACCTGTATCGAACTGAAGGAACAAAAATATCAAGATAGTCATCGACGTCATGGCGAATGCAATCACCGGCCTACGACCGATACGATCCGACATATTGCCCATTATTGGCGTCGAGATTATTCCAGCCATCGTTATGAGAGCGACGTGCAGACCAACGAACGTATCGGAGTATCCGAGTTTTTCACGCATGTAGATAACTAGAAACACCTGGAACGAGTTGTGAATCGCTCCTCTAAGAGCTCCCAGCAAAGCCATTCCAAGTACGCCACGATTCCGTAGCAGTTTCTTCGCTGAACCGAAGTACTCACGTAGGCTCACATCGCCTGTCGATTCAGCACCCGCAGATTTGAACTTTGCGATCACCACGAATCCGGTCATGAACATTGGGACCGAAATAATCACAGCGAGCCAGCGCCAGTCGATTCCGCTGAACACCACCCACGATCCGATCGTTCCCGCCAAGAGGAATCCGATTATTAGTGGTGAAGTCGTATTTCCGATCTGCGCGCCCGTTAAATGGGCCGCCATTGCGAACCCACGCCGCTCGGGATATCTCGCTGCCAACGTTCCGAACGCCGGGGCGTGCCAAAGCGAGGTTCCAAAGCCGACTATTACTACTCCGACTAGGAGGATCCAGTAAACGGGCGATACGCCAATGATGATGTATCCCGTTCCGACCATAAGCATCGAAGCAAGGAGGATCCATGCGATCTTCTTGCGGAACATATCGGTGAGGATGCCGGCAGGAATGTTCGCAATCCCTGATGAGATCGACTGTGCCGACGTCATGCCACCAATAGCAATATCACCAAGTCCGAGCGTTGATCGAATACTCGGAATCATCACCAACAGTGCGCCCTGCCCGAAGTGTTTTATACCATGACCTGCGGATAGTCCGTACATAAGACCGAGCCCAGAGGTTTTTCTAGGGGTCGAACTATTGCTATCTGATTTCTCGACCGTAGTGGAGATATCTGCGGTGTCGGGATTGGCGGGTTGGGTTGCGTCAGTGTTATCTATATTAGGCAAGGCGGACGAAGTGTACGCCTTGGCAATCAAATGCGGGTGTCCTTAGCTGGTAACTCGATCGAGAGTGTCGTCGGCGATTTCAAGCATCCATCTAGAGCCCCGCTCTTTTTGATCGATGGCAGAGCTGTTGTGGACGCTAATCAGCGCAAAAATCACCGCTACTGACTAAGCAAATGCAGAGAAGAACCGCGCAGATTCAAACATTTAGGACTTTCGTTGACTAAATCCTCAACCTTGTCTCAACTGCGCCTAGGGCTTCGTCAATAATTGTCGTTAGGGTGTCGGTTTCGTCGGCTGTGATTGTTAGTGGCGGGGCTATTGGGAGGATGTAGGCGGGGACTCGGATCCAGACGCCTCTTTTTCGGAGTTCTTCCGTCAACATCGCATTCACGCCGACCGACGAATCGAAGTGTTCCTTAGTTTCACGGTCTTTGACGAATTCGATTCCTTGAATTAGTCCCACTCCTCGTACATCGCCGATAATAGTGTGTTTCTGTTGCATTTCTGCAAGCGACTCGCTGATCTGTTCGCCTCGGATGCGGGCGTTTTCTACCAAATTCTCTCGTTCCACGATTGCCAAGTTTGCGAATGCGGCTGCGGCACCGCCAGGGTGCGCTGAGTAGGTGTACATGTGGGACCAGACTTTCTCGGGTCCGCCCGCAAAAGCGTCGGCTATCTTCTGGGTAGAGATCGAGCCCCCCACAGGGAAGTAGCCGGACGTGATTCCCTTCGCAAACGACATTATGTCGGGAACAACGCCCACAAGGTCGGATCCGAACCAAGTGCCGAGTCGTCCAAATCCTGTAATAACTTCATCAAAAATAAGCAGTACGCCGTACTTATCGCATATTTCACGAACCATAGGCCAGTAGTTGGGGGGCGGAACGACGCCTCCGAGTGGCTGAGATACAGGTTCGCCGATAACTGCCGATACGGATTCGGGTCCTTCGAACAGAATCGACTTTTCTATCTCTAAAGCAGCCCGTTCGCCGTTTTCTTCGGCAGATGAGGATCCGTAGGTGTCGCGGTAGTAGTGGGGTTGTCCTACGGTTACGACGTTGGCTGGCTTTGGCTGGTAGTCGGTGCGAGGGAATCCGGGGTGCCCGCCGAGCCACATGGTTCCATAGGTAGACCCGTGATAGGAGCCTTCTCGTGAAATGACCTTGTAGCGTCCTTTGTCGCCCCGGCGGACGTGGTACGCCTGAGCCATTTTTAGGGACGATTCGTTGGCTTCGGATCCGCCTTGGCAGAAGAAGGTACGGGTGAGGTCGCCGGGAGCGATTTCGGCGAGTTTGGCTGCGAGCTGGATCGTTTTTGGGGTGGCGCCTGAGTAGACGTTCATGCTGATGGAAACGAGCTGATCGTAGATGGCTTTGGCGATTTCTTCGCGACCGTGTCCCGCGTTGCGGAAGTACATGCCCGAAATGCCGTCGATGAATTTGTTGCCTTCGACGTCGGTTACATATATGCCTTCGGCGGATTCCATTAGAAGGGGGCCACCCTCTTCGGCGAGGAGGGTGTGGTTTGTCATGCCGACGTGCATGTGATCAAGCACAGCTTGTCGGAGGGCGGCGGGGTCGTTAGCGGCGGGGATTGGCATTGAATTCTTGTGAGCGTGGACTGAGGGGGGGGTTACGGGTTGGTTGGCTAAGTTGAATTGGTGCTTATGCAGCGAACGGGGTTGGTGTGACGCCCATTATTTCGGCGAGTCCGGGGTCGGTGGATTTGCCTTGGTGGGTGTTTACTCCGGAGGCGAATCCTTCATCGATTTTCAGTGCATTGATTATTCCTTGTTCAGCGATGCTGATTAGGTAGGGAAGTGTAGCGTTTGAAAGCGCTGCCGTGGCTGTTTTTGGGACGGCTCCCGGCATGTTAGCGACTGCGTAGTGAATTACGCCGTGGACGGTGTAGGTGGGGTTTTCGTAGGTTGTCGCATGGGTGGTTTCGAAGCAGCCGCCTTGATCGACAGCGACATCGACGAGGACAGATCCTTGCTGCATTTTTGCGATTTGGTCTTGTTTAAGGAGGAACGGTGGGCGACGTCCGGGTGAGTAGACGGCTCCGATGACGACATCAGCGTTAATTGCTGATTCTTCGACTGAGTCGGTGGTTGAGATTACAGTTTTTAGACTATTGGCGAATTGTTCGTTGTTTGAGACGAACTGGTTGAGGCGGTCTTGGGTGTCGTTGATGAGCGTTACGTTCGCTCCGTTGGCGAGTGCGAGATGGGCTGAGTTTTGTCCGACCGTTCCGGCTCCAATTACTACGACTTCGGTTGCGGGTGCGCCTTGAATGTGCGAAAGGAGCTTGCCGAGTCCGCCGTGTGCTCGTTGGAGGTGGTGTCCGGCAGCGTGAACGGCTAGCTGCCCGGCGATCGCGCTCATAGGAGCGAGAATTGGAAATCTATTGTCGGGGTGAGTGACGGTTTCGTAGGCAATTCCGAGTACGGATTTCTCAAGCAGTGTGTTCGCCAGCGGCAGATCAGCGGCGAGGTGGAGAAATGTGAAGAGTGCGGAGTCTTTTCGGATGAGGTCGTATTCAGACGGCTGCGGCTCTTTGACCTTCACTATGAGGTCGGCAGTGCCCCAGACTTCGTCGGCGGTATTGGCGATTTTGCAGCCGGTGTTGCGATATGCATCGTCGCTGTATCCGCTTCCCGTCCCTGCACCAGATTGGATTAGTACAGTTTGTTTGCGATTTGTTAGTTCGCGGGCGCTTTCAGGCGTCAGGGAGACTCGGTGTTCGCCGATTTTAGTTTCGCTTGGTATTCCGAACAGCACTCTTATTACCTCCATTCAGGTTATATATCGAATTTCACGAACTAATTATAAGTGCAGGAACGATGGATTCGGAGTGAGTTGTGGCGCAGGCAGTTTATGCAGGATTCGTCTATCGTTTGGGGCTGAATCAGAATGTGTTCTGGATACGTTTAATGTAATAACGTCGTTTTCTGGGTCGTTATATGGGTGATGGTGATAGATTTTATTGAGAATCAATTTGAAATGGGGCAGAGATGACTCGAGTAGCGAGATTTATGGTTTTGATGGCGATCGCTGTGGTTGCGATGGCGGCTTGCGGGTCGACCAGTTCAGGCGAGGATTTGGAGCCGGTATTGTCTACGGTGAATCCGACTTCAGAGGCGGGTTCTGCGGCAGTTTCGTCGGCGGAGGTTGATGCTGATAGTTGCGTTGGTGTGTTGACGCCGATAGAGGGCGATTTGAAGTTGTTTACAGATTCCCTTACTAGCACGGTTAGTGCGTCGGAGCCGCAGATCAAGTCGATGTGTTCGGCGATGTACGATACGAGTTTGCCGGGTAGCGAGTTTCTTGCGGTGGTGTTGATTCATTTGGAATCGGACGATGCGGCAGTTGAGCACTATGAGCTTATGAAGAGCGCGTACACAGATACTGGCGCTGAGATATCGGAGATTAAAAATTCTGATGAGGGTCTGACTGAACAGATTTCGGCATTGATCGATGGTGGTGGGGTTGGGCGGACGACGGTGATGCGTAAACGGTCGTGGCTCGTGACGGTGACGGTGGGGCCGTCGATGGCTGAGTCGCTTTGGAACGCTGGCGATATGGAGTCGATTGCTCGAGGTGTGCTGGATCGGATGAATTAGGGACCGGTAGTTCGTTGTTCCATCAATCACAATCTCACAGCGCTGTGAGATGACTCGTTAACTCCAGACGCGATTGAAAGACTCGGTTGCTCGTCGCAAGTCTCGTTTGTCACGCTCATCGCAGTTCTCCTATCCTGACCCTTTGGTAATGTCATTAATTTTTAGCATCCGAGCGACAAGGGGTGGGAGTAATTCCGTTCAGTGAATTAGGGATTAGCGTAGACGTGTGACGAGGGTAAAACCGATGTGCAATGGACAATATTTGGCAGTAGTGTTGAGAGACGATGTTTAGATTTATTAGAAATAGACGCCCACTGGGTGTCGGATTAATTTACGGCACTGTGTTGGGTTTGATGATTGCGATTGGTTACGGATCGACGAGTGCCTGGTTATGTTCGGGTATTAGAAAGTGCCCTGCTAGCTGGGAGCCGTTCGTTTATGTTTCGCTGGTGATTTTCTTAATAGTTTTGTTTACGGCGATTGTCATTGCAGTGGTGGGTGCGAGGGCGTACAAGATTTTCGATACGTCAATTGGCGGAGATAAGGCTTACGAGCCAAGCATTGGTTCGCATCAGGATGGTGATTAGGGCTCAGACGCGTAACGGGCAATTTGGCAGTGGTTGCGTTACGGGTGCGGGTCGATAGATCCTGAAAAAGAATTCAGGATGACATGATCGAGGTTGCAGGATCTTGATCGTTGTTGGCGAGGGTGCTGTTGGCGGTTAAATGGAGTCGTACAGGCATGATTCGCACGTATAATCGGGCGGTTGATTTTGTGGATTGCTGAAATTTATTGGTTCAATAACCGGCAAATATCTCGATCAAGATGCTCATCGAGGGCTGACTAACGTGCTTCGGCACTTGGTCTCCCTCTCAGAAATGAAAAGAATTTTCCAAATGGCAGAAACTAACTTCGATCTTGTTGTTATTGGTGCGGGTCCTGGCGGATATCATGCCGCTATCAGAGGTGCTCAACTTGGCTTGAGTGTGGCGGTAGTTGAGAAGGACGACGGCACTGGCATTGGGGGACTCGGCGGAGTTTGTTTGAACTGGGGCTGCATTCCGTCGAAATCGCTTCTGAAGAATGCCGAAGTTGTAAATCATCTTTCGCATGCCGACGACTGGGGCATCGAAGTTGGTGAATGGTCGGCAAGCATGGCAAAGGCTGTTGATCGCTCACGCAAGGTGTCTAATGCCCTGACAAATGGAATCGGATTCTTGTTCAAGAAGAACAAGATCACTCTCGTTCAGGGTAAGGCGACGCTCAAGTCATCGACACAGATTGATGTCGAGGGCGGTGAGACGCTTACTGCTAAGAATATCGTTATTGCAACGGGGGCAAGAGCGAGAAGCTTGCCGGGTCTTGAGATCGACGGCGAGAGCATTATTACGTCTCGACACGCGCTTGAGCTACGTGTGCAGCCAGAGGCGATTGCCGTCATAGGTGCATCTGCTATCGGCTGTGAATTCGCTTATTACTTCAATTCTTACGGTGTGAACGTAAAAATGTTCGAAATGCTCGGACATCTCGTCCCTCGAGAAGATGAAGAGGTTTCGGTTGAACTAGAGCGTCAATTTGGTCAACAGGGAATCGAATTTGCTGTTTCTGCCAGCGTTTCCGGTGTTGAAAAGAAGGACGGCCGACTCGCTGTTCAGTATGAAGTGAACGGTGAGAAGGAAGAGTTCATCTGCGACAAAGTGCTACTTGGTGTTGGCGTTCAGCCAAACACCGATGGCATCGGACTTGAGAACGTCGGAATCAACACAGCTGGCCCCGGATACATCGAGGTCGACGGAAACATGCGCACGAACGTCGGTGGTGTTTACGCCGTTGGTGACGTGAACGGCAAGCTGATGCTTGCGCATGTCGCGTTCGATCAGGGAGTGGTCGCTGCCGAGACGATTGCGGGTCACAACCCCGAGCCTATCGATGACTATGTGAACATGCCGCGCTGCACCTACGCTCAGCCACAGATCGCTTCTATCGGTCTAACTGAGGCTCAGGCACGTGAGAACGGCGTAAATGTAAAGGTCGGCAAGGTTCCGTTCCAGGTCGCTGGAAAGTCGGTTGCGATTGGTGAGCCTCAGGGCTTCGTAAAAGTTCTGACCGATGACGACTCAGGCGAGGTTATAGGGGCACATATTATTGGTCCTGAAGCTACCGAGTTGATTGCTGAGATTGGCATGCTTCAAATGTTAGAAGGCACGAACCTTGAGCTGCACAAGATGACTCACGCTCACCCGACATTGTCGGAGGCGGTGAAGGAAGCTGGTGCGGCTGTTACTGGTGAGGCTATTCACTTCTAACGTTATCGCGCTCGTTAATTTGTACCTCGGCTCAGCGTCATAGTCTCCCCCCCCTCTACCTCCATACTAGAAAGTGAGAAGGATGTTTGGCTTCAGGCAAGAACGCAGACTCTAGGTTATATTCGTTGGCATCAAAGATGGACGCTGGGTCAGTGCAGACCATGGTAACGCCGCCGCCGGAAGACCTTCGAAATCTTTATCGGTCGCATCAAGTCGTCGATTGAAGGTGGTTTACCCGAAATACTAAGTTACGATCGTGGTAGCAAAGGATCAGATACGTCCGGAGAGCTGCTTGGCGAAGGTCGCTAATGGATTTCAAGGAGCGATGATCACTAGATGACTAAAAAGACAAAAATTACCCATCTGTACACAGGGGATGATGGGCAGTCTCACTTTGGTGAGATTGAAGTGGAGATGGAGCCGAACATTGCAGGGCATATCTCCGAGTTGTTTCCTGCGACGGGTATTATATTCCGTGAAACGAGTGAGTCGTACGACTACGATTTTCATGTAGCGCCACGCAAGCAATACGTGGTTAATCTCGATGGGGCAGTTGAAATTACCGTTGGCAGTGGCGATAAGCGAGTGATGGGAGCGGGCGAAATGTTTCTCGCGGAAGACACAACGGGTCAGGGTCATATCTCGAGGGCTGTGAATGGCAAGATTAGGCATTCGCTGTTTATTACGCTGGATTGACGGGCATGATTATCTGTCTCATCCGAAGGCCTTGTCGCTCTGGCAATTGCTGAGTTAGTCTGGCCGATGTTGCGACGGGGCGAAGACGTCTCACCTAGTTAGAGGGGCGTTTACTTCAGGCGCACATTCGTGCTTGGTCGAGTCTGCCCCTCTAACTCCCACGATCAGGAGGCATTAGTTAAACAGCGAAGGGTTTTATTTTTTCGTATATGCCGTTGACGATTGGTTTGGCTTCGACATGGAGCCAATCTTCAAGGATGTCCGTGTAAAGGCCTCGAAAGTCGTTGTTAAATGCGAGGTCGCCTTGCACCCAGTCGGCTGGATCTATCGACGGATATTCGGCGTAATGACCACCAGCAACCTGATTGCCGACTACAAACGCCACTCCGCCGGATCCGTGATCAGTTCCTGTTCCGTTGTCGAGAACTCGCCTGCCGAACTCAGAGAACATCAGAACCGTTACTTCGTCACCTAGTCCGTGGTCTTCGAGATCATCAAAGAACGAGATGAGCGAACTCGAAATGTGGTTCCATAGTTTCGATTGGAGAGTTACTTCGTCGGTGTGAGTGTCGAAGCTGCCGTACTGGGTGTAGAAAACCCTGGTTCCGAGATCGGCAAAGTGGACTTGAGCAACGCCTTTGAGACTTTTGGCGAACGGGTTGTCAGGATACTCGACATTCGACTTGTACTTGAGCGGCGCTTCCTTGAGAATGTCGGCTCCTCGCATGGCATCTAGCCCAGTTTGGCCTAGATAGTCCATAACGGTGTCGGATCCGAGTAGGGGGGTGTACATACGGCTGAAGGCGTTGAGAGCTTGCTCACGTTGTTTGGTTCCAGCTACTCCGGTGAGAAGTCCGTAGTTTTCGAGATCCCCGACCGATGCGACCGGAACTCCTGGGGCTGCAAGTGCTCTTGGAAGCCCGTTTCCGAAGTTGACCGCCGTCACTGGATTGCTGCCTTCAGGGTCGAGTTCCTTGATTGCCTGACCGAGCCAGCCTTTTGAGCCGACTGTTGTTGGTTCGGCTGTGTGCCAGATGTCCATAGACCGGAAGTGAGACCGATTAGGGACGGGATAACCTATTCCATGAACGATGGCGACTTTGCCCTGATCATAAAGCGTCTTCATCGGCCCCATGCCGGGATTGAGTCCATAGCCCTTGTCGAGTGGGATTACCTGGTCATCGGTGATACGAATGTTAGGTCGTGAGTCTTTATAGAAACCGTTCTGAAAAGGAACGATGCAGTTGAGGTAGTCGTTTCCTCCAGAGAGTTGGATGACTACGAGGACTTTTTCTCTGGTTTTCGTGGTGGGTGGCATTGCCGCTTTCTCTTTGATCATGATGGTGTTGGCTGATTAGTCTGGTGAGGTGCTGTCGGGTTGCTGTAGTTGTGCTGCTGGGGTTTTGGCTGGCTGAATCGAGAGTTGATTCGTGGTTGCCACTTCGTTCCTCATCGCAATGACAGGAACCAATGACATGTCTTGTGTCTCTATTCGTTAGATCGCTGATAGACCTGAAGGCGATGGCGGAGGGAGTCGGTAATTATTAGCCTGCCTTCTGGGTCGATTTCGATGGCGGTGGGGTCCCAGAGATAGGATTCGACTCTTGATGAGATTTCGTGGGGTTCCGTAGCGTCAACTTCGATGAATGAATCGAATCGAGTTCTTGCTTCGGCTTCGTCGGCATTTGCATTCATGTATTCCTGTGCCCACGGCGAGACCGTCGCAGCGCCTCGTACCGACTGTTGGAAATTCCAGTTTGAATCGAACATTTGGACGCGTTGATTACCCCAGTCGGCTACATATATAAATCCGTCTTGATCAACTGCTACGTCAGATGGTCGGTCGAGTTGGCCTTGTTCTCGTCCAGACGTGCCGTACTGGTCAATGAATGTTCCATCGTTGGCGAATCGTTGGATTCGGTCGTTTCGCCAGTCGGCAACGTAAATGTTGTCATTTACATCAGTATCGATGCCCCAAGGAAGATTGAACTCCCCTTCGCCGGTGCCTGCAAACCCAAAGTGCGAGATATAGTCGCCGTTGGGTGTTAGGCGCTGAATTCGATTGTTGAGATGATCAACCAGCAGTAAATCTCCGTTTAAGGTGAATTTCAGGCTTGCGGGTCCGCTGATTTGGCCGGGATCGCTCCCCGGTTCACCCCATTTTGCGATGAATTCACCATCCGGGGTATAAACGGTTATTCGATTGAGTTCTTCGTCGGCAATATAAACGCGATCGTCAGGGCCGTGCGTGATTGCAGTCGGGCTTACGAACTGACCATCGCCTGTGCCATCGCTGCCGAATTCGTGATACCAGCCATGATGAACATCACAAATGCCAACACGAATACCCAAACGATGCATTGGGCTTCGATTTACGGCGAAGATACGACCATCAGGTCTGATCGAGAGATCGACTGGTATGTGGAAACCGCGGCCTCCAACGTCGGCACCGAATCCGATGGTATCTACGTAGTTGAGTTTGTTTTTCGTCTGAATGGTCATAATGATCTAAACGAACTGGTACTCGCGGGTGGCGACAATGAGTTGAAGAAGGGATGCAATGGCTTCGTCGGGGATGTTTGACGTGCCCTCGTACTTCACATTCGGCGACGGGCTCGGGATTACATTGTTTACGTAATCCTTTAGACCGTTGAAGGTATCATCGCCAACTTGAAGGCTTCCTAGACTCGCTAGGCTGGCGTTCACTAGGGAGTCAGGTGTCGGGAAGTTGCCCGCTGCTAAGCGGATAGTGGAAACCATTTCTTTAACGCCCTTGCTCTCCAAGTTTCCGACGATTTCACCAGCGAAGTTGATTCGCATGACCATAGATCCGGTCGATATCCAGTCGGCGCCACCCATCCAGCCTTCTACACTTGGCGGTGCGTAGATGTCTTGTCCCATATATCCGCTCGCTGCAATATGAGAGTAGACATCTGAAGTCGGATAGTCGTATCCGCCAGCGAGCCGCACCGTGCCGGCAACGAGCTCGATAGGGCTTTTCACCCTTGCGTTCCATGCGGACGGAGACTTGAACGAATCAGATAGGAACAATGCACGTAGCATCGCTTTGATCGAGTGACCTGACTCGAAGTAGGCGTGAGTCATCACTTCAATTGCTTTTGGATTTAGCGGAGGGAAGTGCGACCATTGAGGGACAGGAAGTTCGTCGGCAACGAAGTAGTGATACAGATGCCGAGCGATAAATCCGGCAGTTGCAGGGTTTTTACAGATGATGGCAATGATGTCTTCGCCATTAAAGTTTCCGCTCTCGCCTAAAAATGTTTTTTCGCCGTCGTCGTGATCGTCTGGATCAAATTTGAACTGCCAGTTGACGTAACCGTAGGGTCGCATCGTATTGTTGCGCATTTTCAGCGCCATGTAGTCAGTATTTGCGACCGTCCAACCCGTGAACGCCCGAGAGCATTCTTTGATGTCTTCTTCGGTGTAGTTACCGACTCCCATTGAGAACAGTTCGAGAATTTCGCGACCATAGTTCTCGTTGATCGAATCTTTGTGGTTGTCTTGATTGTCGAGCCACAGGATCATCGCCGGATCTTTGGACAGTGCGAGCAGCAGATTGTCGAATTTACCCAAACCGTTTGCTCGAAGCATGTCGAGGTGAGTCGACATTGCTTTGCCCTGAATTAGTTTCGTTTGGCCAGTTGCGAACACTCGATGCCAAAACAGGTTCATCTTTTCGATGAACGGAGCGTCAGTCGTAACCATTTGGTACAGCCAGTTTCCGGCACTACTACCTCGGGTACGTAGATCGGACTGGTCGATGTGATATCGACGTATGAGGTCTTGAGGAAGAGCAGTGCTGTCGATTGCATTTAAAAACTGGTCGACTGCATCTTCGTAGTCAAATTGCGAGTATTTCCGCAGCTCGTCAGCCGTACCTCCGAATCCAGCCCGTCGAAGCAGGTGGGCAATCAACAACTCGTCAGTGCGAGTTTCGGTAGTCGTCATTTCAAAACCCCCGAGAATCCGTATTTGTCTGGATTCTAAAGGTTTTGAGCGTTGTTGCGTGCTATTTCCAACATTTCTGTGAGATTAAGAGCATCTACTTCCATAGAAATGGCGACTTTCGCGTCGAAATTTGCCTCTTCCGTGTTACCGAGTTCTGCATGTATTACGGCGCGGTTTGCGAACGCTTCACCCCAATCTGGTTTGAGTCGGATAGCTTCGGAGAAGTCTTTAAGGGCAGTTTTTAGGTGCCCTAACTGGTAGTGCGAGTTTCCGCGGTCGAGATAGGTGTCGGGGTATGACGGGTTAAAACGCACCGAGCTGTCGTAATCGACGATGGCTTGCTCATGTTCACCGTCGAGGGCGTAGGCGTCCGCTCGGTAGTGGTGAAGTTTTGCCGAGTTTCGTGATTCTGAAATTGCTTCCGTGAAGTACTTGATCGCCTTTTTAGGTCGCCCTTCGTCGACTTCACGGACGCCGTTCTTGAACGTGTTGATGATTTTCTCGGGAGTAGAACGTTTTGATCGTTGCTGGTGACCGAGAAATTTGTTTAGCCATGCTGAGATTGGGTTAGGCATCTTTTGGGTTATGACGAGAATGAATGATTAAGAGTTTCGTTGCTAAGTCGAACAAATTGGATACGCAACGCTTAATTTATGGACAGATCAAGGAAGTTAACCCTAATAGGCTTGTTCGCTTCCCCCCTATCTGTCTGACTGCTCTAGCAACTGTCGCGCCTTTTGCCAAGGCTACTTCAACGGCAGGAATTTCTATCGCGATCTACTATCGAGTTCAATCAACCCCGCGCCGGGGACTGCATTCTTGAATAAATCCCTCATCCACGGGTGACAGGTGAACACAATAACCTGATTGTTTTTAGCGATTTCCCCGAAAGACCTCGCTGCTTTCTCCGCCCGGTTGAGATCAAAGTTCACTAGAACTTCGTCAACCACAATTGGCAGATACTCACGCTGCTCTCCAAACTCCTCAACTGCTGCAAACCGCATCGCCAGGTACAACTGCTCTAGGGTTCCCCGGCTCAACTTGGATGCCGGTTTATTCTGGGGGTAAGGATCAGTCTCAACAACGTGAAATTCAGGTTCCCCAAGTGGACTAAATACTCTCTCATATCTGCCATCCGTAAATTCAGAGAAGTAGCCGGACGCTCTTTCCAAAATCGCCGGCTGACGTTCTTTTTCATATTTGTGGCGAGTCACATCCAACAACGCCATTGCAAGTGAATAGCGGGTCCAGTCGACGGCTTGATCTTTTAATGCGGAAATCAGACTGGCTTTAGTCGCCCTAAATTTTGATGCCTGCTCGTCGCCAACGAGAGAATCAATATTTACAGTCAGTTCACCGAGCCGCTTATTAAGATCATTCCGGTCTCTTTCGATGTCCGCAAGGTCGGAATCCAGCAATTCCAATTCCGAGATCATTAGATCTTTAGAATTTCCGCTCAGGTCGTTATCGAGTTCAGTAAGATCGTAATCCGGTCCCACTATGTGTCTAAGATCGTCAAGCAAATCCCGTCCTAATCCTTCCAATTCTCGGTGCAGGTCATGTTGGATTGCCAACCTCCGAAACTCCTCGGTGTCCTCAGTTTTTCCTTCAGCGAGGAACTGATTAAACTCTGTCTCTATTTGTCGTAGCCGGCGAGTATCTGCGCCCAATTCAGTGTCCAACTCAGGCAAAGACTGCTTAACCGCATCTCGTCTTTGAGATGCTAAATTCACCGAATCAAATAATTCTGAAATTTCGTTAGAAGCGGTCTGGACGGAGATTGAATCGTCATCGATGCTAATAGCGACAAGTTTTCCGACATCACTCACGAGTTCTCGATACTCATTTATATCGTCCTGAATGGCGCTCACTCGGTCCTGACGTTCAGTGGCGAGTGATTGTCGCCCTTTAACGATCTCGATCTGGTTCAGAAACTCTGAAGCTCCGAGCGGTGAAAGAACTTCCGGAAGATCATTAGCACTGAGCCAGTCATGCCAGGACACGCACTCCTCCTGTCGTTTCTGTATATCGCTGATTTTCAGCTTTTCGGTGGAGACTAGTTGAAGCCGAAGCAGATCTTCAAATCGTCTATTCTCGAGTAACCTGCCGCGATCGGCGTGCGAGATACCGGCAGGAGAAGAGCCTCGATCTCGTATCAAATTCCCGGCGAATAACAGACCGGATACACCGGCACCAATTCCAATTCCTAAAAAGACTGTGGAGTTAATCACCAAGCCTGTAGCCGCCAGTATTACTCCCGCGATTACCGCGGTTGATACGAGCAGAAGCTGTGCACGATTTAATGAACGATCGTTTTCGCTAGTGGATTCTACTTTAAATTCATTACTTCTCTGTTCAGCGTTGCTAACTTCGGATTTGATTCTTTCTATCTCAAGTTCCCGATTGCGTAGAACTTGATCCACTTCTGCACGGGAAGACCGGAACTGTTCAAGCTGATCACGTAACGCTATGGTCAGGTCAAAGTCAGTCACTCGCTGTTGGGTCCAATCCGGTCCAAGAGTGGCGAGATCTTCTTCTATTCGTGTTTGATCCGACTTAAGTTCTGCTTGGCGCTCAGGGAGATCTCTTATTGAAGCTGCAAAAGCTCCACGCTGCTCCACTATTTTCCTGACAGCACGCGAGCGTTCTAGAATTGGTTCATGAAGTATCTCTTCTGTCGAAGCATCAAATGCAATATGATGCCTATCTGTCACGTCCTCAACGGTCGATCGCGCGTTGGCGAGCTTCTCTTCGAGAGTATCTAACCTTGGTATCGCTTCCTCAGGGAATTCAGTCCGTATAGGAATTTCTGCGAGCCGCTCTCGATTATTACCGAGATTAATCCATGTGTCCCAAGCTTCGATACGTCGATTGAGCAGACGACGATTTGATTGACCGTCACTAATCGAATCATTGATCTTGACCGCACTTACTTTCGTCTCAGTCTCTTCTTTTTTGAGCGCTCGATACTCCGTTGCCTGATTTTGGACCGTACGCAAACTCGATTCAGTATCGTCCAAATCACGAAGAATCTGTGCAACCCGCTGTTTTTGTCCACCGGGTAGAAATATCTCGTTTTTCACCTTATCGACTTCACGCAATGTTTCAGTCATACGAGGAGCACTCATACCCGCTCCGTATAGCAAGCTCTTGATTTCCTCGTTGTTGGCGGAATTAAACGTCGACAACTCATCCAAATCAAAAGCAAATATTGACTCGAATACAGATCGCGTTGCCCCTCCCAGTAAACGAGGTAATTCTGAAGCATCAATCAGGTTATTTTGATCATCATGGAGAACCACAGTACCTGCCGCAGTCCGACCCGCGTGACGAGCGATAGTCAAACTTCTATCATCATCCATTGTGACGCGCAAAGAACCACCATGTTTAAGATTACTCTCGATGAGATATTTGTTCTCAGACGTTCTTCCTGTCGGAAATCCGAACAAAATCTGACGCACGTAGCTGAGAATTGTGCTTTTGCCAGCTTCGTTAGGCCCGTAAATCACTGTCAGCGGGCTTTCGAACTGATCAAATGTTTTATCTGAAAGCGTGCCAAATCCGTCTATGTTGATTTCGTCAATTCTCACGATTGCGAACCTTCTTCCTCAACCAGATAGAACAGGAGGATCCGCTCTGCCTCATCAATCAAATCGATAAGGATTGATTCAGACGGAACAGAATCCCTGATGTATCTACGGGCTTTGCTGTGCTCATAAAGTTTCTCAAGCTCGGCACTGTCCTTCAGTTGTGCAAGCTGTTCGGGGGCTTTTTTGATCTGGTCAATTAGTGTCAATAAATCAGCTACAAAATCAGTCCCAAAAGCCAGTTGTTCGCGATCGAATTGCATAGAACTGCCGTCGACGATTTTTTCGCAAAGAGCAAATGGACGTAAACCAGTAAACGTCGAATTGAGCCTATCCCGGAGATCGGAGGAATAATTCGGGCGAACCAGCGAATCGTGAAGTGACCCGCTCCCAGTCAGACGTATACGGTATACAAGGTGTCTACCGTCGTTCCCATCAATTGCAGAGTTAACCTTTTCATCTAGGGCATCGATCAGATCTTGATCGGTTTGTAGTTCGTCAATCGAACATACGAGTTCTTCCCAGCGAATCCCGTCTGTCGGATGGAACTCAAGCTTCGTAACACCACCGTGTTCGTCCATTTCCACCTTGTAGACCCCTCTAGGACCACGCTCATTATGATGTCTGCCCTGCGAGTTACCTGGATACACCACGACTGGTGCCCCGCCATCAAGACCGCGGATCTCACGGCGGGTGTGGACGTGCCCCAGCGCCCAGTAATCGTGTCCGCTTGCCACGAGATCCTCGATCGTGCAAGGAGCGTAATTTTCATGACCGGTATCTGCCCCAACGTTTGCATGAATTAGCCCGATCGATGGTCGAGTGGCGATGGGGGGTGGGAATAACTTGACAAGGTTAGTGCGAACCTCTTGGGTCGGGTACGAAACTCCGGTCACAATAGGACCGTGTGGGTCATCGTCGTCGAAGGGAATTGCGTGAGGTTCGGGCCCAAATTGGTGGGCACCCTCAGGCCAGTCCAATCCGGCCTGCCAACCGTCAAGCGGATCATGATTACCATGACAGACAAACGCTCTGATACCGTGCCTGCTCAAGCGTTCCAGCCCGGAAACAAAACTCAACTGGGCTCCGAGAGTGCTCTTGTCCGCTGAATCGAATACATCACCGGCAATCAGGAGTGCGTCGACTTCTGCTTCAATACATAAATCGACGATGCGGTCATAGGTCTCAAATGTTGATTTACGAAGGATCTCCGCTAGATCAGGAAATTCAGATGAAAGCACACCGAACTGACTGTCCAAATGAAGATCAGAGGCGTGTACAAAACGGTAGGTTGCCATAGGTCCATCAATCTCCTCACTGAGTGCGGCTAGAAGATTCGGCTCGATTTCAGTTGGTTTAGATAGTGCCTGACTCTACACGAAAATCTTTCGAGTGCTTGGGGAGTACGAGCCTAATTATTCTCATGACCTAACATCACCCATCGCATCGTCCACAAGGTCTACCAATCGATCCCACTGGCTGGCTCACCGCTAATCACAATTTGATACGGAGCACAACAGGAATTCCCTTTACCGTCTCGCCTCTCTCCGACGGAGGGAGGTGGGGTGGAATTCCGATCTAGTTTTCGGTTGATCCTTCGGGTTTAGGGTTGCGTGAAATCATTTCTAGCCAGTTGCCATCGGGGTCTTGGAAGTAGATTGCAAAACGGGCCCACGGGTATTCGAGCTCGCGTTCGTAGCGGGGTCCGAACGTTTTGACCCCCTCAGATTCGAGTCGGTCTCGCCAAGTTGGCACATCGTCGACGATCATTGCGGCGTGAGCAGATCCTGGTCGGTTTCGATCGAACTGGTCAGAGCGTTTCTCGCCGCGAGGTCGCATGTATTCGATTAACTCGATTGAGTGTCCGTCGCCAACTCCAACGTACGCCTGTCGCATTTTGACGTCTTCGTAACCGACTACTTCAGATATCCATGGAGTTTCAGAGATTGCGGGAGATCGTTCGACGTTCATGCCAAGAACACGTGTGTAGAAATCAAGGGCTTTATCCAGGTCATCAACAATGAATCCGGTGTGGTAGATGTTTTGGATGGATGGCATGGCTGGGGTGATGTTGGCGAAGGTAACAGGACGTTTGATCTAAATTCTGTAGAACTTTTCTGCGTTGGTTCGGAAGAGTTTTGTTCGTTCTTCTTCTGTGAAATCTGAGGTGATTTCGTCGTAGGCGTTCCAGACGGTTGCGTAGTCACTGAAGAGGCTGTCGACAGGGAAGTTGGACGCGAACATGCATCGGTCGACGCCTAGAATATCGATCATATCTAGTACGAACGGTGTGATTGAGTCGGTGGTCCACTTCTGATCGAGCATTCCGAGTGCTGAAATTTTTCCAGAGACGTTAGGGGCTGTTCCCAATGCTTCGAGTCCTTTGCGCCACTCTCGCAAATCTCCAGGTGTCCGACCGATTGGCATTGCAGCGTGACCAAGAACGACTTGTACTTGGGGAATGTCGTTGGCGAGTTTGGCGGCGTCTTGTAGCTGCCATGGCCATATTTGCACTTCAAATGACCCGTTGAATTTTTCCAGTAGCTTAAATCCGGACAGCCATTGAGGATCGCTCATTAGGTTTCCAGATTCGGCGAATCGGAAGTTTGGCTTGTCTTCGGACCAGTTGAGCATGTGCCGAATGCCACGCCAGTTGGCGTGTCGGGCGTGGCGTTCTAGCGTGTCTTCGACATTAGGATCCGAGAGGTTTGCGTAGGCGATGATGGCATTGGGCATACCTTTTGAATTAGGGTCGTCAGCAACAGATTGCAGCCAGGCGGTTTCGCCCACGGGATCGGCGTTGTGATCCCATTCAGCTTGAACATGAACCGATTTCACTAGCGGAATGTCTTTTGCGCCTTCGTGAAGATCGCTTATTAGCCACGATTTTCTAATTGCTGAATAGTCGCCAACGAAGTGGTCAATAGCTTCGGTGAGCCACGGGTAGGGATTATTTTCAAGATCCCAGAGGTGGTGATGTGTATCGATGAATTCAGGTAGCAATGTGTTGCCTTTATTGCCGGTTATCGTGGTTCGTCGTTGCCTTGACTGACTAAGTCGGACACAGTTTATCTATCGGTAGAGATAATTGGTCATGCCTAGACGGATTTATCGCTCGGACAGACTGTCGTACTGATTGGGTCGAAGGCAGTGACACCGACGATCGTGGCAACTCTTGCTTTTACTAACTAGGATTCTCAGCATTATCGAGTCGGTCGATACAGCCGTCTGTCTGAACTCTACAAACGTCGCAGATCTCGAGATGTGAGGATCAGTCCAAAGTTCACGACGAGATAGAGAAGGCTTCCAATGATAATCATCTGCGCATTCCCGATGATCGTACCGATCCACGCTCCGAGGAACCAACCGAACATCATCGATTGCAGTGAGAGACTAAATACGGACATCACTCTACCGATCATTCTGGGATCGGACTGCGTTTGTAACAGAGTGATTGTGGACGATGCCCAGATGGGAATAGAAGCACCGATCATTGCCAATGAGATGAGTGTGAGCGGAAAGTTTGTCGACAGTGCGAATGTAATATCGCCAACGACGAACATAACCGTGCTGATCAAGATAGGCGAAGATTTTCGTTCCCAGGGTTTCTTTACCGCTATCCATAGTGCCGAGAAGCCTTGCCCTGCCGCCCAAGAGGTAAGCATGATTCCGAATCCCATTTCACCAACATCAAACCGGTCGCGGGCGTAGACCGGGATGATTGGAACCATCGCTGCACTGAGTATCACTGAGAACGCGATGAGCATCACGCGAAAAAGTACGGGGTTAGATCTGATGTATTTCAGGCCATCACCGATTTCTCGAATAGCGGAGGTTCCAGAACGCTCTTTTGGGTGGGATTTAGGAAGTCGAACAGAGAAGAACAGCGAAAGAACATAGAGCCCGATCAAAGCGACGAACGGAGATCCTAATCCGAATCCGGCAATCAAGAATCCACCCGAAAGCGGACCAAGTGCGCGAGCGAGGCTGGATACTGCCATGTTTAGCGAATTGCCAGCCTGTAGCGATTCTTTAGATACGTAGTCGACTACGAGAGTTTGAGTCGCTGGCATTCCCATCGCAAGAACGGCGCTAGAAACGATCGATAGAACGACGATTTGCCAGAGGTTTACGACTTCAGTGACAACGACTGCGGCAGTAAGGATCGCTAGAAATAGCAGGATTAGTCGTTCAGCGATCAGTACAGATCGACCACCAAGACGATCGACCATGACTCCGGCGAAGAGACCTAAAATGATCGCGGGTATGACGCGGAGTCCTGTTGCGGCGCCTACCCAAATTTGGGAGGCTCCAATTTCGAGAATCAACCACGATTGAGCCATAATGCGCAGTTCCACACCCATCATGTTGGTGAAATTGCCTGCTATTAAGGCTCGGAATGGGGCTTTTGAGAGAAGCTGAGCTGCCGGTATTTGGCGGATTTTTAGCAAAAAGTTTAAAGGCTACTCACGTCTTGCGAGTAGGGACACAATGTCCCCTGGAGGCGCATCGCTATAGCTCCGGGCGTGTATTAGCACTTGGTAGAACATCGCATCTCATTAATCGGATTCGTTACTACGTAACTCGGACCTACTCCACATTTAATCTTTACTCTAATTACTTTCCATCAAGGAAACGAGAGCCTAGTCTATCCTCGCCTGGCGAGCAGTGAACCGATAATTTGAGGGGCGGCTTCTATTGCTCGTTCTCTGATTTGTGTGGGGCTTAGGCTACCGATGGGATGCTGGATTAGAGCGAATGGGTAGTCGGGCATGCCACCTAGGCTGGCAATTGCTTTGGCACCGGATTCGAACGGTTCGGTGCAAATTGCGATTGCAGGAACGCCGAGAGATTCGAGCTTGAGTGAGTCGTACACACTGGACGACGAGCAGCTTCCTCAGTCGCCGTTGGCTAGTACAGCGACATCGACTTCGTTCGAGAAATCACCCAGCAGATCGGGTTCGGCGGGTCGAGATGCGTCGCCTTTGTTGATTCGGTAGGCATAGGCGACTTCGAATCGATCGGCGAGTACATCGTATATGGCGTCGAGAAGTGGTTCTGCGTTGAGCTTGTCGTTACGGAGAAGTCCGATGCGCAAACCCTTGAGCGACTCAGGACGTTCTGCCATGCCATCGGTCGCAATCGACTGAGGTGCGGTTGGATCGAGAACCCTGAATATGTTCTCATTTGCATCGGTTATCATACGGCGCTCCTCGAGTATTCTTCTCGCTAGATGTTACTTGTTTGTGGTGATCGGTCGGGTGACTATTTTGGATCGAGATCCCAGAGACCACGGCGGTATCACCGCACTCCAAGCTCCACCGTCTCCCCCGACTACGATTGGTATCGCCGATTCGGGTGAATCTAAGACGCTAATTGGCGAATCGACGTTTGCAGTGCTTAGATCTACGTTTGAGTCTTTCTGTGCCCCGCTTGGTAAACCCATTGCGATCCATTCAGACGTCATCTTTGTGGCGTTTTCGTACAGATACTGCCCAACCTGCTCTTTTTTCCAGTCTGCGGTCGTGAAGTGGGCAGCATGTTCGGGGCAGATCACCAATACCACCTGCTTTACGCCGGGTCCCATTGGGTAGAGACGTTGAGCGAACGCATCGAGTATGCCTTCGGGCGTGCTGGCTTCATGCTCACCAAATTGGGTTGCGCTAAGACCGGAAACTACGGTTACAGCGCTTTCTGATTCGCTTAGGCCGCGTGTGAGATGAAGTGGATCCCAGTTTTCAGGCAAGACCTGTTCGTTTTCAGCTACGCACCACGTGTATTTGCCAGGATGGCCTAGCGTTGCCTTGTCGAGTCCGTCGTTGCTTCTGGTGCCAAGAACATTCATGACTATGAGCCTGACAGCCCTTCCGATCGTTGCGTTTGCTCGGTAGCCGGGACCGAACGCTGAAACGCCCGAATTGATATCGATTTCTTTAGTTATAGGACCGTTTACGATCACCATTATCGCTGCGCCCATTGTGGAAACAGTGATTCCGTGAAGATTGAACTCGGGCTGGGTAATGGCGTCGACTACTGCTGCAACGACGGGCATGTATTCGGGTTTACAGCCTGCCATAACAGCGTTGATGGCGGCTTTTTCGGCAGTGATAACTGCGCCTTTGACCGGCTCGATACCGAGTATGGCGTCGGGTGCGAGATTGGCGGCTGCAAGCATCGCAGTGACTGCTTTTGGTGTGGGTGGAACTACGGGTAGGCCATCGGACCAGCCTTTTTCGAAGTAGCCCTCGATGGCTTCGAGGGGGCCGGGAAGTTCGAGGTAGTCGGATGTTAGACGGGGTGTCACAAGTGACGTTTTCTACTTAATTGGGTGGCGGTTTTGATAGTCGTTTGGCTAGGACGGTTTTCTAGCTGCAAATGGGGCAGGAAGATCTTAAAAATCAATTCACGATGACAGTGCAATCTAATCAGCGTGGAAGACTTCTCGCCAGGTTGTCATGTTTTCATCGGCGTGGGCGCCGTCGGGTAGTTGGAAGAACGGAGACATGTCGTCCTGCCAGCGTTGATTGACGTCTTCTTTGGACATCCCAGCGACTGACGCCTCGTGTGACTCGTCGCATTCAACATACCCGAACAGCAAGCCGTCTTCTCGAAAAAAGATCGTGTAGTTGCGCCATCCGGTGCGAATTAGAGCTTCTGACATATCAGGCCAGATGTCGTCGTGTCGCTGTTTGTACTCTTCAACCATCTCGGGGTGTATTTTCATCTCGAATCCGACTCGTTGCATGTTGCTAAAACCTCATTTCTAAAGAGAATCACTAAGCTAAATAAAATATTCTGATGCCTCAGAGTGTAGGCTATGCGTCCATCGAAATCATTATTTTTATCGGCAACACCTTGTTGATCTGGAGCGAGAACGAATGTCGAAGTCGATAGCACAGGTTTTGGACCTCAAAGACGATCCTAAGATCATTGCCGAGTACGAGGAGTACCACCGCAATGTGTGGCCTGAGGTACTTGAGGCGTTGAAGGGCATTGGAATCGAGCGCATGGAGATTTTCCGAAGCGGGAATCACTTATTTATGTACTGCACGGTTCCTGATGATTTCGATCCACGTCGTGATTTCCAGAGCTACACGGCCTCGAAGCGGGCTGGAGAGTGGAACGATCTGATGTCGACGTATCAGCAGAAGGTTGCACAGGCTGCCGAAGACGACTGGTGGTATCCGATGAGTTTGGCATTCGATTCGGAGTGGCAGGCTTAACCTCGTTTTCTTGGTCAGTTGAGTAGTAGTTTGCTTTTTGAAGCGGGCACTCCGCCCTGACGTACCGCCGAAGGTTTCTACACTTCGCTGGAGCTGCGGGCAAGAAGTTAGGTGGTTGACTAAATCAAAGATGACGTCGCAGGGGGTAGAGAGGTCCTGAAATGAATTTAGGATGACATTGTTGGGATGGTTGAATATGGCTAAATTAGATCGTGCTTGGATTTGGGCTGTATTAGCTCTTGGTTGGATGGCTTTTATCTACGCGCTTTCGGATCGGCCGGCAGGTGATTTCGACGATGCGAACGATGTTGTATCGTGGTTGCCGTTAGCCAGTGTCGTAGTTCACGTTGCGCTGTACTTCATACTCAGTTTGAGCGTGCTGCGGACGTTCGTGCTACTACGGCCAGTTACTGAAGGCCTAATCGCTTACTCGACGATATTTGTGGCTCTCGTGTACGGAGTGTTGGACGAATTTCACCAATCGGGCGTAGATGGAAGGGCATCTGAGGCGATTGATGTAGTTGCCGATGTTTCGGGAGCGGTGCTGGTAGTGGTATTTTGGTTCTTCCTAAAAAGATATCGAGCTAGGTCTGCCAAGAATGACGACCTACCTAGTGACGATTCGAGCGATTAGAACAAATGCCAATTAGGGACGCTGAAGATCTGTGGCCAACGGGCCCGGAAGTGTTGACCACTCTCGACGAAGCCGTGCAGATGGCCGAAGAGATTGCCGCGCCTCCTGCAGAACGCTGGGTTGCTCGAACAATTAGCGATAAGTTGATTCCGAGCCTCTACAACGCTCGAACGTATCTGGAAGTTGGGCAATTGCGGTCCCCTGAAGTGAGAATGGGCATACTAAATGCTCGCTTGGAAGCAGGCGAGTTGGCAAATTCCGACTCCCGCTACGCACCGCTTTATTCGAAAATTCGCGTGCTTGCCGAAGAAGCCGAGATGGCTTCGAAAATGAGCTAGAGTTTCGAGTGGGTCGGGGTCTAAAATTCACGTTAGAGCATGGTAGGATGGTGACACTTTGAAGTCTCCCAAAGATACTGAATCCTTTTTGTCTGAAGACGGTCGAGTTGAGGTCGTATTCGATATCGATGAGCTGTCAGAATCCGACATTGCTCTCGTAATGAAAGCGGCAGTTGACGGGCTTGATTCTGAGCAAATCGACGGACCAGATCACATAACAGTGATGATTACTGGCGACGAGCGAATCAGAGAACTTAACAGGGATTTCAAAGGCGAGGATCAAATCACTGACGTGCTTTCTTTTAACGCCGATGGCGAGACTGCAGGCGAGACCGAAAGTTCAATGAGTGAAGAAGACGAATCGGGCGATGATGATTGGCCCGAGTTCGATTCGTCAGTTTCAGTTGTTGGCGACCAAGTAGAATCGGATCGTCTTGGTGACATTGCGATTTCGCTTCCTCAGGTCGTTAGGCAGGCGGCTGAGAACGGCAAGTCGGCGGATCGTGAGTTGGCAATGCTGACTATCCACGGTGTTCTTCATCTTCTCGGGTATGATCACGCCGAGGTTGACGAAGAAAAGGTTATGTTCGGCAAGACCGACGTTGTGTTGGCGAAGATTTTTGGCGCATAGCCCTGATCGTTTGTTGGGGTATATGAAAGCAGAGAGACTGGTTCTGAAGTGACAAATAACCAGGTTTTTTACAGAAAGTGGCGCCCTACTCGTTTCGACGAAGTGGCTGGGCAAGCGCACGTCACGAAAACTCTCAAACGGGCGATTACGACCGATCACGTTTCGCACGCATATTTGTTTACGGGCCCTCGTGGAGTCGGCAAAACGTCAACGGCTCGGATTCTTGCCAAGGCACTTAACTCAGAAATCACGCCAGATGGCGAACCGATTACCGATTCAGAAACCTCAATAGCGATCGATGAAGGTCGCTACATGGATCTCATCGAGATCGATGCTGCCTCTAATCGTAGAATTGAAGATATTCGTGGCCTGCGTGACAACGTTCAGTTCGCGCCTGTTTCGGGTAAGTACAAGGTCTACATCATCGACGAAGTACACATGCTTACCCCTGAAGCGTTTAATGCGCTGCTGAAAACCCTCGAAGAGCCGCCACCGAATATCGTGATGATCTTGGCGACAACTGACGCTCACAAAGTACCTCCAACGATTATTAGTCGTTGCCAACGGTTCGATTTCAAGCGACTTTCTAACGACGATGTGATCGAGCGGCTTATAGAGGTGTGCGAGGCTGAGGAGATCGAAGCAGAACCGGCTGTTTTGGAGATGATCGCTCGAATAGCGTGGGGATCGTTGCGTGATGCCGAGAACTTGCTTGAGCAGCTTTATGTTTCGTACGGACAGCCAGGCGCTGATGGTCAGCCTTCTGAGATAACCGAGGGACAATCACGCGAATTACTTGGTCTGGGCGATACCGCTACCAGCACCGAACTTGCGACAGCATTACTGGACAAAGAAGCTGCGGTTGCTTTGACCGTTATTAATCGTGAGGCAAAGCGTGGTGCCGATCTTCGGGCATTGCGTTCAGGGGCTGTTGATGCGCTCCGAGTGGCATTGCTCATGAAGGCGGGCGTTGAGGATTCGATTACGCAGGGTTCAGAATTCGCCGAGACGATGGCGGCGGCGGCAAGACCGGCACGTCTAAACCAAATTTTGCATATTCTGACTTCTCTCGGCCAGGCCGATATGAAAGCCAACTCGTCTTCGCCACTTCCGCTCGAACTGGCGGTGCTAAAGGCAACTACGAAGCCTGTTACTGCAGCGGCATCAGGACCGGCAGCTCCGGCAGCTTCGGGTGCTGCTCCTTCTCGGCCTACAACTACCCAACAGCCTCCTAACCAAACTTATGGTTCGGAGAATGCTGAAAAGATCGCTCCGGCTTCACGTCGAGATCGAACACCTACTGAACAGCAGTGGGACAAGGTTGTTTGGGCGATGCGTCGAACTAAAAACCGTAAATTTGTGGTTGGTCCGATTCTTCGCAACGTTGAGACACCTACGCCAGCTGAAGGCAAGATTTCACTCCGCTTCAAAAGCAACGCTCTGAAGAACAACTTCATGGAGGAGATGCAGGATCAGCGTTCAAAAGATGCGCTGAAAGTTGCGATTCTTGATGCCTACGGATCTGAGCTAGAACTGCAAGTTCGTTCACCGCACGAGGCTGCGGAAGAGGCGAAGGCTAACAGCAGTGCCGCCAATGTCGGATCGGCTAGGCCGGGCAACGGTCAGACAGGAACCCCGGCTGATCAAGAAAGCGCAATGGTTCGGGCTGCGATGGCGATGGGCGCGAAGTTTGTCATTGAAGATGCAGATGAAGACGACTAGCCGGGAGTCTATAGGAGCTTCTGTTTCACCAACCGTCGTACAAAGTACTCGTATCGGTTGGTAACGACGTATGATTGTCGGATTCAATTTTTGTTGTCTTGTTTCTCGATAATCGGGAGTGAGACGCTCCCTGTTGGCAGGGGTCAGGA
>Ga0209403_10001465_pt1 | contig 30631 bp, 29 predicted proteins | sample ArcticOcean_MG_C_8_FD_187440 | JGI IMG/M metagenome (GOLD analysis project Ga0209403, IMG submission 187440) | Marine microbial communities from western Arctic Ocean - ArcticOcean_MG_CB11_86 (SPAdes) (version 2) | ecosystem: Environmental > Aquatic > Marine > Oceanic | place: Arctic Ocean...
AGGTATGGAAAGGTACCCCAGGAAGTTTGACAACAAACGCAACGAAGAACCCCACCATGAGCCAATAGGCCATGTCCGCCGGAATGTCCGCCTCCAATAGGGCGTGATAGTCGAACGTGATTACGCCGCTCGTCGCATAGTTTTGGTAGACGAGTACGACGATTGCCAAAAGCATCAACAAGCCACTGATCTGGGTAAAGAGGAAAAACTTCATTGCCGCATAACCGCGATTTTCATGGCCGTAGATGGCGATGAGAAAGTACATCGGGATCAGCATCACTTCCCAGAACAGGAAGAATAGAAAAAGATCTAGCGCGGTAAAGACCCCGATCACACCCGCAAGGGTCCACATCAGATTGAATTGGAAGAACCCCGACCGATCCTTGATCTCGGTCCACGATGACGCAATCGCAACGATACCGAGGAACAGGGTCAACGCGACAAGCATCAAGCTCAACCCGTCCAAATACAGGTAGACGCTTATGCCGAAACGCGGGATCCACGCCAGTCTCGTCTCGGCATAAATAGGCCCATCAACGGCCATCCAACCCTGCAGCATCCAGACAGACGCTGCTAGCAAAACGATCAGCGATACCCAACGTGGCGCTTTGTCATTGATTCGCTCGGACAACCACGCGACCAAACCGCCTGCAAGCACAATCAGAATGAGGGCAAATACATTCATAGGAGCCCCACCACAAACAGCATCACAATCGCGAGGCCAATCGCCATCGATGTCGCATACCAACGCAGTTGCCCGGTTTGTGTGCGTACCACCAGTTGGCTGGCACCGCGGGCCAACGCTGCCGTACCTTTGTACAACAGATCGACAAAATCATTTTTGTTGAGCGCCGCCAGAAATATGAACGGACGAACCAAAACGCGATCGTATAGTGCGTCAAAACCCCAACCGCTAAACCAGAAACGGCGCAGCGTTCGCAGCAACGACGTCTCAAGCAGTTTATCGACGTTCAGCTGGCCACCGCCAAATACCAGGTAACCCGTCAGCACCCCGATAATGGGCACGAGCGCAGTTCCCCAAACGAGCATTGGATCATGGGCTGCCCCTTCCAAGCCGCCGTCGGGCAAGACGTCGCCAACTGGATCGAGACCAAACCACCCACCGCCAACCGCAAGAATCGCCAACACTATGAGCGGTAACGACATATTCCACCCGGACCCGTCCTTCGCTGAACTTGCGGCGTCCGAATTTGCCTTGCCAAAAAAAACGACAAAAATCAGGCGCGCACTGTACAGCGAAGTCACAAATGCGGCAAGTACGGCCAAGCCCCAAAACCAAGGGCCATTGGTGCCGTAGTCCCAACTCGTCAACAGAATAATGTCTTTGCTATAAAAGCCTGAAGTGAGCGGCAAGGCCGCCAATGCTGCGCTGCCGATTAACATGCAAGCGAACGGGATCGGCAATCGCTTCCATAAGTTGCCCATTTGCCTCACGTCCTGCTCATGGTGCATCGCCAGGATCACGGACCCCGCGGCTAGGAACAGCAACGCCTTGAAAAACGCATGCGTCATGAGATGGAAGATAGCCGCCGACCATGCGCCGACACCCAAGGCGAAAAACATATAGCCAATTTGGCTCATGGTGGAATAAGCGAGGATGCGCTTGAGGTCGTTCTGCGTTAGTGCAGCGAATGCCGAAATGAATAACGTTGCGAGACCGACTATCGCGACCGCAAATTGCGCCACGGGTGCTAGTAGATACAGGTCATGCATGCGCGCTATGAGATACACGCCTGCAGTCACCATCGTTGCCGCGTGGATAAGCGCGCTGACCGGCGTGGGTCCAGCCATCGCGTCCGGCAGCCAAGTCTGCAATGGCAGTTGGGCCGATTTGCCTACCGCACCGCCAAGCAACAGCAACGCAATCGACGTACACAAGACACTGCCATCAGGCCAGGTAGTCTGCGCGCTGTGCAAAATGGTCTGAATCTGCAGCGAACCCAGTTCGCGAAACAGTAGAAACAACCCCAGCGCCATCGCGGTGTCGCCGACGCGGGTAACCACGAATGCCTTGCGCGCCGCCAAGCCATTTTCTGCATCGTCATGGAAGAAGCCGATGAGAAGGTAGCTGCATAACCCCACACCCTCCCAGCCTAGAAACAGTACAAGCAGGTTGTCACCTAGAACGAGCATCAACATCGCGAATACGAACAAGTTCATATAAGCGAAAAAGCGGCTATAGCCCTCTTCATGCGCCATATAGCCCGACGCATAGAGGTGGATTAGGAAGCCGACGCCGGTAATTACGCCAACCATCACCAGCGACAACCCGTCCAGATACAATGTGAATTCGGGGGTGAATCCACCGACATCCATCCACGCCCAAAGAAGCTGGGAGTATGGCATGCTGCCTGCGTCAATAAACGCACTGCCAACGATAAACGCCACCACAGCTGCCGCACCGATCGAGCCTGCGCCAACTATCGCGACAACGGAGTTTGGCAGACGCCCTTGCGTCAGCAAAAGAATCATGAATCCAGCTAATGGAAAAGACGGTATGAGCCACAGAAGGTCCATAACTAACCCTTCAACTCACTGGCAGCATCGATATCGAGGTGTCGAAAGCGGCGTTCGAGTTGCAGCACCAGACCAAGCCCAACCGCCACCTCGGCAGCAGCGAGGGCGAGGACAAACATGTACATGATTTGACCATCCGCTTGTACCCACCGCGCACCGGCAACCACAAACGCAAGGCCACAGGCGTTCATCATGATCTCGAGCGACATCAAGAGAAACAATATGTTGCGTCGCACCAACACACCGGTAAGCCCAATCAAAAACAACGCGACTGCTAAAACGAGCACGTGTTCGACGGGCACGGAGATCGCTGTCTGCATCATTCGACTTCCTCGCGTCGCGAGCGCATGTAGCGACGGCCAACGTGATAGGAACCCACCAAAGCAGCAAGTAACAAAAACCCTGCTAGCTCAACTCCCAGCAAATAGGTGGTAAACAGTTGCTCGCCAACAAGCTTGGGGCCGATTGCCGTACCCGGTGTGACGACCGGTGAACCTGCCACCATGTAAACGACTTCCAAAAACAGTATGAAGGCGAGAATCGATGGGCCAATCCACATGCGAGGCTCCATCCAACGGCGCTCCTGCGCCATTTGACTAGGCCCTAGATTCAACATCATGACCACGAACAGAAACAGCACCATGATGGCGCCGGCATAGATGACGATTTCCAACGCGGCGGCAAACGGTGCGCCCAACAGATAGAAAATGACCGCGATGCTCAGCAGCGAAATAATGAGATAGATGAGTGCATGCGTCGCGCTGGTGCGCGTCACGACCAAGAGCGTCGAGATGAGCGACACGCTTGCAGCTAAATAGAAAAGTGTTGTCTCCATCAAATATTATTCTTCGTCGTTTTGCATATTCGTCATGCCACGTATGCCTCGTCTCAAGGTAGCAAACTGCGCACATTCATCGGCGCGGTTTCGTTTTCGGCCTCGCCTTTTGCTTTGCCCGCAATCGCTTTGCCGGCCACTTGCCAAAAACTGTAATCGGAATACTTACCTACGCCGTCGATCAATAAATGCTCTTTTTCATATACGAGGTTGTTGCGGTCGTATTCACAGAGCTCAAAATCGGGCGTTAGTTGAATGGCGTATGTTGGACACGCTTCCTCGCACATCCCGCACAAAATGCAGCGCGAGAAATTGATGCGGAAAAATTCAGGGTACCAGCGGCCATCTTCGGTTTCCGTCTTCTGCAGTGCGATGCAATCGACGGGGCACGCAACTGCACACAAGTTGCATGCAACGCAGCGTTCCTCACCGTCGGGGTCTCTGGTCAACACGATGCGGCCTCGATTGCGTGGTGCCAGATAAGGCATTTCTTCCGGATACTGTACGGTCTCGTTACGCGCCCACAGATGGCGCATAACGGTCCACAAACTCACGAGCTGGCTAAACAATGCCTTCAAACCGATGCTCCTCGCAGCCACAACACGATCGCACCCGTTGCAAGCAAATTCACCAGGGTGATGGGCAATAGTATTTTCCAACCCAACGCCATCAGCTGGTCATAGCGTGGCCGTGGGATCGCGGCCCGTAGCAATATGAAGAAGTTGATGACGAGCGCCGTCTTTAATGCAAACCAAACAACTGGCGGCAGGAAGTCCGGGCCCAGCCACCCGCCGAAATACAAGGTAACGACCATCGCAGAGGTGAGCATGACAGAGAGGTATTCGCCCACCATCACCATGGCGAACTTCATTCCGCCATATTCCGTATGGAACCCCGCAACCAGCTCATGCTCGGCTTCGGGTAGGTCAAACGGCAAACGGTGGGCTTCAGCGACGCCGGCGATGAGGAACACTACAAAGCCGAGCACCTGTGGGATACAGAACCACAGATTTGCTTCTTGTGCTGCAACGATTTCGCTCAAGTTGAATGAGCCAGAAAGAATCACAACCCCCATGATCGACAAGCCCATGAAGACCTCGTACGTCACCATCTGAGCGGCGCTGCGCAGTCCTCCGAGCAGCGAATATTTGTTGTTGCTGGCCAGCCCCGCAAGCAACACCCCATAGACTGCAAGCGAGGTCATCGCGAGAAAGAAGAGAACGCCAATATTGAGATCGATGACGTGCAAGCCGGGACCGAATGGCACGACGGCAAACCCCATCAACATTCCCGCGACGATCGCTACGGGCGCGAGCGTAAAGACGACTCGATCTGCAAACGGCGGGACCCAGTCGTCCTTGGTAAATAGCTTGATCGCGTCGGCAACCATCTGCAGTACGCCAAACGGTCCAAGCCGATTCGGACCCAGACGGTCTTGCCAAAACCCGAGCAGACGCCGCTCCCACCACACCAAGATGAGCGCGCCAAACATGGCGCCAAGCAGCACGGGAAGAATCATGATGAAGCCAACTTCCATCGCTTAAACGGTGCTCCTATCCTTTAGCAATAATGTTAGCCGCCGGATCTGGCGGCGGTCGATAATCCGGATCAGCCTCAAGCTGCACGGCATTCTGAGGCAATTCTCCGCATCGGCGCGCCAAGCCCATTACCACGCCTGCGAAGCCGCGCTGCATATGCGGGTCCACGCGCACAGCGAAAGATGCGCCCATCTCATCGCAAGCAACGCCTGCGTCCGCGCCAAAGCCATGCATGTCGGCATCGGCCGGGTTTAACAGTATGTATTGTGACTCTGCGCGTTCGGCGATCGGCGGCGAATGCAGCGACAATTCGTCGCTGCCAAATATGCTGTAGAGAGGCAGCAGGTGGAACTTGCCATATTCCGGGCTCGCATGTGGCACCGAAATTTTGCGAACGCGATACGCCTCGCGATTTCCCGCATCTATTAACCGCACACTTCCATCCCCGCCCTTCAAGCTGCCCCCAACTTCCTGCTGAAACTTGAAGATCGACTGATTGGAATTCCATCCAGGTGACCAACTAAAAGGCAACGCGTCATTCGATTTGCCCAAGCCTTGCCCTTCCATCGAGTACGACAACGGCGTTTCCACGTCAATTTGGGTCTTCGGTTCATGGATGTTCACGCCGGCATTCATCGCCGTCCGCCCGCTATAGCGCGGCGTCGCCCTCGGCACTTTGGCCATCCTATCCAATCGATCTTGACCTTTGGTAACGAGTTCGCCGACCAATTCTAAACCCGGCAATCCCGCGGCTGCGATGAGGACGTCATCGACTTCCTCCCAGGCCATTTCGCGATCGCCCACCACCTGGGCAATGTGCGACAACCAGCGCCAACTCGGCGCTATTTCGTGTGGCGGTGCAAACGTCGTGAAAAAGCGCTGGGCTCGAGTTTCGAAATTCACGAATGTGCCGGTCGACTCTGCAAACGTTGCCGCAGGAAACACGATGTTTGCCTGTTCCACTGTCGGTGTTTCGAGGCTGTCGAGGACCACGAGATTGGGCACTTTGTCTAAAGCTTGGTCAACAAGCTGACGTGATGCCCGCCTGAATAGATCGTTTTCGGCGACGATCAAAGTTTGCACGGTGCCCTCCGCGACTTGCGTGAGTGCGCGCTCCATATCCAGACCACCACCGAGCAGGCCGCTACCAAAACTATTTGCTTCGGCGGCGACAAGAGCAATACTCGATTGATTCGCGTATTTTTCCAACGCTTCCGCTATCGCGCTAGCCGCCTCTAGGACACGGATATTCCCCGTTCCGGTTCCGGAAATCACTAATGGCTTTTGTGCGCCCGCCAGCGCTGCTGCGGCATCGCGGGCAAATTGCGAAATATCTGACGAATCGTCCGCCGCAGTACCGCTTAGCAGTGCCGCGATGGCGAATCCGTTGTCCGCGATTGCGTCCGGCGTATCGTTGAGACATCCGTTCGCTATATCGTCAATGCGGGTAGGTAGGACGCTCGCCATATACAGAGGATTCGAGCGCCCTTGCGCATGACCGCGCACGCCCGCATCTTGCCATTGCGGGATGGCCGCATCCTGGGCGAGATCAAACTCTTGGTTGCGCACTGTCTGGCGCAGTGCAAGCGCAATCCGCGGCGCCGTGTTGAGCACATCCTCGCCGAGAACGATCACCGCATCGGCACGCTCGACCTCGGCGAGGGAAGCGATTTTGCCCGACGCCCTATAGGTCGCCAATATTTCGTCCATGCCAAGCGCATCATTTGTGCTCAACCCGTTACAGAAGCGATCCGCCCCCACCAATCTTTGTAGTGCAACGTTGGTCTCCAACGATGCTCGCGGCGAACCTATACCAATCACCGAACCGGCGATGACCAACTCCGCAACAGTTGCAACCGCAAGATCGGTATCCTGCTGTTCGAACAGATCTTCTTCGACTCGTTTGCCAACATGCTGAATCCGAGTCTCGATGTTGACGAACCCGGCACCAAAGCGCCCGCGATCGCAGAGGAAATAACCGTTCACATCGCCGTGGTAGCGGTTGTGAATACGTTTCAGCATTCCGTAACGCTCTGCCGCGAAGGTATTGCAGCCAACGGCGCACCCGGGGCAAACCGAGGGCGCGCTTTGCAAATCCCACTTACGCGTATAGTTGGCACTAAATGGCTTGTCGGTGAACACCCCCGTTGGGCACACTTCCACCAGGTTGCCACTGAATTCGTTCTCCAGCACGCCATCCTCGGCGCGCCCGAAATACATTCGGTCGCGTGATCCGAATGCTTGCAGGTCATCGCCCCCGGCATAATCTTTGTAATAACGTACACATCGATAGCATGTGATGCAGCGATTCATCTCATGATTAATGAACGGACCAAGGTTTTGGTTTTCGAACGTGCGCTTACTGCCACGATAGCGACGCGCGGTATGCCCGGTCATGACCGTCATATCCTGCAGATGGCACTCGCCACCTTCTTCGCAAACCGGACAATCATGCGGATGATTCTCCATCAACCACTCGATATTGGACTCGCGAAAGTCGGAAGCGTGCGGCGCGGCTATTGAAATTCGCGCGCCGTCAGTGACCGGCGTCATACACGCCATTGTGAGCCGACCGCGCTCGTCGTTTTCATCTTGGTATGCAATGACCGCACATTGGCGGCAAGCGCCAATGGAACCAAGCGAGGGATGCCAGCAAAAGTAGGGCAGCTCCAAGCCATGCGAAAGGCACGCGTGTAGAAGGTTTTGGCCTTCTTCGACCTCGTACTCTTCGTTATCGACGACTATCTTTACCATGGCTTGTGCCTTGACCTCATGACTCTCCCCCACCAGCTCGGTGCGGGCAACGGCCTTGTTCGATGTGTGCGACGAAGTCATCGCGAAAGTATTTGAGCGCGCTCAACATAGGTTCCATGGCACCGGTTGCGTGCAGGCAGAATGTGTTGCCCGGAGCACCTATGAAAGCTGAGTTGCGATCCAAGACGTCCAGGTCTTCGGCTTGGCCACGGCCTTGTTCGATGTCGATCAGCATATTCTCAATCCAAGGCAAACCTTCGCGGCAAGGTGTACAAAACCCGCACGATTCCTGGGCAAAGAAATGTTGTAGGTTGATCGAGATTGCGACGGGGCAGATCGAATCGTCCATCAGAATCATAGTACCCGTACCCATGCGGCTACCCGCGGCTTGGATGGACGCATAGTCCATAGGCAAATCCATGTGTTCTTCTGGTATCAAAAACTCGGTGGAGGCACCGCCCGGCAGTATTCCCCTTAGCTGGTAACCATCCTGCATGCCACCCGCATGTTGTTCGATTATCTCGCGAATTGGTGTGCCGATCGGCAGCTCCCAAAGGCCTGGCTTCTTGACTCGACCGGACACGCCATAGATTTTGGTGCCCGCATCGTCGCCAATACCTAAGTCGCGGTACCAGTCGACGCCGTTGCTAAGGATGCCGGGAACATTGCAAAAGGTTTCGACGTTGTTGACGATCGTCGGTCGGCCCCAGGCACCTGACGCCGGAGGAAACGGCGGTTTCATCCGCGGTTGAGCGCGCTTGCCTTCGAGTGCATTGAGCAACGCCGTTTCTTCGCCGCAGATATAACGTCCGCCGGAGCGATGGATCGAAAGCTCGACACCAAAATCTGAACCAAAGACTTTTTCGCCCAAATAGCCCTTGGCTTTGGCATCGTTGATTGCACGATCAAGTTGCGTGAACGCCTCATGGTATTCGCCGCGCATAAACACATAAGCACGATCCGCGCCGATGGCGAATGCTCCGATGAGCATTCCTTCAATCAATGAATGCGGGTCGTATTCCATTAAGTACCGGTCTTTGAATGTACCCGGTTCCATCTCGTCCGCATTACACACGAGGTAAATATGTCCGGGCGTTGGCTCTTTTGGTACAAAGCCCCACTTCACGCCCGTAGGGAATCCGGCACCGCCACGTCCACGCAGGTTTGCGTCCTTTACAATCTCCTGCACCGCTTCGGGGCTCGAGCGCAGAATGGCCTGGCGTGCCGCCTGATAGCCGCCGTTGGCTTCATAGGTCGCTAAGTCCACTAAACCACCCGCAAGATCGATGCGTCCCAACAGGGGCTGTGTCATCAAGTCCGCCATCACTCAAACCCATCCAATGCTTCGCCGATCGAATCTTGCGACAAATGCGTCACCAACTTGTCGCCAACCGTCATCACAGGCGCTCTGTCACAAGCGCCGAGGCAAACGATCGGGAGTAACGTGTATTTGCCGTCCGCAGTCGTCTCGCCCAGGCCAATGCCCAGATGTTCGCAGACCTTGTCCCGGACCTGCTCGCTTCCCATAACAAAACAACTCACGCTATCACACAGCATGATGACATGCCGACCAACGGGCTGTCTGAAGATCAAGTTGTAGAAGGTTGCGATGCTGTCGAGCGCTTCAATCGACATTTCCAATTGAGTGGCTATCGCACGCAGACTTTCGTCTGACACCCAGCCCCGCTTGTCCTGAACAATCCGCAACGCTTCGATCGCGGCAGACTGCCGATCTGGAATGTGGGCGACTTCCGCTTCGATCAAATCGATCTCTTCGGCTGAAAGCACTTCGACGAGTTGAATTTGGTCGCTCATCGATCCACATCCGCCATGACAAAATCGATGCTTGCAATGATCGCAATCAAGTCGGCAACCATAAACCCCCGGCTTATGAGCGGAATCATCTGCAAATGGGGAAACGAAGGCGTGCGTATTCTTGTTCGATACGAGGACGTTCCACCGTCCGAAATAAGGTAATAGGAATTCCATCCTTTGGTCGCTTCGATATTGACGCAACATTCAGACGGCGGAATAACCGGTCCCCAGCTGACGTTCAGGAAATGTTGAATCAGAGTTTCGATATCTTGCATCGTCCGCTCTTTGGGCGGCGGCGTCGTTTGCGGGTGGGTAGCCTTGTATGGACCACTAGGCATGTTGTCCATGCATTGGCGGATAATGCGCAGACTCTGGTGGATTTCATCCACCCGAACCCTGCATCGGTCGTAGCTATCACCATTGTTTGCGACCGGTATTTCAAAGTCGAACTGGTCGTAGCCGCCGTAAGGGCGCTTTTTGCGCAAATCCCAATCGCAGCCCGTGGCGCGCAGCCCAGGCCCCGTGACGCCCCACTCCAGCGCTTCTTGCGTCGTATAAGCGCCAATGCCGACGGTGCGCTGTTTGAGAATGCTGTTGCGCATGCTCATCTGCTCATATTCGGCGAGGCGAGCTGGCATGTAGTCGACCCAATCGCGCACCATCGTGTCCCAACCATCCGGCAGATCCGCCGTCACGCCGCCGATGCGGAACCACGCCGGGTGCATGCGCCCACCGGTGATGGCCTCGATGATACTAAACAGGCGCTCACGGTCCGCGAACATATAAAACACCGGCGACATTTGCCCGACATCCTGGGCGAATGTGCCATAGAACAGTATGTGGCTTGCGATGCGGAACATCTCGGCGACCATGATGCGAATCACCTTCGCCCGGTCAGGCACCTCGATGCCGGCCATTTTCTCCACCGCCATGACATACGGCAGGTTGTTCATCACCCCGCCCAAGTAGTCGATCCGATCGGTATACGGAATAAAGGTATGCCAGGACTGGCGCTCGCCCATCTTTTCCGCGCCCCGATGGTGATAGCCGATATCCGGTACCGCCTCAACGATGACTTCGCCATCCAACTGCAAAGCGATGCGGAACACACCATGGACGCTCGGATGGTTCGGTCCGAGGTTCAAAAACATGAAGTCGGTATGTTTGGCCTCGGTGCTCATCCCCCACTCTTCCGGCACAAAGCGTAACGCTTCTTGCTGTGCCTGTTTAATCTCAGGCGTCATCGTGAACGGATCGAGTTCGGTGGCCCGTGCCGGATGCTCTTTACGCAACGGATGACCTTCCCATAACGGTGGGGTCAGGATGCGTAAGAGGTTTGGATGCCCCGCAAATTTGACGCCGAACATATCGTAGACCTCGCGCTCGTACCAATTGGCCATTGGCCAGATCGATACCGCACTAGGCAAGCTCAAATCGTTGTCGCGAAGTGGCACCTTGATGCGCACATCTTCGTTACGCCCAAGCGAGATCAAGTGATAGAAAACAGTGAAATCGGCGTCCGGTTGCCCGCGGCGATGCTCGCGGCGGCGCTCATCGATCGCTGAGACATCGAACAAAAGCTCAAATGGGCGGTCGATCTCACGCTTGAGGAAGGTTAGAACCTCAAGTAGCCGAGATTTTTCGAACCACAAGTTCGCGATGCCATCTACCGTCCCCTGGTAGTGGCATTGGGTTCCGAATCGAGCCGCAAGCTCGCCCGCCACCCCAGCTTGGGCTGCGGTGGGTTGTTGGGTAACCTCAGACATCGCTGGCCCTACTTCACTCGATCCTCCGCGGAATCACCTTCGCGACTCGATTCGTCGCTAACAACACGTTTCCCGCTGGTTAAGAGGTCCGATGATAGTGGAGCATCACCCACGCTCGTGGGCGGTGCTAATGATGTGACCCGCATGCGCTCGGGCGTATGCAGGTCACGTTGACTAGGTTTATTGGCAAATTGGTGCCGCTGCTCCTCGACCACTCGGCCCAACGGGCGGCGATCGTTCTTGACGGCGTCTTGCAAGAGGTTCAAACCTTGTAGAAAGGCCTCTGGTCGCGGCGGACAGCCGGGTACGTAGACGTCTACCGGCAAAAACTTATCCACTCCTTGGACCACGCTATAAATGTCATACATGCCACCCGAGTTTGCGCACGAGCCCATGGAAATAACCCATCGTGGACTGAGCAGTTGCTCGTAGAGGTGCTGTAAAACCGGACCCATTTTGCGAAAGACCGTACCCGAAACGACCATGAGGTCCGCTTGACGCGGTGTCGCACGGATGACCTCGGCGCCAAAACGCGACATGTCATGACGCGGCGTTATTGCCGTGACCATTTCCACATAGCAGCACGAGAGACCAAAATTGAAGGGCCACAGGGAGTTCGAGCGGCCCCAAGCAACCAAATCTTCGAGCTTGGTCGTGAGCACACTCTGGCTCATGTCCTCTTCGAATGCCTCATCGGGCGCCTGCATCGACTCCCCGGGTGCTGTTTTAATGAGACGCCACTGCATCAGGTTTCGGCCCCCACGGGGTCGGCCGCGGTTTGCGGGTCAGACAGCGAATAGTCGCGTCGGGGACTGCGCCGTAACACGCCCCAATCCAAGGCACCGGTGCGGAATTCATAAACTAGACCCGCAAGCAAGATAGAAATGAAGGTCGCGGCCGCGAAATACCCTTGCCAGCCGAGTTCAAAAAATGCGATGGCCCAGGCAAAAATGAAAATCGTTTCCAAATCGAAAATTACAAAAAATATCGCGATGAGATAAAACTCAATCGAGAATTTGGTCTGATCGGAGCTACCCACCGGCAAAATGCCAGATTCGAACGGCAGGTCAGTGCTGTCTGTGTGTGGGGTACGTGTACCCCATAGCCAGCCCAAGCCCAGCATTGTGAATAAAAGTGCCATTACCGACATGCCGTAAATCAAGAACGGCCAGAGATTCTGGCTCTCATTCATACGGGCAGCTCGACTGCTTGTTCAAGCCCTACGCTCATCCATCTTCTCCCCGCAAGAATGGCAAGTTTTTAGGATCCAAATCGCGCGACAAGAATAAAGGATTTTCGCGTGGGTTGGCTAGCCGCCTGTTAAAAAAACAGGCGCTATATTCTGGCCACGGATGGCTCGCCAATCTGGCGCACGCAAGATGGAGCACGTAAGTGCTTGATTTGTCGCAGGGTCCCACAGAACAGGGAGTTCTGTGGGTGGAAAATGGAACCTTTTTTCAACCAGCTGATAGTCGTCAATTTCAGCCGCGAATATTATGCAGCTACCGCGCACATCATGATTGCGCGCTCTTACGGTTCATCGAGCGCAATCGAATCAACCCTTCCTGCACGGTAGACGCCACGAGAATCCCGTCTTCGGTGTAGATCGAGCCGCGTGTGAAGCCGCGGCTGCCCGATGTGCTTGGCGAGTCTATCGCGTAGAGCAGCCAATCCGTTACATCCACCGGCCGATGGAACCACATCGCGTGATCAAGACTCGCGACCTGCATGTCCTCACGTTGAAACTTGCCTCGATGTGGCAGGCGCGAAGTACCCAGCAATGCGCTGTCTGACTCGTATACCAACAGACATGCGTGCAGCAGGGGGTCACGAGGCACGCGACCGTTCGTTTTGAACCACACGAACTGTTCGGGCGGCTGCGGCGTATCGGACTGCAGGCGCCGGAATTCGTGGCGAAATGACACGAACGCGTCGTCATACAGATGATCTGGGATCTTTTCAGGGTGCGGCGGCACCAAGTCCGGCTTCGGTAGCTGATGGTCGAAGCCTGATTCGGCCACCTGAAAGGATGCCTCGAGATTAAAGATCGCCTCGCCGTGCTGCATGACGACGACGCGCCGAGTGGTGAACGAACGCCCATCGCGAATGCGCTCCACGCTGATCACCGCGGGCAGGAGTGGATCGCCGGGGCGTAGAAAATAGCCGTGTAGCGAGTGCACTGTCCGCTCAACCTCAACCGTACGTGCAGCCCCCATCAGTGCCTGTGCCATGATTTGGCCGCCAAACAGCCTTCCTGTGCGCCCTTTCGGGTGATATCCGCGAAACAGGTTTTCTTCGACCTTCTCGATGTCCAAAAGCTCGAGCAGCTCGGCTAGTTTATCGGTCATATTGCAACACAAGAACACCATCCAACGAAGAGTGCGCATCGTAATACAAGCGTAGAATCTTCGGTAATTAGTCTGAGGAGAAAAACGCGTGTTAACCACAAATCAAATCAAGCAATACGAGTCTTTGGGCTACCTGTTATTGAAAGGCGCCATTGCCGAAGCCGACATGTTACGGCTGGAGCGTGGTTTTGCTCGCAACCCTCCATTGGACGGGACACTCGCGGTTGATCCAACGTTGTCATATCCGTCTCCTGGACGCTACACGCTGTCCAACCAAAGTCTGAAAGACCCGGATTTCGCGTTCATCGTCGAACACCGCGCCATTGTCGAGCCTGTGCGTCAGATACTGGACGATGACCCCAAACTCACCGCGTTTGTTCTTTACGATCGCACACCCGGCGGACCCGGTTTGCCGCCACACCACGACTACAAGCGCTGGCGCCCGGTTGGCTCGTCGATGAATTGGCTCTTCACAATCATCCCGTTTTGCGACTTCGATGAAGCCACAGGGCCGCTGTATATCGCGCCCGGATCACACCACCTCGAACGCATTCAAGAAGGCGCAAGCGATTGCCTAGACGTTGACCCGGCCATCAAACCCGAAGCAAGTGGCTTCATCGACCCGGGGTTACAACGCGGCGATCTACTGCTCATGAACATGCACCTGTGGCATAAAGCCGACGGCAACAGCTCCAAGCAGCATCGAGTCGGCCTATTCAACAAATACGCCGCCGCGTCCATGCCGCCTGCGACTGGCTATTTTCTCTTCGATGATGACGTCTACGATGCCCTAAGTGACGAAGGTAAGCAGTTAATCGGCGTACATTCGAATCGCCCGATTGCCACGACGCGGGCGTTACTTGTGCGCGAACGGGACGTAGAACTCGAAGTCTACCTGCACGAGGTCGATGGCAAATTATCATTACCTGGCGGCACGACGTGGGACGAACGCGCTATCCCGGACTGGGATCTGGGCAACATGATTGGGCCCTGCCAACAGCATCTTCGAGAACAAGCAAACATCGAGGTGCCGTGGTTATCCTATGTCGGCGACTATGAGGAAACCGGGGGCTTATGCCGGGTTTATGGGTACACGCTCAATGATCACGGTTTCCCCGCGCCCTATGCCGGTCAATGGCTCGCAGTCGACAGCGTCGACCGTAGTCGCTTGGCCAACGGCTGGGAGCTAGATGCGGTTGCAACCTGGCAAGATCCGTCATTCACTCGAGGCAAGGGGCTATCCCAAGCGCAATGCCGCATCGACCAATTTGCTTACTAGCGGTTGCGAAATATCACTGACGACCCTGCTTGTGGGTCTAGCTAGCTCCTGTCCCGAAATTGCCGTCCTGGCAATTTCGCTCCGACGGTTTTCCTCCCTATAAAAGGAAAACTTCCTAAAACCCTGCGGATTTTGACTCGGACATCCCTGTCCTCAGCGCGCGCCGCCAAAGACTGCGCATTTGAGACACGCACTAGCTAGCTGCTTTATAATTCACCGTTCGCAAATCAAGGTGAAGTGAATTGTCGAGTTTACATCCGCCGCGTCTAGCGGACGTCGAAAAACGCCAGCTGTACCGTGACGGCTATATCGTCATCAAGAACGCGATATCGCAGGATATGGCGCAAGCCGCGAAAGACCTGGTCGACAGCAATCCAACCAATGAAGGTTATACAACCAATAAGGACCCACGCACCGTGGGCCTCTACAACGATTCCATTCTAGTTGACGTGTTAGACGAGGTGATGGGTCCTCACTCGCGACCAATTACCGGATTCGTCGCGTCGACCCAACCTGGACAAAGCGATGCGGTCATCGGCCGATCGTTTGATCTCGACCGTGTGCCAACACCCGCATGCCACGTTGACGGTGGTTGGGCTGGACTGTGTCCAATGAGCCGCAGCCAAATTCTCGCATCCGGACAAACATTGCACGCATGGGGCAGCGATGGCGACCCTAAGTCGATGGGTCCGGCCGGTGGCGCGCCGCTGTGGCAGGATCCAGCTCGAACACTCGCGATAGGTAGCTTTACCGCGTTTGTAGGCGTTTGCCTGAACGATCAGACAACACCGGGTAAGGGCCAAATAGCGGTTCGGCGCGGCGCACACGAAGCCGTCGAAGCGTTCTTCAAAATGCAACGCAGCGAGGGCGGTCCGCTCGGTGGTAGTGGTCCACTATGGCCACGCCTAGTACCCGCAGGAGACGACCAAGCCAGCGCAGGAGCCATGCCCGAGGCATTAGTTAAGTCGTATCCCAAGCGTCCATTCGAAATGGAGGGTTGGCCGTGGCCGGAGCTAACACCACTCCTGATGGAACCAGGCGATGCATTCATCACACTGCATTCCTTGCCGCACACTGCGACCCCCAACTTGAGCCGTGATCCGCGCGTAAACGTGTATTTCCGCATCCGCCGGCTACGGCCCGACAACCCTCACGAAGGCAACCGCCGCGTGGGGTGGGGCGTTTCGGATCACCCGGACCGCGCATTCTCCGGCAACTTTCTCGACTACCCAGCCGATTACGACCCCTTTCAGACGTCTATCGACAAGCTCTGCGATCACTGGAGTGAGTGGGATGGCATGCAGCACATCGTCGAGCAAGGCCGGGAGCAGACCCCAGACCACACGTCGTAGGCGCGAACTCCTTTATTGTCTGACCCTTTCGCCGAGGATCGCGTTGACGTCGGCTTCGCTGACGCCCGCCTGCTCGCCAGCGCTAAGGAAGTCCGCCCAACTGTTCTCGTCAAGGTCGATTCCATCGACAAGAAGCTGCGCTTTACGGGCACGCTCCGGGTCACCGGGAATGAGCACTTTATCCACACCGGCAGCCGGTTCGGATTCATAGATGTAGCGAATCATCGCCTCTACTTCGTCTGCAAACGCTTGCCTATCTCCCACCGATTGTGGGTCGATAATGATAGACAACATGTTGTTGAGCGTGTTGCCCGCCCGCGGATTGCCCGGTTGTATGGTATACAACCCACCCAACGCGCCACCGAGCAGCTCGCACATAACCATCAAACCATAACCTTTGTGTTTGCCGAACGGCTGCATCGCGCCACCGTCTCTAAGCGCACTTGGGTCGTTGCTCGGCACACCATCGGCATCGACTAAAGAGTCATCAGGAACTGGCAGATTCTTCATCATCGCAACCCGCACCTTGCCGGCGGCAACCGTCGTTGTCGCCATATCGAGGATGACGTGATTGCCATCTTCGCGCGGCACAGTGCAGCAGAATGGATTGGTGATGAATCGCGCATCGCGACCACCAAAGGCCACCGCCATAGGGTCATGGCCGACAACATTAACGTAGTGCATCGAGACCATGCCCCGGTCTGAACAGCGTTCGCCGAATACCCCAATACGGCCTAGATGCGAGCAATTGCCCAGTGCGACAACACACACGCCTAATTCGCGGGCACGCGCGATGCCTTGATCAATGGCCTGCATGCCGACTACGCGACCAAGCCCGGTCCCTCCGTCAAACGACATGACTGCCCCCGCATCACTGACTAGTTTCGCCTCTGCCTCGGTCGCAACCAAGCCAGCCAATATCCCGCGCACATAAGACGAAACCATCTGGATGCCGTGCGAGTCATGGCCTTTGAGATTGGCGTCCACCAGATGCTCGGACACCAGTCGCGCGCGGTCTTCGGCCGCGCCAGCGGCGTGAAGAATTGCAGTTGAAATGAGGACTAGTTTTTCGTGATCAATAAGCATCGTCAGAATGTCGCAATGAAGTTCATTGGAGAGCCGGTCCCGCCCGTGACCCGCAACGGCGCCGCCGTCAGTAAAAACTCCCAACGGTTGAGGCGCGCGGCAAGCTCCGCGGCATCAGTTAAGTCCATAGTATCTAATATCGGCATACCCAACGAGGACAGCACCAGTACATGTACCGGCGCGCCTTCACCTTCGACACCAGACGGGTAGACATCTAGGCCGCCGTCCGTACCGACCACCGAAGCATCACGTTGTTTCAGCCACTTAGCGGTCGTGACGTGTAAGCCGGCGTAGCCACCATCCCAAGGACCCTGTGCCGCACGTTTCGTCCAGCGCCCCGTGTGAACCAATACTGCATCTCCCGACCTGACTTTGACACCGGCCTTTTGCTCCCAAGCTTCCAAGTCCGCGACCGTTACGGGGGTGCCGGCCTCTAACCACTTCACGCCCTTAAGACGCGGGATGTCCATCAGGATTGCCCGAGTAAATATACCCGCCGCAATCTTCGAGATGTCGACGTTGCCGCAACCTGCACTCGTAGTGCCCGACATAGGGAAACCGTTGTAATACGCGCCTTTGTGGCCAAGGTGACAAACCGCATCCATGTGCGTATGTCCCAAACCATGGAATACCACAGCCACTTTGTCCACGGCCCAGCCACTTTCTTCGTTAGGCACGGCGACCATCTCGTGTTCAAACGGACTCGGGCTATCTTTGGTCGCTTCTTTGAGTAGCGGATGCGCCATCGACACGGAAATCCCGGCTTGGACGAGCTTCGCCGCAGCGATGCGTTTCTGTGGAGTGATCAAATTTAAAGTGCCGAGTTGGTCCTCTTTACCCCAGCGGCCCCAATTGGATATTTCTTTGTGCATGTCGGCAACGTACGCCGCGTCATACCTTGGTTCTGCCGCCTGCGCCGTAAACGACGCCACAACAACCGCTACAAGAAAAAACCTACTCATCTGGATGAATGACCACACGATTAATCTCCTAGTCTTGAATTTCAGTCAACTCGCGTTCCTGAACTAGCCGTTCGATTCGGTTGAATAGAATGAGATAGAAAAGCCCGCCAACGCAAATCGTCGCTGCCGCGATCGGAAAAAATAGACTCCAGCCCAGGCTCGCCGCGACAAATCCCGACACCGAAGCCGCAGCCGAGACGCCAAGATTCCAGATACTCGATTGCAAAGCGTAGTCCGTGCCCGCCTGCGCCTTTGATGCCCAGCGAAAGCGCGAAATTGACGCTGCGTAGCTGTACAGAGAAACCCCGAAAGCGGCCAAAACATAGGAGCCTATCAACACCGGCCAAATCGGCAGATTCTCCATCTCACTGAACGTGAAATACATGAACGCTTGCAGCGGGACCACGCTCAATCCGATCGTACCGGTGCGACGCAAGCCAAGCCGGCCTACCAACCACGGAATTGCAGTCGCGGCCAGCGCCCCGCCCGCGGCAACCCCGATCGCTGACAACGTGCCATATTCGGTCAAGCTAAGCCCCTTGTCTGCCCAAAACGGTGGCACCATGGACCCCAAGAACGACGCGCCAAACCCAAACAAAAACATGAAAGGCAAAATGAAGGCGGAGTCCTTTCTTTTGAACGCTGTCAGCAAACTCGGGCGCTCACCACGCGCCTCGCGCCTTTGCGTCGCCTCGGGCGGCGGTGGCTCTTTACGCAGAACTGCGGGAAGAGCAGCGATGATCAACATTGCCGATGCCGCGATCATCGTTAGTTCCCAGCCAAACATTTCGACAACGATGACTGCACCTGTCCCCAGCGTGCCTGCCACCCCTCCCAAGAAATTGATCAACGACGTACCCAGCGGACGCTCTTCGTCGGTCATGGATTCAGCCGCGTACGCGTCCACAGCGATATCTTGAGCCGCCATCACAAACGACTTGAATATCAAGATCCCAACGATGATGTGTAATAGTGTTAACGACGGCGGGAACAGAGCAAGCAACGCATAGGACGCCGCACCTATCAGGGTACACGGAATGATCCATGACTTGCGCCGGCCGATCCGCCGGCTGCCGAAATTATCAACGACCAACGCCATCGCCCACTTCAAAAAACGCGTGTAGCCAGGCAGAGCCAACAACCAGAACATCTCTAGCGGCAGGCCTTCCTTGCGAAAGAGAAAGGGTATCGCCGTCCCGGCAAAGGCCGCCGGGAAGTACTGTGCCATGTGCAGAACCGCCAATACGACGAGCTTGCGGTAGTCTTTACCCGACGCCGCAGCAGCTCGCGCTTCGTACGCGGCGGCTTCCATCTAGTGGGTGTTGCTTTGGGTTGCTCGTCGAATCGCCTCGACCGTTCGCTCGACACGATAGTCGAACAGAGCCAGTCCAACTCGGATCGTCTTTTCCTTCGACGCGATCGACACACCATTGATCGACGCTTTGCCAGCATCCACTCGTTGTTCAAACCGAACCGTGGTTGGGTCGGTGACCATCTGCATTGCAGTCGCCCAAAAGAAGTCGTGGTAGCCTTCGCTTTCTTCGCTGATACCCATATCTTCCAACACCGCAATAACGCCGGCGTTATCGTAGAACTCGCGAATGAAGTGGGCCTTCGTTGTCCCCCATCGCTTGTTCAGGTTGGCAACCGCACTGGCCATGCCCGTTAGATTGCCGCCACTATCACCAATGTAGACGATGTGCTCGAACCCGTGTGCTTCGAGACTAGCGCCCACATCTTCCAACACGGCGACGAAGGTCGATTCGCGCACGCTAATCGTGCCAGGGTAAAACATATGCCCCGATGGCGGGTCGATATTACCTTCGGGAACGAGTTTGATGATGGGCGCACACAGCGCATCGCCCAGAGCCCTCGCGAGCATGGGACAGGCGCTGGCTAGTATGTAGTTGTGCTTACCGGTCGCGACGTAGGGACCGTTTTGCTCGATCCCGCCGGTGGCAATAATCGCGGTGGTCTTACCCTCACCGAGGGCGTCTCGGACCTCCATCCAGGTGAGTTCTTCTATCCAAACCGAATCCAAGGCCGCTATGGGGCGCTCTTCGGCCAGCGCTGCCGCTAATCTCGCCTCGGGCGAGGGTTCAGCCGCGAGCGCGGCTGCAAATGCTAGGCTAAGAAGAACGCCGCATAGGCTTTGAATCACCGTTTATGCCAAGACGGCATCCAGTCTTTATTTGCCGTGCCGTCATCTTCCATTTTGCGCGCGGCCCGCAAAACCAGTGGCATAGAGTAGTTGCCTTCATGACACGCATACTCATACACATCGTCGTCCGTGCGGCGCAATTGCTGGCGTGCAGTGAACGGCGCTTCGTAGGTCTCCGGGTCGTCGATCGTGTACTCGTACTGCAACGTAGCTTCGTCCATACGCGTGAATCGTTCCGTCATCTTGACGTTTGGTCCAGTGCCATAGGGCGTCGCGTTCTGCTTGAAGTTACTTGATGTCACCACGAAGGTGTCGCCTTCCCACTCGCCGACAGAGTAGCCCTTCCAAAACCGCGTACTGCTTGCGACACCCGGCCCGCCGTTGGTGGGGATCACGCGGTGATCGTTGACCATCTCGACATGAATGGCGACAGCACTTTCGGACTGCACGATTTGCATGATGTTGTTGTAAGCGCCCGAACGCATCGGATTGTTGTTGAAACCGATGATGCAGCGGTCGGTAAGACTGCGCATTTCTGGTCCCGATGGGGACTCACCCTGCATCGCCACGTACGGCGCATTGCGCTCACGCGCCTCCGACCGCATCGCCGGCATGCGTCCGTCCGGTGGGTCTACAATCAGTGACGTGCGCAACGACCCGTCGATATTAGTCCCGATTTCGAGAAAACCGGAGTTGTAACCGACATCGACGTCGCGCTGGCCATCAAGGCCTTCACGCACATCGCCCTCCGACTCGGCACCGCTGGCGCGTCTTTCAACGATACCTTGCTCATATTCTGCCGCTTCTTCGGCGGTCAGAAACTCCTTGTCTTTCCAGCGCTCCGGACGACTCAAAGGCGTCGCCGATTTGAAGTCCCATTGGCCTTCCAAGCTTGGCTTGCCGAATGACGTTGTGGGCACATCCGCCCAACCAGGTGCCGTCGTTAGGATTGCGACTGCCGCAATCACTCCTGTAATCAAAGACGTCTGCTTTGTCATGATGACCTCCATCTAAAACAGGTTTTTAACCGTAGGTTCATTTCGATTCGCACCCCTTCTGAGATGGCCGTATACGGCATCCTCCCCAAACGGTACGCACTTATATTCCAATACCCGCGCATTGTCTTCAACGCGCCTATAGAGCGGCATTTTGATCGTCCAAGGTCGAGTAAAGACGTTCGGATCCTCAATGGTCGCTTCGTAGTCGATGTGATTGTCGCCCATCGGCGTGTACCGCTCGGTGACTTTGAGTGCTTCACTGTGGTGGGTACCGGTCGCATCCAGCCAGGTGTCGGGCATTTGGTCGGTCACCTCAACCACCAGCGTGTTGCCCTCCCAGCGCCCAACCGAATAGCCCATCCACGATGGCAATTCCGCTCGAGTGCCGGGGCGGTCAAGGTGAATGATGCGGCTGTTGCTGCCCCATTCGTAGCCAATAAAGACCTTGTTGTCGCCTTGCACGATATGGAAGGGTAAAGGCAAATAGGTCTGGCGGGGGATGCCTGGGATATGACATTTTACGGCCGGGTCCCATTGGTTCCATTCGGCGCGGTATTCTGCGCGCTTGCCTGCCGCATCATCCGTATACGGTATCTCGCCGCCTTCGACATAATTGTGCCCGGCAGGAATACCGCCTAACGCGCCCAGCACCGCGGTGGCCGGACCTTTGATTGCGTGACCACCTTCAAGATTCCAGTGCGCCGAACCCAGGGCTTGCCATACCCCGTTTAGATCCGGCGGTCCTGCAGGCGTCGATGGTTGTACAGCCGGTGCAGAGGATTGGCTACCCTGTCCGCACCCTGTGAGCGCGACGAGCAGGCTCGCGACAGTGCAAGCCAGTAGTTTTGCTTTCATTCTTGTTCTTCCCTCGCGTAAATTCGAATGTTCTTTTGCGGCTTAACGATCGTTACCGCTTATTTTTCGGTCGGATCCGAGCCGTCTTTCGGTGCACCCGTGCCGGAAGAACCCATAAAAATGCGGCGTCCATCGGTAAACGTAATGTCCCGCCCACTGCCACGGCACTTGGGCTCACAATCCGGGTCTTTGCTTTGGTAACCCCGCACGATGATATCGGTCCCGGGTGTTAGCACTGTGCGAGTCAATCCAGCACGCAAGAGCGTATTCGGCGTGCCACCCTCCATCATCCACGGAACGACATCGCCATTGTCTTCCTTCACATCCACATGCACCCAGCTATGCGGATTGATCCATTCGACTTTGACGATCGTGCCTTGCACTTGGAACGGTCGGTCAGCGTCGAATTCTGAGGAGAACGCATGATGGGTCAGGACATTCGTTGGGAACGCCAATCCACATACCATCATGACAAATCCCGCGAAGAGGCCTATTAAACGAACCATAGTTGTCTCCTATCACTTCCCTAATAGTTCAACCGCTTAAGCTACTCGGATATGGAGGAAAAAGAAACACGGGCGACCGCGCATGCATTAAGGGTTACTTATGTTAGGGTCTAGAAAATCCGGCCGTAGCAAGAAGAACAACAACATGAGCGCTGATCCAGCACAAAACCCGTACGCGAAAGTCTCAACTAAGTATTACGCGGTTGGCCTTTTGACAGTTGTTTACACCTTCAACTTCATCGACCGGCAACTCTTAGCGATCCTGCAAGAATCGATCAAAGAAGAGCTGTTGCTCTCCGACAGTCAACTCGGCTTATTAACCGGCTTCGCATTCGCCCTGTTCTACGTCACCGCGGGCATACCGATCGCGCGTTGGGCCGACAGGGGTAACCGGCGCAACATCGTCTCCTATGCCGTTGGTATTTGGAGTTTCATGACCGCGATCAGCGGTCTGGTCGCCAACTACGGCCAATTGCTGATAGCACGGGTCGGTGTCGGCATTGGTGAAGCTGGCGGTAGTCCGCCGGCACATTCCATCATTTCCGACATTTTCCCCCCGGAAAAGCGCGCCAGTGCATTGGCTCTGTATTCCACAGGCGTCAATATCGGCATCATGTTCGGCTTCTTGTTCGGTGGCTGGTTGAACGAAATTTTCGGCTGGCGAACGGCGTTCATGGTGGTCGGCATCCCTGGTATTCTCATTGCGTTGCTCGTGCGTTTTACCTTGCAAGAACCAATACGTGGGCTGTCAGAAAACCGTGACTTGAGCGAAGAGACCCATTCTTCTTTTATTGATGTCTTACGCCTGTTGTGGAGTCGCAGAACTTTTCGCCATCTGGCCTTTGCCGGCGCCCTCAACGCGTTCGCGGGTTACTCGACAGCGAGCTGGACGGCCTCATTCATGATCCGCAGCCACGGCATGACGACCGGCGAGCTCGGTACTTGGCTCGCTGGCATTATGGGTCTAGGCGGGGCGATCGGGGTGCTGCTTGGCGGCATTTTCGCAGAGAAGCTTGCGGTCAAAGATGTACGTTGGTACCTGTGGCTGCCCACATTGACCGGGATTGTAACCGTACCGTTCATGTATGCCGTATACGTTGCCGACAGTGCCTACGCCGCGCTCACACTGTCCATCATTCCGGGCTTATTGTTCAACGTTTATCTTGGCAATGCGCTCGCCATGACTCACGGCATGGTAGGTCTACGCATGCGCGCGCTGGCTTCGGCTATCTTGTTTTTTGTCCTGAACATCATAGGCCTTGGTATGGGACCTTGGTCCGTCGGATTCCTAAGCGATACGCTGGAGCCCACATTGGGCGCGGAATCGTTGCGCACTGCGATGCTCTACCTGTTGCCACTCGCAATGGCCTGGTCGGTCGTGCATTTCTATATGGCATCACGAACGCTCGAAAAAGACTTGGCGAACGCACCAAACTAGCTATCCGACAGGGGTACCGTTGCGATGACTAACGCTATCGCGCGTAACGCCGGCGCTTAGCTCGCGGATAAGCAATAAACAGGGGTGCAACTGGCACCCCTATTTTACTACTGCCAGCCGGTTTTTAAAACCTAAAGCCAAGCTCCATCCGATAACTTTCGAAGACCGGATCCGCGGACGTGTCGCGATCAAGCCATTGGTAGTTGTAGCTACCTTTTAGAAACCGATCATTGCCGAATTCAAAGCGCAAACCAACGACTGCGTTATACGAAAACTCGGTTTCGTTGTACCTGTCGTAGAAGTCGGCGCCACCACGGATCCCACCAACATCCCGTTTCCGGATGTCCATCGGAGACGTTCGAATCGATATTCGTCCAACTACCCCACCTTGCACATATGGAGTAAATGCATCCCCAGCAGATGGAATATGCCGTTGAACTGAAAACTAGTGATTGTCATTTCGTGATCAATGACTTGCATCCCCGCTTCATCGGTATTGATACACAATTCGTAATCCGGTTCGACGAAAGCGGTCTCGAAACCCACCGCCAGCCGGTTTGAAAAGTGATACGCAAACCCTAACCCGATTCCATCGTCGACATCGAGCCCTGGACCATTACTTCCGCCAGAACTGACGCCCGAGCTAAATACCGGGCCAATCGTGAAATCCACATTCGTGGAACTTCGGTCAGCAAACGCCGCTGTTGGCAACAACAACACATAAGGTCAATAAGCAAACTTGGCGCATCATGTCTTTAACTCCCGCTTAGTGTCTGGTGACGCGGGCATTCGGCGAATTGTAACCAACTCCTCTGTATGTAGGAGGCGTGTAGAGGCATGTTCGAGGAATATTTGAGACATGTTCGATCAATCATCCGGGTAAATCTCCCAACACTCCAATACCTCCAATTCTTCACGCACAAGCGACAAATTGTAATACTCCCCATGGAGCCACGCCGGGTATTGATTGGCCGCGAATGGACTGTCGTGGCGACCGCCGTTGCCTCCCGCAATCACGAACCGAGCGTGATCGGGGTCTGCGAGATCGACCACCAACCGATAGGCCGGGCCATGAAAGACGCGACAGGCAACTTCATCACCATTGGTCCGTCCCGGTCCAGGACCCATGTGCCCGGCCATGCTCAACGTTGTCGGACTGCCGCCGGTGGCATCCGGTCCGGCACGCATGTGCGCCCAGGGTTGATGTTTGACCAAACGGTGCGCGAGGCTGACTTTGTGTATGTCGCCCCAGCGCCAAGTGGCAGAATCCGAACCCAACGCTGTGCGCACATTGCCTACTACCTGACCCATCGCTTTTTGAATTGTCTGTTCCAGCACATCCCGGTGCTGCAACCATGGACTACCCGGCGCAAGGAAAATCTCGATGTCGAATCGGTTGAGGCCTGGCGCTCCAGCGGGTATCGCATCAAGCAATGGATCATCCAAGATCGACTTCATGAACCGACGTGGCCAGAAGCGATCAAGAAACGGGTAGAACAGACAGGCGACATTCGAGTCGCTACTCGCCACACAGTCCCAATTGGTCAACAAACCAACGGCAAGTTGTACATCCTCATCATCGCTTGACTGCAACACCTCAATAAGATGCGGCAACATTCGTCGCGCGCGTAGATCGACTAGATCCAATTGCGCAGCTTCGAAATCCTTACTTGTGAACGGACCGCCCATCTCCAATAACTCGCGAATGCGGTCAGCGCGAGCACTGTTGACTGGAAAATTGTGAATAGGAAAGTCGCCGCGACCCTCCATCGTGTCGTTGTTTGCGGTCAATGCATAGCCGCACGCCGGGTCTATTTCGACAGTCAATTGAGCCTGGGTCGAAGTGGGAAAATCGTATTGCGCTTGCCACCCGGGGAGCGGCACGCTCCCCGTTACCCCCTCACGTGTCGGTAACGTCGTGGCAATGAAGCGCCGCAGGCTGTCGCCTTTGTCTACACAGATGATGTTGTTGACCAGCGGGCAAACGTCATTTTCAAAAAGCTTGTCGCCGAATTCAGCAGCGGAGGTTGCCAGCGGCAACTCGGCCAATGCGCCTGCAGACGTCGGCACATCCGCCAGCGACCAGTGAAGCGACGTTGCAAATTCAGTTGCGCCTGCCTGTGATAGACCAAGCTGGGCGCTCAACGTTTCCAACAGTGGGCCATGGTTGGTTAGCCCGATATCGATCGTTGTTACCGCACCACCTTTGATTGGTATCTCTTCACGGCGGTGTGCAATCGGTTGCCAACCCCCGGCGCTCAAGTATTCGTCACCTCTTACCTGCTCCACGTAAACGTCGTAGCAATCGACAAATCCAGTGGTCAGACCCCAAGCAATGTCGCGCGTATAGCCCATCATGAAGTACGGCACTCCCGGAAATGCCGCGCCAAAACAGTCCCAATCGCCTGCATGTAAATGCACGTAAAAAAACGTGTTCGGAATCGAATGCGGCTGGTGCGGGTCCATAGCAAGCATCGGTTTGCCTGACGCTGACAAAGCGCCGGTCACGGCCCAGTTATTACTGCCGGAAATCGCGGCCACGGCCACGTCCGGGTAAGCAAGCTGCAACGGTGCCATGGACAGTTGCCGCAACGGATCGGCAAGCTCCTCGACCACCCGCCTATCGTGCGCACTGAAGTGCAATACGTGCTTGTCGAAGTAATCGATCCCATGGGTAGCCATGAGCCGGCCCAGCACCATCTTCTCTGTCCAACTCTTGTGCTGGAACCAAGAAGTGAAGCGATAGCGCGCGGCAACATCAGCACGCGTGAACCGGCGCGGCTCGACGCCCGCATGAACAAATTCCGGTGGCACTTCGTCGAGCGAATCCACGACCGCATTGAGCCCATCTAGGTACGCATCGACAACCCAATCGCCGTCGCTGGCCGGCATGCCGGTCAACGCGCCGGATACGTTACAGGCTCGTTGGATTGCATCCTGGTGCAGAAACCGTTCACCCAACAATTGTGCCGCGCAGCCATTCGCGTATGCAGAGCTTAGATGGATCTGCCACAGCCGCTCGGATCCAGCCGCATAACCCATGCCGCGATATGCATCGTCGACCGACGACGCAAAGACATGCGCAACCCCGATGCCATCCCAGACAATCTCGAATGCGGCGTCTGCATTGTTTACCGCTCGGGCCATACACGCCTCCACACCAATGAACGACAAGATTAACCCAATCCGCGCAAACGATGCGCGTCGCTAGTGTCCTGAATGGACATTAATCAAAGGTGAACCTGTCCAGCCCGGCCAAGCAGCGGTGCTTTTCCTGGATTCGAGTTTTGTCGATACCGATACCCTGACGAACGCGATCCTGTCCTGGCCATTTTGGGCCAGAACTTAGATGCTGTTTAACGAAAAGCCGAGACAACTTCCTTTTCTACCACATCGAGACGTTCGGTGTCGCCGGACGCCAAGCCACCGAACATAATCTCCGAGATTCCAGCGTCCATAAATTCACCAATACGGTCGATGACGTACTGCTTAGGACCCGCGACGGTGCCCGGCCCAAGATTCTGCACTACCCGATCGATTAGATCCTGGTCTTCGGTTAAGAAACAAGGCATCAACAACGTGCGCTTAATGTCGGCTGGATCGCGGCCCACGTCCTCGCAATGCTGTTCGAGAATCGCGGCCTTAGACTGGTAGAGTTCGAGCGACATGCCACCGCCCGCCCAGCCATCGAGGTTCATGACATCGCCGTATTTGGCGAGTGTTCGCAGCGTTCGCTTGGGTCCTGTACCGCCCACCATAATCGGGATCGGCGAGCTATGGCTTCCTGGCGATATCCGGCCCCCATCCACCTGATAGTACTCGCCCTTGAAGTCGACGGTATCGTCGCTGTGGATAAGCTGACGAATCAGGTTGCACGCTTCTTCGAAACGATCTTGGCGTTCCTGCATTGACGGAAATTCCCAACCATACGCTTCATGTTCGCGCTGATACCAGCCCGCGCCAATGGCGAGCGTAAAGCGTCCGCCGCTCATCGTATCAATGGTTCCGGCGATCTTCGCGGTATGTGCCGGGTTGCGGTACGTGTTGCCCAACACCAAATTGCCAAGCCTGAGCTTTTTAGTCATACCCGCCGCTGTCGCGATCGCGGCAAGCCCTTCGAATGCCGTCAGCGCTTCTTGCTCGCGGTCGGCACCCGGCGGGATGAAATGGTCGGCAAACCAGACGCTATCCCAATCGCCCTTCTCCATCGCCATGACGGAAGCGCTGACCGCCTCCCACGAGGTCCGATAGACGTTTACCTGTACGCCAAATTGCATGCTCTGCCCCATCCTTCTTAATGTGCGAACCGCATATTCTGCACCCGAACGAGTGAGCAAGGCAACAAACCCGTTCCGACATGCGACCTTGTTGAATCAAGCAGAGGCACGGCAACATGCAAGTCAAAGCCGTCTTCTTCGACTCCGGCCACACCCTGATGCGGCCAATAGGCGACCGATGGTTTCCAGGCATGCAGTTTCTCCAGCTCTGCAGCGCACATGGTGTCGTTGTCGTCGACAATCAAGCGCTCGAAGACGCCTGCGACTTGGACTACGCGTATCTCGCAGCGCACCCTGACGATATGCCGGATGTTGCCGCCGAAGAGCGGCAATTCAGCGACTACTATCGGATTCTATTCGAACGCCTCAGGATCGATGCGCCACAAGCGCTCAGCGCCGACTTAGCGATTAGCGAGGTGACGGACGTCAATTTCGAACCGTATCCCGCTACCCGTCGAGTCTTAGATTCGATCAAAGCGATGGGGCTGCCGATGGCCCTGTTTGACCGACGCGCGGCCTTCAGTACGCTGCAAATACCGCAAAATAGGCTTCTTAGACTACTTCGATAGCTTCGTCATATCAGCTGAAGAACGATGCACAAAACCCGCCTGGGGTATGTTTCAACCCGCCCGGACCGCACTCAATGTCGACCCGAGTGACACGCTATTCTTCGACGATGGTCCAGACATCATTGAGGGCTCGCGCGCCCTCGAATTTCAAGCGCATCTCATCGATAACGCGAACGATGGCCTCGATATAGCGAGCATCCTTGACCTTCTGCGTTGATCGCTCAAAACGCAGCACCGCAAAACTCGCCGTAAAACGCATCGTCCGCCAACATTTGTTTGCGGCCTTCCGTGTCGATGAAGTCAAAATAATTCCAAACCAGATTCTGTGACTCGGTGAGTTCTTCGATCGGGTTGGCCAACGCTTCCAGCATGACCCCGGCATCGTCTACGATGATTAGATCCTGTGGGAGCGCCACTAAGACGTCCATGACGTCGGCTACCGCCGCATCCGCGGGGGTGCCCGTCTCGACCGCCGTCAGCGACCACTCCCAGATCGCTTTGGCGTCTATTGCACCGCTTTGCCAAGCGGTTAGTTTGTCTACTACAGTCGTTCTTTCAATCTGGTTCATTCTTTTATATCCGTCATATCCGAATCTCAGGGGTTCACTCGCAGCCATCTAGTAATGCACGCTCGTAAATTACCACGCAGTGTCGCTTGCGCAATTCCGCGCGTAGAATTGTGTTCTATTTTACTCGGGGGGACGAGACATGGCGAAGCTAACTATTACGGTTTTGTTGGCGTTTTTTTGCATCGCCTGTCAGCCTGAGGGCAGCCCTCCCGCCCAAGACTCGCCCATCGGTATCGCCAGCCTTACCCCCGGATGGCACACGTTCAACCCGGGCGGTGACACACTCTGCTCCGACGGCAGCGCATACAAATTCTACGTGCGTCCCGGGTCCGTGGACAAATTGCTCGTCTACATGCGAGGCGGCGGCGCGTGTTGGTTCCGTGAGAATTGCGACCCGGAGATGCAGCCAACGTATAAAATCAACCTGGAAGGGGATCGACCGGGTAGCTTCGGCATTTTCAACTTCGATAATCCGGACAATCCGTTCGCTGATCACAGCGTGGTGATCGCGCCATACTGCTCCGCAGATGTACACCTTGGTGCGAGCGACACAGTCTATCCAGTGGTCGAGGAAGGCCAGGAGCCTTTGACGATTTATCACCGCGGCCGTGCAAACATGCAAGCGGTGCTCGATTGGACCTACGCCAACGTCACAGACCCTAAGCAAATCTTCGTGACTGGCTCTTCAGCGGGTTCGATTCCATCGCCGTTTTATGCCGCACTCGTGGCGAACCAATATCCACAAGCAAAGGTCGCCCAGCTTGGGGACGCCTCAGGCGGTTATCGGCGCACTGGCAGCAACGACGCGCGTCCAGACCAACAATGGGGAACTTTCAATTACATTAACTCGGAGCCCGGCTTCGAAAACATGCAAGCCGATACGTTTAACTACGAACGCCTGTATATCAATGCCGCGGTGGCGCATCCGGAAATCCTTTTCGCCGAATTCGACAACGCAGAAGATGCCGTCCAGAAACGATTTTTA
>Ga0209403_10001471_pt1 | contig 30592 bp, 27 predicted proteins | sample ArcticOcean_MG_C_8_FD_187440 | JGI IMG/M metagenome (GOLD analysis project Ga0209403, IMG submission 187440) | Marine microbial communities from western Arctic Ocean - ArcticOcean_MG_CB11_86 (SPAdes) (version 2) | ecosystem: Environmental > Aquatic > Marine > Oceanic | place: Arctic Ocean...
GAGGTACTGCCCCTCCCCGGAGTGTTGGCGGTGCACAACGGCGGCAAGGATGGCCATCACGGCATGGTGTGCTCCACCCGCGACATCGGCGACTTGAATACCCCACGGCACTGGGGCTGCTCCGCGTCGGCGGCTAGCATCGCTGATTCCGGAGAGCGCAAGGTAATTGATGTCGTGCCCAGCGCGGTTTCGGTAGGGACCGGATTGTCCGTAACCCGTGATTGCGCAGTAGATGAGTGCGGGATTGTGTTCACGGAGGGCATCATAACCTACCCCAAGACGATCCATCACTCCCGGACGAAATTGTTCCAGCACGATGTCGAAGTCTGCAACCAATCGATGAATAACCTCCTGAGTTCCCGGTTTTTTCAAATCAAGGGCGAGCGAGCGTTTGTTGCGATTGAGTTGAGCGTGAGCCGCAGAGGTGGTGCCATCCGCTGGGGGAATGTGCCGCACCATGTCCGGGCGGGTGGGAGATTCGACTCGCAGCACCTCCGCCCCGAGGTCCGCGAGCAGCATCGAGGCGTAAGGTCCGGGAAGGAGGGTTGAAAAATCGAGGACTTTGAGGGAGGTCAGGGGACCGGGCATCAATCAGTTCACCGCAACCACCGCCTCGGCGATCAGCGTTTGCGCCTGCGGGGTTTCCGCGAAGAGTTCCAGCCGAACACGTTTTTCTCCCTCCGCCTCAAATTTCTCAGCGACCTTGCCGGTGCAGGTCACGGTGTCACCGACGTTGGTGATCGCGGTGAAGCGGGTTTTGTAGCTGCGGATTTGTCGTTGGGGTACCCAGTTGGTGAGCAAGCGGGCGAGGTAGCCCATCGAAAGCACCCCATGCGCGATCACATCGTCCAAGCCTGCGGTCTTGGCGTAATCGAGGTCAACATGGATGGGGTTGTGATCCCCGGACGCACCGCAATAGAGTGCGAGGGTGTGGCGCGAAATCGGATCGCTGGTCAGCGTGGGAAGGTCGTCGCCGACGTTGAGGGCATCGTAAGTCAGTTCAGGCATTTGTCAGCTCAGGCGTTGCGGAACACATAGTTCGTGCGGGTGGCTGCACAGAGGATTCCCGCTTGGTTGGTGAAGGTGTTTTCCGAAACCAGAAATTCAAGCATTCCGTTCTTCTTGTCGAAGATGTCGGTGATCGTCTTCACGGTGGTGATGCGGTCGCCCGCACAGATCGGGTGGTGGTATGCAAAGCTCTGTTCGCCGTGCAGCAGCTTCTTCAAATCCTGCCCGACGAGTGCCATGAAATCCACTAAATCGAGCGCGTCCACCTCTAGCATGAACGGAAAGGTTGGCGGAGCAGGCAAGTGGGGGTAGCCAGCAGCGCGGGCGGCGTCCAGGTCCGAATACACCGGATCGGTCTGCCCCAAAGCTTTGGCGAGGAACTTCAACCGCCCCTCCTCCACCGGAAGTTCCACTGGATCGAGGACGTGTCCAATGAGGGTCTTGTTAAGCATTCGTGTCCTTTTTGAAAAATAGCAGGGGGTGTGGAATTGGAGACACAAAAAATGCGCTCCTCCTCAAAAGAGGATAAACGTCGGAGCAAATTCTGGAAGCTAAAAAAAGATTGCTTGGATTTCCTCACACACGGGATCAGCCCAAACTCAACGTGATTTTACCAAAGTGAGTGCCGGAGGCGAGGTGATCGAAGGCAGGTCGCAGTTCCTCAAAGCCAAAGGTGCGGTCGAGGATGGGTCGGAGCGCATGTTGGGCAATGGCGCGGGTCATCGCTTCGAAGCCGTCGCGAGAGCCGACTGTGATCCCCTGAAGCCGGACTTGCCGTGTGACGATCAAGCCGAGCTGTGCCTCAACGGTGGGCCCGGACAGTACGCCAATCATGGAAAGTGTTCCGCCCGGACGGATGGCTCGCAACGACTGTGGCAGGGTTGCGGGACCACCGAGTTCGACGATGTGGTCGACCCCCTCGCTACCGGACCACTCCCGCACGGTACGATACCACTCGGGTTGGGTGTTGTAGTTCAGTCCTGCATCTGCGCCAAGCTTCTGTGCTCGTTCCAACTTTACGTCGCTTCCGGAGATCACGAAAACCCGAGCTCCACACAGTCGCGCGAACTGTAACGCGAACAGCGCCACTCCGCCCGTGCCCTGCACCAACACCGTGTCGCCCGCTGTGATCCGACCTTCGGTGACAATCGCACTCCAGGCCGTCAGTGCCGCGCAGGGCAGCGTGGCGGCTTCAAGGTCTGAGAGTTGCTCCGGAATGCGCGACACCCCATCTTCGGGAAAGACCCGGAACTCGGCCATCACACCGTCAAGCGGGCCTCCGAGTGAACCGGAGAGCCGTTTCTGATTGGGGGGGCCAGCAATCCAGTTCTGCATACAGAGCGGGCAAACGCGGTCTCCAAGCTGTACTCGCGTCACACGGTCGCCCACGGCCACCACTTCACCCGTCCCGTCCGAAATCGGAATCAGCGGCAGGGTGCCGGTTTTGTGGCCGTAGCCACGTTGGGGTACCACGAGGTCACGGTAGTTGAGGGAGGCCGCTTTCATCCGCACCAACACCTCACTGGAACCGGGGGTTGGTTCCGGAAGTTCGGTAAGGCGAATGTTGCCCAAGGACCAGTCGTCTTGGATTTGGTAGGCTCGCATGAATGCTCTTTGAAAGAAAGTTTGCTGGTGAACCACAGAGTTGCAAAGGACACAGAGGAAAAATGAGAAAAATCCTGTATCCTCTGCGGTCCCTGTGGTGAAAATATCGTCCCGTTAGCTCAAGGCTTTCAGGCCGATGTCTTGGCGGAAGTGCATTCCTGGAAACCGAACCTGTTCCAGACAGGCGTAGGCCTGTTCTCGTGCATCCGAGAGGTCGTCTGCCCAAGCGGTGATACCCAGCACCCGCCCGCCGTTGGCGACGAGTTGTCCGTCATACTCGGCAGTTCCAGCGTGAAAAATCTGTAGCGAGTCTCCCGGAGTTTCCGGCAAGCCGATGGGCGTGCCTTTGACGGGAGGTCCGGGATAACCCTCGGCGGCTGCAACCACACAGAGGGAAGCGTTCTGACTCCACTGCAAATCGAGGGCGTCCAGACGCTGATCGAGAATTGCGTCAATGATCTCGATAAGGTCCGTTTGCAACAACGGCAAGACGACCTGCGCTTCCGGATCACCAAAGCGTACATTGAACTCAACGACCTTCGGTCCTTCTGTGGTGATCATCAATCCTGCATACAGCACTCCCTGATAGACGATGCCTTCGTCTTGGAGTGCTGCCACCATCGGTTCCAGAATGCGCGACTGGATTTCCGGGAGATAGCGCTGAAGGTGCGGCACCGGCGCATAAGCCCCCATGCCCCCAGTGTTGGGACCACGATCTCCATCAAAGACGGGTTTGTGGTCCTGCGAGGGGATCATCGGCTTGACGATGTGGCCATCGCTGAACGCCAGCACGGTCATCTCCTCGCCGATCATGAACTCTTCGACGATCACTCGTGTTCCGGCTGCCCCGAATACTTTGTGCTGCATTGCGGCGGTCAGCGCTCCTTCGGCTTCGTCAAGGCTTTGAGCGACCGTCACTCCCTTGCCTGCGGCCAGACCATCGGCTTTAATCACGATGGGAACACCTTGCTTCCGGACGTATTGGAGGGCTTTTTCGTAATCATCGAATTCAGCGTAACCAGCAGTGGGGATGCCGCATTTTGCCATCAACGACTTGGCGAAGGCTTTACTGCCCTCTAGTTGGGCGGCGGCCTGATTGGGACCGAAAATCCGTAAGCCGCGCTCCCAAAATTGCTCAACAATTCCCTGCGTGAGTGGGTCTTCTGGACCAACCACCGTGAGGGCGATGTGTTGGGATTCCGCAAAGTCGGCGAGTTCTGCAATCGCGTTGGCTGCGATGGGAACGCACTCGGCAAGTTCTGCAATGCCGGGATTGCCCGGCGCACAAAAAAGCTGGGTGGCGTGGGAACTTTGTTTCAGTTTCCAAACCAAGGCGTGTTCACGTCCGCCGCCACCGATCACCAGAATTCTCATCTCAATTCATGCAAACAGTTCACAAAATCATCAACAGGGAAATTTGACAATGGGTTTGGCAGGGTTTATTTTAGTCAACGTCAGCATCAGTGAACACAATAACGGTTCACTGGACGCATTTGTTATCGCTTGAAATCAGATTTTTTTGAATCAATGGTCTCGTACCCAGGAATGATCTCAATGGTTCCTATTGGTCCATTTATTTTTACAAGAAACAACTGAGTTGAAGTAGGAAAAAAGATGTACAACCAATCGTTTTTATGCTCAATACAGTATCCTTCTTCAAAAGTTAATCCTAATAAATTTTTAAGGATCATTTTATTGACATTACGATGTGCAATTAAAAGCACATTTCCTTTTTTAGTAGCATGCAGAACTTTTTTTAAAGGTTTTTTAATACGCTCATGCACCATCTTTAAATTTTCACCCCCACCGGGAAGTGCTATATTGACTTCATCGTGGAGAAAAGTATTGTATATATTTTTAGAAAATGAGTCAGAAAATTTGAGTTTATTTTCACCTTCGAATACTCCAAGTTTAGCTTCGTTGAAAGAAACTATTTTTTCAAGTTCGATGCCTTTTTCCTCACTGACAGGAAGCGCTGTTTGGATTGTGCGTTGGAGACTGCTGGTGAAAATATGATGTAGCGGAACGGAAAACAATCGAAAGAAAAGATTCTTTCTTTGTTGATATCCCACGGGGCTCAGAGGTCGATCTTGTTGTCCTTGCACCAATCCCAAGCTATTCCAGTCGGTTTCTCCGTGCCTAGCTAATAAAAGACAACTTTCCTGAATAGTCGATAGAAAATTTTGGATCGAAGGATAGAACATATAAAAAGGTATTCACACCTCGGTAGTCTGATTTTTAAGTTTCAAGATCACTTAAATACGCCATCACCTCCGCTACTGGTAAATAAGAGAGAGGAGCATGAGTTTTTTTGTATTCTCTATGATTTAAATCTGGCGGGACACAGAATTCCATCCAATTATCTGTCTTGAAATAACTAGTGAGAACTTTAGGCGAATCAACTGGAATCAAAACTGGAAATCCTTGAAATTGAACTGTTTGCAGCGGAAAGAAATTTGATTTTTGATAGATATTTTTTTCTGGCGCTAAGGTAAAGTCATCCCCTGTATATGCGGGTTCCCAAACACCAACCCAAGGGAATTTCCATTTTTGTCCTGGGATCGGAAACCCATCATCCGGGTATATTCGATAACCGCAATGTAACCATTTTTCTTCAGAGGAAGAAGAATCTGAGTTTTTGATGAGTCGTCGGTCGATTAAAGTGGTGTAGCCGATTTTTTTAAGTTTCTTAATGCAAAGTGATTCAAATTTTTCAACATCAAAAATAATGATGTCAATGTCATCATCCCAAGGAATAAAATCATCATGCCGAAGTTTTCCCAATAAAGTTCCGAACATTAAACAATAAGCAACGTTATCCGCAGACAGAATTTCTGAGACGTTTTTGAGTAGTTTTAAAGCAATTGGTTTTTCTTTTAAGAATCCAATCTCGCTAAAGTAATGCAAACATGATGTCGTCATTTTCACCCGCTGTTCTGATCCGATACAGTAGGGGTGCTTGATGTCATGGAAGAACTGGATTTAAATTGAGTGTACTTTAGGTTTTTAGTAAAAATTGAAAGTAGTTGAGGTGAGGAGATTTTCATTTTTATACTAATCGTTTATTAGATTTACTTGAGCGATTTTCATTATTTTAAGATCATTTTTAATGGGGTTTATGGCGGAGGTTATGACCTGCAAAGGAGAAGTCGTATTTAACGAAAGTAGGTTATTTATCTTGAACATACGAACAATGAAATTAATAAAGAAAATTACTGAAAGAGCGCCTATCTGAATAGTTATGATTTTTTGATTTTCTGTCATCCAAAAAACAAAAATTGCAATGCTTAGCCAAAGTAACCTAATGTCACTGCCTGCAGACACCAAAGAGAATAAGGGTTCCATTTTATTTTTTGGATAGTTACCCCGACCCGTGGAGCGATATTTTTCTGAAGAAACGGCCAATAAATAGACTCCACTCAAATAGACGATGAAGGCAAGAGAAAGGTATTTATCTACTTGACTGTCAACAGCATAAATCGACCAATAAAAAGCGATGATTACTGAGACTTCAATGACTCTATCTGTCATGGTGTCGAAAAAATCACCGAATAGGCTGCATTTGTCTGATAAACGAGCTATTTCACCATCCACACAAGACCAAATACCAAAAAACCAGATAAAAATAACAGCAAGCAGGTAATATTGAAAAACCAGAGCTAAAGCAGCCAGACAACCGAAAATAAAATCCACCAAAGTAGCCTGAGATGGTGATAATCCAAGTTTCATGAAATAAATGCTGAAATAACATGAAATACGCCGTTGAAAAAGATAGCAATAACCGCCATCGCATTCTGGCTTTGCTAGGTTTGGATATTTCCACTCCAGAGAAATAGAATGGTGTAGATTACTTGATTTTTTCTTCATAATTTTATAACTGAAAATGAGTATCCCCGTTGAGATCGTTTTTGCACAACGATCAGCGGGGGCACATCCCTGCCTGTTTCCGGGCAGGCAGGATGTTCCGAGGATGATGGCGGGGGAGAACCACCTGTTCTTGGAAGTCGTACTATGAACTCGGCACACAGGCGATCCGTTGCCGGACCGGGGCACTACTTGGAAGCTTCAACCCTGAGAAGGTGATCGAGGATAAGGTGTATGACTCTGACAGCTTTATCGAAAAGATGCAAGCACTTGGAACCGAGGTCGTCATCCCGTCGTGAAAAAGCGAGACTGGGCAGTCTGCATTTGGTCACTGTGATTGTACCCCCCCCGATCAGTACAAACGCCGCACCACGGTCTGGCAGCCCAGCCGCAGGAAGGGGGCGCTTTCCGGACGGGTTTCGTCGAGGTGGAGTCCGGCGCGTTGCACGGGGCGGGAACGTTTCCGGATTGTGGGGTCGTGATCGGTGCAGACCAGATCGAGGCGTTTTTCGACACTTTCCCCAGACTTGCGGCAGATCAGCGACTTGCCTTCCAGCAGTAGCCATGCCCCGTTGCTCTGCCAAGCGTTTTCCACTGTGCAAACCCAACCCCGCGCTTGAAACTCTGTGTTTTCGTCCACCTGTTGGCGTTCTGAATTCCGGTACACCCCTTCCGGAAACACTTCAAGAATCCACTGGAAATAATCTGCCCCCGACGCGCAGGTTGCGAGGGCGAGCAGGGAAAGGGTGAGAGTGAGGTGACGGAACATCCGGGATGCCTTGCTTCGTTTTTCGTTTCCCTCAAAATGGAGCATTCGCAGGAAAAGCAAACCTGAACCAGTTCTTGCATGACCAACACCATGACCATTGAGTATTGCAGCCTCATCTCCAAAAAGCTCGCTGAACCGCTTTCCGGAACGGCTTCTCAAGCCCAGCATCTGATCTTCATCACTTGGCCTAAACGCTTCTGGAAGTACGAGGCGTTGGTATCCGGAGGCGGGTTTCCGCAAGGCCTGAAGCGCTGGATGAAATCACAGAGCATCGAGCATGGCAAAATCGTCCTACGGTTGATCAGCCAACCCGGAATGACGGCAGAGTGTTGCTCATTGCACGTTTATCCGGACGGTTTGGTTTATGAAGACATTGCCCCGGATCAACTCAAAACCGTGTTGGAGGATCACTTTGCGGGAAAGGGCCAGCAGCACTCACCCCGTGTGCAGGAAATTCCGGAGGTGATGGTCTGCACACACGGTCGGCATGATAAATGCTGCGCAAAGTTTGGTCAGGCGTTGTACGCACAATTCCAGCGAGGGATCGAAAATCGTGGTTTGTCGCTCAACCTCTGGCAGAGCAGTCATCTGGGCGGACACCGCTTTGCACCGACTTTGGTTCACCTGCCTTCGGGCGAGGCTCACGGGCATGTGACATCGGAGCAGGTTCCGGCCTTGTTGGACGCTTGGACGCAGCAGCGAGTGCATCCAAAAACTTACCGGGGCAATGTCTTCCGGATGGATGCGGAGCAACTCGCAGAAGCGTGGCTGCACCATGCGGTTTCCAATTCCGGAACAATTTTGGAATCACGGTTGGAGTCGCTTGAGGAAAACGGAAGCCAGCGGCAGTTTACCGTCGCCTACCGCACAGCAGAGCAACCCGAAATGTTCCAGCATTTGGAACTGGTGCTGCACCACAAAACCGTCGCTGGCCCCGGAGGCTGCGACGCGCTTGACGAACCCGAAGAGCGCAGTGGTTGGGTGCTAACGAAATCACGGCAGTTGAACGCCCCCCTGCGGGCATGACGAAGGAGAAGTGATGGCAGAGGAAGAAGAAATTCAGGCAGACAACGGAGACGCCGAAGCGGATCTGGATGCGCTCGTGAACGAATCGGAAGATTCCGTCAGCGATGATGATGGGGGTGGGCTTGCCGATTTGGTCACCGCAGGCGGCGATGATGCCGTTGGGGATGGTGGCGACGCTGTCGATTTGGACGAAATGCTCGATGATGCTTCGTCGGTTCCGATGGAAGTCGGCAGCGAAGAGGCGGTGGCGGAGGGTATGGGCGTGGAGTTTCTCATGGAAATGCCGCTCACGCTCACCTTTGAGGTAGGACGCGCCAAGCTCAAGATCGGCGATTTGCTCTCGCTCGGTCAGGGGTCTGTGCTGGAACTGCACCGACTCGTGGGCGAGGACTTGGACCTCTTCGTCAACGGCAAGCTCATCGCCCACGGCAAGGTCGTGGTCATCAACGAAAAATTCGGGGCGCAGCTCACGGAGGTCATCCCTCCGGAGGAGCGTATCAAGCGCATGGGGGCTGTTGCTTCGCCCAGCATGTAGCCACGCGGCGCCACCAGTGTTTTGCTGATGTGCCAACCGGACTGGTTGCTGGATTCCTACGACTTTGACCTTCCCGAAGACCTGATCGCCCAGCATCCCCCACAACGGCGGGATGCCTCACGGATGCTGCTGCTCGACCATGCCAGCGGTCAGTTGCACCACCACGCCTTTTCTGATCTGCTTACCCTCCTGCCCGAAGACTGCACCCTCGTTTTCAACAACACCCGCGTGATTCCCGCACGCTTGCTGGGAAAGCGGTGCAGCGGAGCGCGGCTGGAAGCCCTGCTGCTGGAGGAACAGGCACCCAACCTCTGGTCCGTGTTAGTCCGCAAAGCTGGACGTATCAAACAAGGGGAGAAACTGGAGTTCGGCGAGGGGCGGCTGCTCGCAGTCGCCCGCGAACGCCGCGATGACGGCACTTGGTTGTTGCAGTTTGAAACCAAGGAGCCGTTGACGGAAGTGCTGGAGGACGTCGGACTGCCTCCGTTGCCACCCTACATCAAGCGGCGGGAAGTTTCATCCGCCGAAGCCCAACATGATCGCGAACGTTACCAAACCTGTTACGCGAAGGAATCCGGAGCCGTGGCGGCCCCCACGGCGGGCTTGCACTTCACTCCGGAAATCCTCACTGCCCTCGATCAGCGGGGCATCGAACGGTTGGAGGTCACGCTGCATGTTGGGCGTGGCACTTTTGCGCCCGTGCAGGTTGAGGATGTCCGGAAGCATTCCATGCACTTCGAAGCCTTTTCCGTCAATCCGGAAACCCTAGAACGCCTCAAGGAACTTTCGCGCTCCCGGAACCGTCTCATCGCCATCGGCACCACCTCGGTGCGAGTGCTGGAAACGCTTGCCCAGCAGGGCTTCCGGGAGTGCTCCGGTTGGACCAACCTCTTCCTCTACCCGCCCTATCGATTCCAAATGGTGGATGGGCTACTCACCAATTTCCACCTGCCTAAATCCACCCTGCTGCTGCTCGTCTCCGCTCTCTGCGGACGCGCCCCCTTGCTGAACGCCTACGCCGAGGCCATCCGGGAGCGCTACCGCTTCTTCAGCTACGGCGACTGCATGTTGCTTCTCTGAAGAAATCAACGCCGATGGCTCATCCCCCGGAAGCGCAGTGCTATGAAATTCCGGAAGATTGCGAAACGCGAGAGAAGTGCGCTAGAATTGGACACCAACGCCACTTTTTCGGAGGCTTGCCATGAACCTCGCAGCACTGGTCGCCCTTGACCGCTACCCTTTGATGAAACTGGACACCGCCTCCGGGAGTCGGTTTGCCGCCAAACTGACTGCTCAATACCGTGCGGACGGACTCTGTCACCTGCCGCAGTTTCTCAAACCCGGCGCGTTGACAGCCCTTCAGGAGGAGGCCCGGAAACTTCAGGGGAAAGCCTATTTTGTGCGGGGCACCCACACGGTGTATCTGGAAAAGGGCGGGGACCCAAAAAACGGAAATCCCGCCAAGGCTCCGGAGCAAACCGAGGTCGGCTCGGTCGCCTACGATTTGCTTCCTGAGCATGGGTTGCTACGTACCCTTTACCAGTGGAAACCCCTCAAGGAACTGATCAGGCGGGTCTTGGACAAACCTCGCTTGCATTACTTTGCCGATCCATTGGGAGCCTGCTCCATCAATGTCTTCCGGGCAGGCGGCAAGCACGGCTGGCACTTTGACGAATCTGAGTTCACCACCACGCTCATGCTGCAATCTCCGGAGTGCGGTGGCGCTTTCGAATACGTTCCGCAGATCCGCGGACTTCCGGAGGAACAAACCCTCGTTAGTCGCATTTTGGGTGGTGAGCGCGAGGGTGTCTGCCGTCTGCCCTTCACGGAAGGTTCGCTGCTGATTTTCGGAGGACGCCAAACCCTGCACCGTGTCACCGAAATTTCCGGAAGTGTCTCGCGTTTGGTGCCGGTGTTTTGCTACACCGAACAGCCCAACGAAACCAACAGTGACGCAGTGCGCCAGTACTTCTGGGGACGCACCACCTGACTCCGAAAATCCGTCACTATTCCCAAACTTAGGAACAGCGATGAGCCACGAAACCTTACTCTTTGAAAGAGGTAAATCGGTCGCCTTATCGCGAACCTGCAAGAAAAAACGCCGTTGAGTTTTTGGAGGAATCGTGAGAGCATGAGATCATTTGGGAACGAATGTGGAGGTCCAACTATGGACACGGGTTTCGCGGAAACCAAAGTGGAGATCGTCAAGTGGGTTGCTGCCCTGTTCAGCGCTCAAGCCGCACTGATTGCGGCACTCGTCAAGTATTTCGGTAGCACGGGTGGCGTACCCGTGCTCATGTCTGGTGAGCGCGGGTGTGCCACTCTGCGCTACCCTCAAAAAATCTCATGAACGAATTCGACGTCATCATCATTGGTGCCGGGAACGCGGCTTTTTGTGCAGCACTAGCGGCACGGGAATCCGGAGCCTCTGTGCTGGTGCTGGAACGCGCTCCGCAGGAATTGAGCGGTGGCAACAGCCGCTTCACTGCCGGGGCGATTCGTTTTGCTTACGATGGCGTGGAGGACATCCGCGCCCTCTGTCCGGAGCTTTCGCAAGAGCAGTTGGACATCACGGATTTTGGCACTTACACCACCGAGCAATTTTTCGATGACATGTTCCGCATCACACGCTTCCGGACTGATCCGGACCTCTGCGAACAGTTGGTGCAGGGCTCGCGGGAAACGCTGGGTTGGATGCACTCGCACGGTCTCCGTTTTCTGCCGATCTATGGTCGGCAGGCGTTCAAGGTCAAGGGGCGTTTCCAGTTCTGGGGTGGCCTGACACTGGAGGCGTGGGGCGGTGGTCCCGGACTGGTGGAGCGTGAAACCGAACTGGCAAGCAAGGCTGGAATTGAAATTCGCTATGACGCACGGGCGGTTTCGTTGTTGTTTGATGGCCACAAGGTCACGGGGGTCAAGGTTCGCAAGGACGGCGAACTTCATGAAATTCGTGGCAATGCAGTGGTGTTGGCGGCGGGTGGATTTGAATCCAATGTTGAATGGCGCACCCGCTATTTGGGTCCGGGTTGGGAAATGGCGAAAGTGCGGGGCACGGCCTTCAACACCGGAGATGGCATCCGTATGGCGCTCGAGATCGGAGCCTCATCGTGCGGAAACTGGTCCGGATGCCATGCGGTCGGCTGGGATTACAACGCTCCGGAATACGGCGATCTCTCCGTGGGCGATGGTTTCCAGAAACACTCGTATCCGTTCGGCATCATGGTCAACGCAAGGGGTCGGAGGTTTGTGGACGAGGGGGCCGACTTCCGGAACTACACTTACGCAAAGTATGGCCGGGTTGTGCTGGAACAACCGGATCAGTTTGCTTGGCAGGTGTTCGACCAGAAGGTGACACATCTTTTGCGCGATGAGTACCGCATCAAGCAGGTTTCCAAAGTTTCGGCTCCAACACTGGAAACGCTTGCAGACAAAATGGAAGGCGTGGACAAGTCCGGATTTCTTACCGAGATCGCACGATACAACGCTGCCGTTTGTAGCGAGGTTCCGTTCAATCCGAATGTCAAGGATGGACGCGGCACGGAGGGTTTGGAAGTGCCCAAGTCCAACTGGGCCAACACGATTGACGAGGGACCGTTTGAGGCGTATCACATCACATGTGGGATCACCTTTACCTTCGGAGGACTGCGGATCAATCCTAAAACGAGCCAAGTGATCAGCGATGACCATGCGCCGATTCCGGGTCTCTACGCAGCAGGCGAGTTGGTCGGCGGCCTCTTTTACTTCAATTATCCCGGAGGCACGGGCTTGATGTCCGGCTCCGTCTTTGGGAGGCAGGCTGGAGTCAACGCCGCGCAGGGCTGAGAGGCTTCAAGCTTTGCGAACCTCCGCTTTTTACCGCTGGGCTTGCTGACGCTCCCGGCGTTCTTCTCCGGCTTGGGCGAGGGTTGCGCGATTGGAGTCGTCCACGCGCATGAAGCGTTCGCGCCAGTGGTCATTCTTGTCCGGAGTCCACACAAACGGCGCCTGCACGGTGGTGCGGGGCTGCCACGCCTTTTCCAGCAAGTCGAGGGCGGTGCCGATCACCGCTTGCTGCATGGGCACCTCCCACGGTTTGCCGCAGGGATTTCCCAAAGGAAAATCTGTGAAGACAAAACGCGGCACTCCACATTCCTCCACAATGTCGCGGGCTGAGCCAAGCACCACCGTGGCAATTCCATTTGCTTCCAAATGCCGAGCGACCAAACTCACGGTTTGGTGGCAAACCGGTCAGAGGGGGACCAGCAGCACAACATCCACTTCGTCTTCCCGGCACCATGCGAGAATTTCGGGAGCATCGGTTTCGAGGGTTTGACGCTGACTGTAAGTTGTGGCTGCTCCATAAAAGCGGCGGGAGTTTTTCCCAATCCGGCCTTGCTGCTGAAACTCCTGTAGTCGCTGGAGTGGCAGGTAGGTGTTGATGTCGTCTGTGTGTGTGGCTTCCTTGTCCCAAGCAACATCCTGCGTGTACAAAGACTCCGGAATGGGATTTGCCGAAATGGCATAGGGATGCTTGGGGGGCCGGAATGAGGCCGCAGCCTGCTCCGCCCTGCTCGGCAAACTTGCCGTCGAAACCACCCCGACCGTGCATTCCGACAAAGGCTTGCTAAGGGTCACAAAGGGCACCTCGTGATGATACGGCCACTGGTAGGGCTGGTCATAACCGTGGGCGGCATAATACTCGCGGGACTTGTCAATGTAACTCATAAAAGAGCGGTGACTGCGGCGTTCAGGCATGATTTTTCCGGAAGTAGATTTAGGGCTGATCCAGTGGATTTGGACAAAAACGAAAGCCCTCGTCCAGTTCAGCGAGTAGACGCATTTGTTTGTCGCTAAGGGTGAAGTCAAAAACATCTGCATTTTGACGAATACGCACCGGATTGACGGATTTCGGAATCATGGTTTGACCTTGCTGCAAACCCCAGCGGATCATGATTTGCGCTGGAGTTTTACCCGTTTGCTCGGCGATGTCCTGCAAACTGCGGTGCGAGAAGCGTTCTCCACGGGCGAGCGGACAGTAGGCGGTGAGGTGGATGCCTGCGGAGCGTGTAAAATCAGCAATCGTGCGCTGCTGAAGAAACGGGCTGAGTTCGATCTGGTTGACCGTCGGACGCTGTTTTCCGCTCTCGAAGATCTCTTGGAGGTGGTTTGGAGAGAAATTGCTCACCCCAATGGATTTGACTCGCCCTTCATTCTGCAAACGCTCCAGTGCCTGCCATGTGTCAACTCGTTGTCCCTCCACAGGCCAGTGGATCAGGTAGAGGTCCACGAACTCCAGCCCCAGTTTTTGCTGACTTTGCTCAAAAGCCCGCAGTGTGGGTTCATAACCCTGCTCGGTTTCCCAGACCTTGGTGGTGACAAAGATTTCGTTGCGGGGAACCCCGCAGGCATTCAGGGCGCTGCCCACATCCTGCTCGTTGCCGTACATGGAGGCAGTGTCAATGTGGCGATAGCCAACTTCCAAGGCACACGAAACCGCATCTTGAGTTTCCTGTCCGGGGTTGGCCGCCCAGACACCGAGTCCGAACAGCGGCATCGTGTTGCCATCACTGAGCGTCACCCGGCTTTGCAGGTTGAGGGCTTCCGTCATATTGCTTCCTCAAGGGTTGGTGGAATGGAATCCGGGGAGAAGACCGAGCGTTCCTGTTCGTCCAACTGCGCGACCAAGCCAAGTTCCCAAGCAAGGTAACGCCGGGAGGCGTCGAGATTGCCGTCGTGTCGGTCGTGGACAAAAAACAGGTAATCGAGACATTCCGAATCGGATGGGATTTCCGGAGTCGCGACCACGCTCAAGCCAGCCGCAGCCCACTCCTCCGGCCCACCTTGTAAACACAACACTTGGACTGCGTATTTTTGCTGTAGATCAAAAGCGATTCCGGAAATCGCGGAAACATCTCCTCCTGCTAAAATGATCTCAGATGCCCCGCCGAGGTCAAGCTGATCCAGCCGGGGCCGGATGGCCCAGTTTGCTCCGGTGATGTGCGCCTTCCGGAAGTTCATGCTTGGCGAAACATCTAGCAAAATCGCTCCGGCAGCAAGTCGTGCAGACAACTCATGAGGTTCCAGCGCTGGCAGCAGTGTCGATGAATCAGACGCTGCATTTGCACTGGTTTCCGGAGCTTGTGAGGCATCCTCGTTCAGCACCCAAACCTGATGCCCCATGGCCCGCAGCCACATCGCGGTGGTTGCAGCACGGAGTTGTGTGTCATCGGTCAACACAATACGGGCGTTGCGCACCGCCACCCACTCATCGGTGGCCTGCACCAGTTGTCCGCCCGGAGCATGGAGCGCTTCTGTGAAATGCCCGCGCTCATATTCTTCGGCAGTTCGTACATCGCAGAGGTAGGTGGTGCGGCGGTCATCGGAGAGCCAAGTTTGCAGGGTTTCGCCGTCTACGGTTTGCAGTTGGGTTTTGACGAGCAAGGCATTTGCTTGCATGCGACTGGCTGCAAGCTGGGCTTCGTCCGGTTCCGGAAGCACGGTGGGCGTAGCCCCATGCACGAGTTCAAATCCTGCAAGTCGCCAGCCCTGGGTGCCATTGCGCAAGGCCAAGATTTTGTTCCGGAACCCCAATGAGAGCAACGTCTGTGCGCCGATCAGGGAACGGGTGCGCCCCGCGCAGTTGATCACGACGGGAGTGTTTTCGTCCGGAACCAGCATGGGGAGGCGGTAGCCCAATTCTGCATTTGGACAGAAGCGCCCCCCTGGAATTGCCATTTTCCTGAATTCCTTGGGCGAACGACCGTCCAGCACCACGACCGATTCCCCCTGCTCCTGCATCGCCTTGAGGTCTTCTGCCGCAAGTGACGGCGTCTCAAACTGCTGCTCCACCAATTCTCCAAACACCTTGGAGGGCACGTTCACGCCTTGGTAGAGCGTGAACCCTGCGGCTTGCCATGCAGGGGCCCCCCCGTCCAAAATCGCCAGGTTGGAGTGCCCCAGATCTCCGAGCCGACGAGCCGCTTTTTCTGCGACTCCGTCGCCGTTATCGAGCAGCACACAGGGCGCTGAGCGGCAGGGCAGGAGCTGCGCTGCCTTGGCTTCGAGGCGGCTGTACGGCAGGTTGACCGCAAAAATTGGGTGGCCTTCGCCATACTCCCCGTATTCTCGCACATCGAGCAAGGCGATTTCAGCACCAGTCGTCAGCCGCTGCTTGAGCGTTTCTGGAATGATTTGGGCTATCTTCTGCACGGAAAGCTCATGGCGTCTTGGTCTTGGTGCTCATTTCCATGAGCTGGTAAGTTCCGGCTTCCTGATCGAAGAAAATCCGCTGGTCGAGCGTTTCCAAGGGGCGCCCATAGAAATGCAGGTGTCGGATGGTTTGACTGCCCTTGATCTCAACGCTGTGGATGTCCTCACCCAGCATGGCGATGCCTGTCCCTGGTCCCACCACCACGACTTCTCGCGTTGTGATCTCGGCACGACCGGGAACGGAGCCGTCGTCCACACGGTCAAAGAATGTGTTCTCCTCCACGCCCTCCACGCCTGCGATGCAGGCCCAGGTGGTGTGGTTGTGCGGCGGAATCCGCTTGCCGGGACACAGCACATTGAGGTAGAGCGAGACGCCGCTTTCGCCCTGGCCGATCAGGAAGCGGTTCTGGCGTTCGTCACCTGCTGGCGCAGGGTAATCGGTTTCGTTCCAAAATTCGCGCTGCATCGCAAGTTCCAGCAGCGCCGTCCGGATGCGCTCAACGGAACTGCGGCTCATGGCCCTCTCCTTTTGAATGACAACCGCTTTTGCAAGCAGCGTGTTTACCGCCGTTTCCCGATTCGTTGTCAACTCACTCATTTCGGTTTCCTTTTTGAGATACATTGTTTTGGACGGGGTTTCACTCCTAAAATCGAATGGTCAGTCTAACGGGAATTGCCGTGAGTGGAAACCAATAATAGACCTTATCGCAAATAAGCGCGTGAGTCGGCGCGGAGTTTTTCCGTTTCGGTTTCGGGGTTCATGCCGCCTTGAGCCAGGCCTCGATGGGAAAGTTGCTCCTGAGCTTGTGCAGTCCGCAGGCGGTTTCAAGGAATTATCATGTTTAGAGCTTTACGTTTTCGTTTCGGGATAATGTTTTTTTCGTGGAAAAAATGGCAAAGTTGTGGAGAGGTTCAAGAAAAAAACAGCCTTCCGGATCACTGGCTCGTCATGGCTTCGCTCCAGAGCGATTGCAGGATTCCAGAGCCGAGCAGGTTCTGCCCGCCATCGGCGACCACGACGGTGCCCGTGATGTATGCCGCCAGCGGAGACGCGAGGAAGACCGCCAGCTGCCCGATTTCGTCAACCGTGCCGAAACGTTTGAGCGGAATCAGCGCGGCAAATTTTTTGTTGGTTTGCGCGTTGCCGAGCCGTCGCATGCCCTCGGTGTCCGCAATCGGTCCGGGGGCAATGGTGTTGCAGCGGATGCCATACGGTCCCCACTCCAGCGCCAGGTTCTTGGCAAGGTTGTCGATTCCAGCCTTCGCAGCTCCGGCGTGAGCCTGGAAGGGGTAGGGGATGAAGGACTGTCCGGCAGAAATGAAGATCAGGCTGCCCCGTGAGGCTTGCAGATGCTCAAAGGCGGCTCGGCTCGCGTTGAAGGTGCCCAGCAGGTCGATGTCCACCACCGTCTTGAAGCCGTTGGCGCTGAGCTTTTCCGCAGGCGCGATGAAATTTCCCGCCGCCCCACAGACCAGCACGTCCACCGAACCGAGGGTTTCCACCGTGTTCCGGAAGAAGGACTCCAGCGCCTCGTAGTCCCGCACGTCGGCGGCTTGCGTGAAGACCTCGGTGCCGTGTTCTCGGATTTCCTCGGCGGCGGCTTCCAGCTTTTCCGGAGTGCGCCCGCAGATGGCGACCTTCGCTCCGACGGCGGCGAAGTTCTTGGCGATGCCGAGGTTGATGCCGCTGCCCCCGCCGGTCACGCAGACGGTTTTTCCGGTGAGCAGATTCTTTGAGAAGTATTGAGTGATGTCCATGTTGTTTCCTGTGCAATGGGTTGGCACCAGCATGATTGATTTTTCCGCATGAAGTCCAGCCGATACCACCAGAAGAGGACGGGTGAGAAAACGGGTATTGGGACGCGTCTTTCCAAGAAACTGGTTGTGACTCGGAGGAAATGGGGCTATGGTGCGCCAGTTAAGTTTGAAGAACCACACAATCGAAAGCAAAAAAGCTGATGCGGGCAAAGCGCTGGGGAGTGTTTTTCTGTAATTGTCGTTCCACTTTGGAGGTGGACGCCGCAAGAATTGAAAGTTCCGCAGCGTTGGTGACGGTCGCCTCCCAACCGGGTTTGTCCCCTTGTGGTCTCAGCAGTACCTTCCGACCTTGTTTCTCAACTCAGGAGTCTTGACCGGAATGGCCGGCGCCGGATTGATGTTCGTGTTTTCCGGGTCTTCCTCAGCACCAGCCCCAAGGAGACCAGTGGAGTACTGGAGGTTCTCAGCTACGGGATTTTGGCTGCGATTCTGGTGGAGTTGTTGGAAGTCAACCTTTTCCTGCGGTATCTTGCGTCCAATCCAGCGAAACTCGATGCCTCCGGACAGTTTGTGGTTCCGAACGGGAGTGTGATGGCCTACGAGTATGTGACTCAGGGTGCCTTGGCCAACTGGTTTTGGTGGGGCATCATCGGGGTCGGGTTGTCCCTCCCCCTGCTTCTCACGTTCGTTGAGATGTTTTTCAGGAAAATCATCCGGCCTTTTGAAAATCTGGTCGCCACCGTCAAATTCGCCTCAATTCTAACCGGAGGAACGATCTTGCGGTTTGTGATTGTTTGGGGGGGCGACCTGAAGGCACCGCTGAATTTTCCACCGGCCCTTTTCCAGATCCCCATCACCGGGTAGTCCGCGGGGTCAAGACCTTGACTGGCGGCATTCGGCTCTACTTCGGCAGTGGGCGTCGTGGCGGCTGGTCAAACTGTATCGGGGTGATCGGCTCGTCCTCCAGACGTTTCAGCATCACCTCAACGGCGCGTTCGAGCTGCAAATCCCGTCCTTCCTGATAAGACTGCGGAGAATCCTCCACCTCGATGTCCGGATCGACTCCGTAGTTTTCAACCGACCAACCCGCGTGGTGAAACCAGATGGAGTATTGCGGTTGGGTAGTGGTGGTGCCATCCACCAGTTGGTAGCGACTGTCAATGCCGATCACCCCGCCCCAAGTGCGTTTGCCCACCACTGGACCCAAACCCAATTCCCGGAAGCTCGCAGTGAACATGTCGCCATCGGAACCTGCGAACTGGTTGGTGAGTGCCAGCAGGTGACCGCGTAAGGTGTGGTAGGGGTAGGATTCCGGAGTCCCCCAGCGCGGCACGTCGTAACCAAGATGTCGGTGCATCAGTTTTTCCAGAATCAACGGGGAGACCATGCCCCCGGCATTGTAGCGCACGTCAATGATGAGACCGTCGCGACCCACCTGCGCAAGGTAGCCTCGATGGAACTCCGCAATGCCCCGTTCCGCCATGTCCGGAATGTGGAGGTAGCCCACTCGTCCGGAGGTTGCCTCGGAAACAAACTTCGCATTCGCCTGCACCCACTCGCGGTAGCGGGTATTGCGCTCGGAGGCAAGCGTGCGGACCACCAAGTGGCGTCGCTTGTCCGGTGCGTCCTGTGATGCAACCGTGAGGATGATCTGTTCTCCGGCCTGATTGACGAGCAGTTCCCCGGGGGTGGTTTTGGCGTCCAGCGGCATCCCGGCAACTTCCAGCAGCAAGTCGCCCTGCTGCACCAGCACTCCGGGTTCTGCCAGTGGGGAATGCCCGTTGCGGCACCACAAATCTCCGGCGTAAATGCGCTGAAAAATCCATGCGGTGCGTTCCGAATCATACTCCAGATCTGCCCCCAGCCAGCCCACTGGATAGCGCGGACTGAACGGGTAATCCCCGCCGTATTCGTAAGCATGGGAGGTGCCGAGTTCTCCCTGCATTTCCCAAATCAGATCCGAGAGTTCCGAACGTGAGCTAATGCGCGGCAGCAACTTTTCGTAACGCTTGAACACTCGTTGCCAGTCCACCCCGGACATGTCTTCGGTCCAGAAAAATTCCTGCTGAAGCCGCCACGTCTCCCGGAACATCTGTGCCCACTCCTGCGGGTAGTTGATGGAAATGCGGACTCGGGACAAATCCAGCCAACCCGTGCGGCGCGAGGGTGTTTCGTCGCCATCCTCTGGAACCGCCACACCCGCTTCCAACACCCGCACTCGTGTGCCCGAAGTGTAGAGCAGGGTGCGTCCCGACACCGAAACCTGCAGGGTTCCCACATCTTGCGCTAGTGTTTCCCGCTCGCCTTTCTCGAAATCCCAAACCCAGAGCAAACCCTCTTCCTGATTCGGGTTGTCCGGAGCTTCGTCCATCGCACCACGGATGGGGTATTCGGTGAAGAGGACGCGGTTGGGCAACCCAACGACCTGCTCGTAAAGGCTTTCCGGCACCGGAAACTCGACCACCCGATTTTTGATGCCTTCCAGATCGATGGGGATCTTGGGAATGGAGGGGGGATCGGGGGGTGCTGCACTTTTTTTGGGGAATTTAGCCCCTTGGGGATCGGGTTCCTCTGGCTTGCTGTCGGGGGCAGCCGGAGTCGGGGGTGGTTCGTCCTTGATTCCAGGAGGACGGGGCAACTCCAAAAAGGGGTTAGGCGTGTCCTTCTGAAGCGTGATGAGGTAGGGCTTGATGGAACGGGAAAACGTGGTTGCCGTCTGCACCGTGTCCCAAATTGGGTTGTAGGTGCGTGACGAGAGGAAATAGAGCCAGTGCCCCTCCGGATCCCACGAGGGGGTGAAGTCGTAGCGTACAGGATCGCTGACTTGCACAGGAGAGTGCGGACGAATCGCCTTGCCCTCCTTCTGGACGCCGAGGTCGATGAGGAAGATCGCTTGGAGTTCCACGCTGAGGTTCTTGCTGTACGCCAGCCAGTGGCCATCCGGGGAAAAGGCGGGATCGCCGATTTCAGAAACTGTGGAGTGATCCAGCCGCCGCAAGCGTCCCGTGTTGGCGTTCATCCACCAAAGTTCCATGCGGCTGGTGGTCATCACGAGGTGGGGATGCCGGGGCGACACCACCAAGTCCTGCACTCGTCCGGGAGGTAACCGGAAACGGGCCGCAGGTTCAAGGGTGGGTTCCAGCGCAAACACCTCCAGCCGCTCTTGCCCTTTCGCGTCAGAAATCACGGCCACGCGACTGTCCGGCAGCCAACGCTGGAGTCGATAACGCACCCCGTCCCGCACCCCAAGCTGTGTGGCGGCGAGTTCCCAGAGCGGCATCCCGAAGAGCTTGCCCCGCGCTGTGAGCGCGACACCGTGCCCATCCGGATGAAGGTCAATGTCCTCCCAGTAGTGATCCCCAAAAAAGAAGCGGCGCTGTACCCGGGAGCGCTGCGTCGCCCACTGGATGTTAATGCGTTGTTCGCGTTTCGGACTGCGTGGCTGCTGCACGTCAATGCGCCAAAGATCGCCGCCAACATGGAAAACCACATGCCTGCCGTCGGAGGCGGGTTCCCGGACGTAGTATTCCTGCTGGAAGGACTCGGGCTGGAGGTCGCTGCCGTCCGGGTTACAGGAGTAGAGGTTGCCGATGCCCTCGTGGTCCGAGACAAACCAGATGCGGTTGCAAATCCATTGGGGACGCACGGGGTTTCCGGGCAGGTCTTTGAGGATGCGCTGAAAGGCGCCGCTGCCCTTGGCGTCGATCCAAAGCTCGCCAACCATGCCCCCCGCATAGCGTTTCCAGCGCGAGTTGGCGAGCGAGTTGCGGCCCAGCACGAGGCCACTTTTGGTGGGTTGTCGGTTGTCGGCTGTCGGCTGTCGGTTGCTACCTTCTGCCTTTTGCTTTGGCTCCTGATAACTGACCGTCATTGCTGGGCCATACGGCAAGCACTCCACCGGTCCGCCTGCGGACGAAACGCGATAAATCCACGCATCGGCTCCTCGGTGATGGATTGACTCGTGGACACTGACGAATTGCACGTCCTGTCCATCTGGGGACCACCCAACCACATGGATGACGGAGTTCAACCAAGTGAGCCGCTGCATCTCCCCTCCAGAGGTGGGCATGAGGTACACGTCGTGGTCGCCCTCCTCCATCGCGCAGAGGGCGATCCAAGCGCCGTCCGGAGAAATCCGGGGACTACGGGTCTCGCTACGAGAATTGGTGAGACGGCGGGCGGTTCCACCGACGAGTGGAACTTCCCAAAGGTCGTCCTCGCTCTGGAACACCACCCGTTCGCCCTGCACATCGGGCTGTCGGAAATAACCTTGGGCAAGGGCAGACGAATTTGTTGTTTTGGCGGGAGTTGTGTTTTTTGTGGACATGGGCGTGAGAATTATAAATCAATGCTGATGCGGAAAACGATGCCGTCGGGACTCTTGCGGTTGCTTTCGACCATGCGCTTATCCGTGAATTCCGGAAGCGCCTTGAGCCGGGTTTTGAGCAACTGTAGCCGGTCGTAACTGTTGATCAGGCCGCTGATCGAAAAGCGGGCCTCGCCGTATTCGAGGCGGTCAATGCGGTACACTCCGGAACCGGGTTCTTGTTCAAGCAGCCCGGAAAAGCGCTTGAGAAAATCGAGCATCCGGTAGTCGCGTTGCAGAAAGGACTGGCTGACTTCAATCTGCTGGTGGCGTTTTTCGATGAACGTGCGCAACTCCTGCAGTTGCCCCGGAATCGTGGTGGCGCTGGGTGAACCCAGCACCTGCTTGAGCTGTGCACGAACCTGCTGCTCACTTTGTGCGATTTCCTGCTGGAGCAGAGTTTTGGCGTTGTGCAGGCGATACCCAAAAATACTCACAACCGCAACGAGCAGCAACGCCGTCATTGCCAAGCCCCAGCGGTGCCGCTTCAGAAAGCGGCGCCACGGCAGTGTTTGCGTGAACAGTCGCAGCGGGTGAGCGTCTTGAAGCAGCGAGGCGAGGGTATGCAGATCACCCGTGATGCCCCATGCTTTGCGGCCTTCCAACGCCTTCAAGCTGGGAGTTCCACTCTCCGGAGGCAGCCCAGCTTCGGCAAGCATGGGGAGGGTTTCCGCATCTGAAGGAAAATCGTCGGCTTCGTCCGGTGTTTCCTGATCTCGTGTTTTGGCCTGTTGCTTGAGTTCCGCGAGCGTTTCTGGGCTCTTGCCGGGGGCATCCGGAGCCTCGTCAAATTCCTCCTCAAACAGCAGGTCCAGTGTATCTTCGGCCTCGTCGCTTGGCTCGGAGGGCGCTCCGGGGCTGTCCGGAACACTTTGCAGAAAATCGTCGGCTTCGGGCAGCGGCAATTTCCGGAGCCGCACCGCAAGTCCGTCCCACTTCAGGAAGGGACTGAAGACACCGTGAAAGCGGATTTCGGATTCGGCGACTAATCCTTGTAACCGGAAGGTGCGGGTGAACTGCGCCGCAAGCCAAGCGAGTTCCTGTTGAAATTCATCGGCTCCGGAAAGCCCTGCAGCATCCAGCGCAGCACTGGCTTCGTTGCCGTGATTCGCCAAACCACCGAGGAACTGGGGCAGCGTGGACAGCGTGTCACCATGAGTTTGCAGCAGCTTGCCCATCCCGTGGGCGAAGTGGACGATGTTGGTCAGCTTGCCTTCTTGGATGACCACGACAAACGCCTCCTCCGGACCCACATAACCAAGAAAGCCGGACTCCCCTTCCGTCAGCGGACGCATCAGGTGCAGGGCGACCGCCGCATGGTCAATGCTGCGCAAGTGCAGGTCGTGTTCAAAGAAAACTTCTCCGGCAGACTCCAGCAGCACTTGTGGCACCAACGCCGCCAAAACTTGTGTCCCCTCGCCTTCAGGCTGGAGGTGGTGCGTGTACTCCAGTTGTGCGAAGTCCTCGACCAGTTCGCTTTCAAGTTCAAAGGGCAACGCTTTGCTGATCTTGCGGGCATCGGAAAACGGGAAGTACAATTTCCGGAAGATCAGCTCATTCGCAGGCAAGACCAGCACCACCGGCAGTCCTTGCCAACCGGACGATTCAAGCAGTCGAGTGAGAGCACCTGTGAGGTCAAAGCTTGTGGAAGCAGGGGCTGGTGGTTGATGTTCGCCTTCTGCTAGGCCAGTTGTTGCTGGAGGAGTCCACACCAACTGGTGGTCAATGACTCTGCGCTGTTTGTGGTCGAGGTGAACTCCTTCCGCAAAAAAGCGGTTGGCGGAGAGCAGCAGCAGTTCGGAATCCTTCGGCATCAATATGTCCTGCTCTGCAAAGTGTCGCGGATACCCTGCACCTGCGCCCAAGTCGGCTGCTGAAAATCAACGGCAGGTCCGTGGGGCATTCCTCGCAGGAAGACATACAGCACTCCACCAAAGCGTTGTTCCCACTCCTCGGCGGTTTGGATGCCCAGCCAGTGGGCGGTTGCCAGCGTATAGATTTTAACCTGCAACGCGTAATGCTCCTGCACGGTTGCTGCGAGCGTCTTTGGTTGATAATTGTCGAGGCGGTTGCTTTTCCAGTCCACGAGGTAGATGCGTTTCTGCGCCAACGGTTCCGGCGCTTCGTATTCAAAGAGCAGGTCAATGGAGCCCTGTAGATAGCCCCGTTCAATTTGCCAAGTTTTGCTGGTGGCAGGCATTCCCAAGGCGGGATGGCGGTCTTCCGGAATGGGGAGGTGGAAGGCCAACTCCACGAGTTTCCGAGAGCAATTCGAAATTCGCAACGTTTTCCCGCTGGCAGGGATCGGCAGCGGGCGCGTCAGCGCATACCAAACCAATGAGGCCGCATGGTCTCGTCCGGTTTCATCAATGCCATGCTGGTCAGAAACGGACTGCAACAGGTATTGAGTGCGTTCCAACCACTCTTCAAAACTTGCGGCTCGCTTCACATCCTCAAAATCAACCCGCTCCAGCAACTCATGCAAGTAGGTTCCGGTTTTGGCGCCACCGGGCAGTGGTTCCGGACTGGCGACGGAGCGGAGCGGTTCGTTCACTGAAATTTCGTCACCCTCTTTTGGTTCCTCCAACTGTTCCGGCAAAAGTGTTTGCGTTGCTTTGGGGATAGATTTGTGGGTCTGCCCTGCTCCTGCATTTACTGACTGCTCGTCTTGGCGGTTGAGCCGTGAGAAGGAGGTGGCCACCAAACCCCGATGTTTCGCTTTCAGTGCTCGGAAGGTTGCCGGGGAAAGTTGGGCGCTCCTTTCGACTCCGCTCAGGGAGCGTTCTCGGACCCTGAGCGGCGGCGGCGGCTGGGGGCTGGTCATTGGTTCGCGGGCATGGCCCGCTCCGACAACTCCTGACTCCTGACTCCGGAACTCATCCAAAGCGTTCTGCAACAAGGCCAGCGGTGCCCCTGCTGAGAGCTTGCAGGTCCGAAGTTCCGGGCAGTGTTCCAGCCGGGGAAAAGCCGGGAGGTAGAGCCGTCCGCACGCACGGGTGAGGGCGACGTAGAGTATCCGTTCGTTTTCCTCCTGCTCTTCCTGCTCAACCTGCTCCTTGGCTCCCCGGAGCAAGTCGATGACCACGGTTTTCTGATCATCGTGATAGCGGTGGAGCCGATTGGGATGCGGGCCTGTGAGTCCGCCACAAACAAACACCACCGGAAATTCCAGCCCCTTCGCTGCGTGAATGGTCATCACCTGCACGGCGTCCTGTTCGCTATCCCGCCGCAGGGTGTTGTCGTTGCCGGATTCTCCGGGCGAATCGATGCGGCGTTGCAGGTTTTGGATGAGTTCCGGGAGGTCGAGGTGTTGGGCAAGTCCATCTTGGATCAGATGCTGAATCAAATGCAGGCGGTTGGTCGTTTCCCGTTCGGCAAGATTATGGAGCAAATCCCGCTCCACGACCTGCGTGAATTTCAGCAGTGTGCTGAAGAGGCGGCGGTAACGGCGTTGCTCAGCCAATTCCTGCCACTCCACGAACTGCCGACGTAGCGGATGACTCCAGCCTAGCGAGCGTTGCGCTCCCAGCATTTCCAGCCGGGCACAGAAGAAACTCGTGAGCCACGCCTGCTGCATCCGCGACCAGCCTTCTGGTTGTTCAATGGCTTGTAAAAAGACGAGGATTTCCTGCGCCGCACGAGTTTGAAACAACCCGGACTGCTTGTAAACCGTGTGCGGAATCCCGTGCTTCCGGAAGGTCGAGGCAAGCGCATCCGCCTCCTTGCGTTTGCGGCACAGCACAGCGATGTCTCCTGCACGCAGGAGACGATGTTCCGGTTTTTCCTTGTCAAACCAGGTCGGCGGATCGTGGAGCAACCTGCGGATTTCTTGTGCGCACAACTCCCGCAGCTGACTTTCGGAAAAAGCAGTTTTTTCGTCCAACGCCCGTTTCAACACGGCCTGCACGGCCTGCGCGTCCTCGGGGTTTGGCAAGTGTGCCTGCACCTGCTCGACAAATGTGGTCTCACCAAGAAACGTGCGGTTCCGCAGTAGAGCAAGAGGTTCCTGCAACTCCGGAGGCAGGGCTTTGGTGCCTGCTTCAAAATGTCTCGCTTGCAGGCGAAAACGCGGTTCCGGAACCAGTAACTGAATTGGAGGCTCCGCTGCGGCCCCGGCGACTTTCAGGTCAATCGCCGGATTTCCGCAGTTGAGGTTTTGATAGACAATGCCGTCCGCGCCGTCCCCCGCATTGTCAAAAAACTCTGGACGTCCGAAAATCCGATTCACGTCTTCAAGCAGCGCGGCGGAGGAACGAAAGTTTTTGTCGAGCGTGAAGGGGGTGCTGCGTCCGGAATGTTCCAGCAATTCCCGACGCGCCTCGCGGTACGTTTCCAAGTCGGCTTGTCGGAATCCGTAAATTGCTTGCTTGGGATCGCTGATCACCACCAAGCGCTGCTCCGGAGCGATCAGGAACAGTTCCCGGAAAATGGACCACTGCACAGGATCGGTGTCCTGAAACTCGTCCACCACCGCGCAGTGATAGCGGGAGCGCAGGGCGTTGCGGAGTGCGGCGGCTCCGGGAACTGCTGGACGCAGTTGGGCCTGCACCCGCGTGAGCATGTCATCGTAGTCGTAAATCGCAGCTTCCTCCTTGTGGGCATCTAGATTGAGGCGGAACTGGCCGATCAGCGCTTTCAGCAGCCACGCCTTCCAGTGCTTGCTCTGTGCGCCGGAGAGTCCAGCCTTGCTCAGCAGAATGTGCAAGGTTTCCACGGCGTTTCGCCATTCGGCAACTTGCGGGGGCAATTCAGCAAGAGCATTCCATTTGTCTGGTTTGAGCGATTTGTTGAGCTTGGGGTTCGCAACTTTACCCAAGTCCATCGCCATGCTCTGCCCCAGCACCTCATCCAGGTCCAAACCCTGCTGCGCTTGCTCCAGCAGATGCGTGAGCGAGTCCAGCACCACAAACATTTTTTTGCTGGAGGTTCCGTTGAGATTCAGTTGTTCGTAGGCGACTCGGACGGGATGAGCAGCGTCGGAATTTGTGGTTGCCGCTTGTTGCTGGTTACACTCCAGCAGACGATCCCAGACGGGTTGGAAATCGGCGAGCAGCGTTTCCCAATCCGGAAAATCCGGGATCAGGCGATCCGGATGCCCCTGCAACTCGGCGACTTCCTTGAGCAAGCTGGAGGGACGCAGCCCAGTGCGTTTCACGGCTTGTTGAAACATCCGCCCCAAGGCGGTGTGTGGTTGCAGCAGTTGTTGACGCAGCAAGCTGTCCAACAGATCCGGAAGGTATTCGTGGACAGGGGTTTGCTTCTGTGCAAAGAGCTGGCGGTTCTCAAACGCGAACTCCCGGAGCACGCGCAGACAGAAACCGTGGATGGTGTGAATCGCAATCGCATCAAAATCGAGCAAGGCCCGCTGAAGTTCCTCGGCGCGGGCGTCATCCAGCACCCAATGGGGTTGCTCGGTTGCCAGTGGGTCTGAGGTTCCGGACTCCCGTTGCTGGAGCAAACCACGGAGTCGGCTCCGCAGCCGTTCTCGCAACTCATGGGTCGCCTTTTCGGTGAAGGTGACGAGCAGGATTTCCTTGAGAGGCATCCCGGCTTCCAAGACCAGTTCCAGCACCAACTCGATGATGGCGAAAGTCTTGCCCGTGCCAGCAGATGCCTCCACGACAATCTTGCGGTCGGTGCGGATGTCCAGCAGGGGCTGGGATGGTTGGGAGCGAAACAGCTCCGACTGTTTCACAATCCGGACAGTGGGCACTCGGCTTACTCCAGCTTGTTCTTGTAACTCGGTCACTTTAACGTGGGTTTTGGATAAGGGGTTCCTTTTGCAAAGGGAAAAACGACTTCTCATTTCCCTAGTTTGCTGATCCAAAACTCATGTCACTTTAAGTTCTTGGGACCACAGGGGAAAGACTAAAGGTGAAAGGCGTAGAAACCGATGGAAGCAAAATTCACACTGGATTTGTTGACGCAGGCAACGGTGGTGCTTGACCACGAGGGCGGGGTGTGCTTCAGCAACGAAGCGGCGGCGCAGCTTTGGGTGCTGAATGCAGAACGACTTCAACAACTGCACGCAGAGGATTTGTTCCCAGACGACCCTGAAGTGTTGCGGCATGTTGAACAGGTTTTCTCCACGGGGAAAACCATCCGTCGGCCCGGACTGCACCCACAAAGTCGGCTGCTGGCAGAACGGGTGCTGGATGTGATCGCAAGCCCTGTGCTTGACGACTCCGGAGGCGTGACACAGGTCCTGCTGTGTCTCTTGGACACCACCCATCACCACGCGGCCCAAGCGCGGGAGGTCGAGGAACGCATCATGGAGCAGCTTGGGCTGATGACGGCCTCGCTGGCTCACGAAATCCGCAACCCGCTCAGTGGCATCAAGGGTGCGTTGCAACTCATTCAGCGCGATGCACAGGTCTCCCAAACTCACGGAGATGCGTTTGGCCTGATGCTGGGCGAGTTGGAGCGCATCGAGCGGTTGCTGCAAAATCTCCAGCATTTCGCGCATCCTGCCCCGCTGCACCTCCAGTCGGTGGACCTCCACGAACTGCTGGCGAACATCATTGAGTTTGAAAAGCAACACTCGCCGATGCTGCGCTTTCACGCTCATTTCGATCTCTCCCTGCCGCCGCTCCACGGTGACCGCGACAAGCTCCACCAGATTTTCCTCAATCTGGTGAGAAACGCGGTGGAAGCATCGCCTCCGGAAGGGAGGGTTCGTTTGGAAACCCGCCCCTGCTCACGCTGGGAGTTGGCCGGAACCACGCTCGATCCCTCCCAATCGTACCTGCTCGTCACGCTCTCCGATGAAGGCCACGGGGTTGCGCCAGAAGATGTGGAGCAGTTGTTCAAACCCTTCTTCACCACGAAGACCTCCGGACACGGTCTCGGACTCCCCATCACGCATCGGCTCATCCGCGCCCACGGCGGGCAAATCCGCTACGCTCCTGCAAAATCCGGCGGAGCATGCTTTGAGGTGCTGCTGCCGTGGAGCCGGAATTCGGAGCTGGGCGAATGACATTTGTGTTGAGGTTCCCTGCGCCTTTTCGTCTAATGTCAGACACGGTGGCGAGCGTAGCTCAGCTGGTAGAGCATCGGGTTGTGATCCCGGTGGTCGAGGGTTCAAGTCCCTTCGCTCGCCCCAGTCTCCACTGCCGATCAACGATTTTCCACCTGCCGTTCTCTAGCGTGCTGCTGTTCCGAAAAAGCCTCACGGTTCTGTTTGTGGCCCTGCTGCTCTCAGGCTGGGCGGTTCCGGCGGTCTCCATTCCGCTGTTGATGGCTCCGTCCTTTTTCACCCCAGAGCAAGCTGTCAACGAACCCCGCCCGTTTCAGTACTTCAAAAGTCTCGCTCATCGTCAGCGGCTGGCACAGGGGAAACTGCTGATCGCCACCCCGCAAATCGGGGGTGGAACATTCTCCCGAACTGTTATCCTGCTGCTCGACTACAATCCGGGTGGGGCAATGGGACTAATCCTCAATCGCCCCACCGATGTTCGGCTGGTGGAGGTTTTGCCCGAGGTTGAAGATTTGCGGGAGCGGCCCGATGTCCTCCACTTCGGAGGTCCGGTGTCAAAGAATCAGGTTTTTCTGCTACACGGCTCTCCCCGTCCATTTGACGAAGAGTCGGCACAACTCATTGACGGAGTTTATGTCGGAGGCAATCCCGGCATTCTCGAAGACACGCTCCAGCAGGACGCTTCCGGAAGTCTGCGCTTTCGGGTCTATGCGGGATACGCCGGTTGGACAGCGGGGCAACTCGACAACGAGGTGCTGCGGGGCGATTGGCAGGTCCATTGGGGCAATGCCCTCACAGTCTTTGAAACCTCGCCGATTGTGATGTGGAAGGAACTGCTCTTCCTTAGTGAGTCCCACTGGGCGCAACACCAAGCATTGCCCTTGCCCCACGCTGCTGCTAACGTGATGACCTTGGAAGGGATGCAAAAGTCTGCTCCGGAACTCCCGGAGTTTCGCCTTGGCGTCCACTCCAAATTTTCCTGCCGCAGTCCTCACATGCGCCTGTAGCTCAGTTGGATAGAGCACAGGGTTTCGATCCCTGGTGTCGGAGGTTCGAATCCTTCCAGGCGCGCCATAATTATCAATATAAATTCAATTACTTATAGGATAACAAACAGCAAATAGTATTTGTTCATATCTTATTGACCAACCACCTGCCCAACCACCGGAAGTAAAATTCCGGTTCCAAAAGAGCAATGCCACGCCCAATATACGCTCAACGACGGCAGGGGTTCTGTGGGACTGGTAAATCCGGATGGGGAAATGATCGTGTTGAATCAGGGAGAGACGAAAATCGGTTGCAGGCTGGTGGAGGTGGCCGAGATGCAAACCAGCACTCTGGCCGTCCTTGATTGCGGACAAGGCGAAGTACCCTACCGGATTGGTGACGAATTCAGGGTAGTGCTTTGTCAATGAATAATATTAGGGTATAGGGAGGTCAGTTTTGTACGTGCGTCTTCGATGGTGAACTGCCATTTGACCCCTCGCTGGTTCTGGT
>Ga0209403_10001473_pt1 | contig 30541 bp, 27 predicted proteins | sample ArcticOcean_MG_C_8_FD_187440 | JGI IMG/M metagenome (GOLD analysis project Ga0209403, IMG submission 187440) | Marine microbial communities from western Arctic Ocean - ArcticOcean_MG_CB11_86 (SPAdes) (version 2) | ecosystem: Environmental > Aquatic > Marine > Oceanic | place: Arctic Ocean...
GCAGAAAAAATTCATGAACCCGGTATTGTCACCACCAATGTTGATAATTTAGTCAACTGGGCAAGGACCGGTTCGATGTGGCCAATGACGTTTGGCCTCGCCTGTTGTGCCGTTGAGATGATGCACGCCGGGGCATCAAGATATGACTTGGATCGCTTCGGGGTCGTGTTTCGACCCAGCCCGAGACAATCTGATGTGATGATTGTGGCCGGCACCCTGGTCAATAAAATGGCGCCGGCGCTTCGCAGAGTCTACGACCAGATGGCAGAACCACGCTGGGTAATCTCCATGGGGTCATGCGCTAACGGCGGGGGTTACTATCATTACTCTTATGCCGTGGTTCGGGGCTGCGACCGTATTGTCCCGGTCGATATTTATGTCCCCGGCTGTCCACCGACCGCCGAGGCATTATTGTTTGGCATTATACAATTACAGAAAAAAATACGCCGTACCAATACTATTGCACGGTAATACTAAAAAATTCACTTGGATAAATAATAATATTGGCACTTTATTGAATGACCGATACCACGAGTCTTGCAGAAAAACTTACCGCCCATTTTAAAGATACAATAAGCGGTTGTGAAACTGATCGCGACCAGATAACACTGGTGGTGACCCCGTCCCATTTATTATCCACCTGTGAAGCACTACGCGATGAAGAAGATTTTTCTTTTTCACAATTAGTTGACCTTTGTGGTGTCGATTATTCTACCTACGGTCAGGTTGATTGGGCAACAGAGGAGACCACCGCCACCGGTTTTAGTCGGGGTCGCGAAACAAAAGCAACAACAATCGATACCGACCGGCGCTTTGCCATCGTCTATCACTTGTTATCAATCAAACATAATCATCGGCTACGACTGCGTTGTTATCTGCCCGAGGAGAATCCGATTTTAGCATCGGTGACCGGGATTTGGAGTTCGGCAAATTGGTATGAGCGCGAGGCCTACGATATGTTTGGTATTTTATTTGAAGGTCATCCGGATTTAAGACGCCTTTTGACCGATTATGGTTTTGTCGGTCACCCGTTTCGAAAAGACTTTCCCTTAGTAGGTAACGTTGAGGTACGTTATGACCCGGACCAGGAACGTGTGGTCTATCAACCAGTCACTATTACCAATCGCGTGTTAGTCCCACGGGTGATTCGCGATGACCATCGCTACATCCCGGACGAGGATCCTGCTGATGCCTGAGATTCGTAATATGACGATGAACTTTGGCCCGCAACATCCGGCCGCACATGGGGTGCTGCGCTTAATATTGGAAATGGATGGAGAGGTGATTGAACACGCCGACCCGCACATTGGCCTACTACATCGCGGTACGGAAAAATTAGCAGAGAGTAAACCCTTTAATCAAAGCATTGGTTACATGGATCGGCTCGATTACGTCTCAATGATGTGTAACGAACATGCCTATGTGATGGCGATTGAAAAATTATTAGGCGTGACCCCGCCACTACGTGCGCAATACATTCGTGTGATGTTCGCTGAAATCACCCGCATCCTAAATCACCTGATGTGGCTCGGTGCGCATGGTTTGGATATTGGCGCGATGACTGTTTTTCTTTATTGCTTTCGTGAACGTGAAGATTTAATGGATTGTTATGAAGCCGTCTCCGGGACAAGAATGCATGCGACTTATTTTCGACCCGGCGGGGTGTATCGCGATCTACCCGAATCGATGGCAAACTATAAAGCCTCCAAGTGGCATGGCAAAGAAGAGGTGGAACGATTAAATAATAATCGCGGGGGGTCGTTGCTTGATTTTATTTCATCATTTACTGAACGCTTCCCGGGCTGTATCGATGATTACGAAACCCTGCTCACCGATAACCGGATTTGGAAACAGCGTACCGTTGGTATCGGTGTGGTCTCAAAAGAGCGCGCCCTGCAATTAGGATTTACCGGACCGATGTTACGGGGTTCCGGCGTGGAATGGGATTTGAGAAAAAAACAACCCTATGAGGTTTACGATAAGTTAGATTTTGATATTCCGGTGGGCACTGAAGGGGATTGTTATGACCGTTATCTGGTTCGAATCGAAGAGATGCGCCAATCAAATCATATTGTTAAACAATGTGTTGAATGGTTACAACACAACCCAGGCAAGGTTATTTTAGATGACCATAAATTAACCCCACCGACACGTGAAGAGATGAAAGATGATATGGAATCACTCATTCATCACTTTAAATTATTTACCGAGGGATATTGCGTCCCCAAAGGGGAAGTCTATGTACCGGTGGAACACCCCAAAGGTGAGTTTGGTATTTATTTAATCTCTGATGGGGCAAATAAACCCTATCGGGTTAAAATTCGTGCCCCCGGTTTTGCCCATCTCGCCTCCATGGCTGAGATGGTTAAAGGCCATATGTTAGCGGATGTAGTCGCCATTATTGGTACCCAGGATATTGTCTTCGGTGAGATTGATAGGTAGCACAATGAAGCAGACCACACTTTCAAAAAAGACCTGCAAAGAAATCGATAGTTGGTTGAAAAAATATCCTGCCGATCAAAAACAATCCGCGGTCCTTGCGGCACTGCGCGAAGTTCAGCATGAGAACAAAGGTTATCTGACAACGGAACTGATGGATGCGGTGGCCGATTATTTAGAGATGGAAAAAATTGCAGTCTATGAAGTCGTTTCATTTTATTCTATGTTTGAAACCAAACCGGTTGGTCAACATAGCGTGTCGGTCTGTAATAATATTTCCTGCATGTTAATGGGGTCAGATAAAATTGTTAATCACATTGAAAAGAAACTCGATATTAAAACAGGGGAATCAACAAAGGATAAAAAATTCTTTTTAAAGTGTGAAGAGGAATGTTTAGCTGCCTGTTGTGGTGGTCCGATGATGATGATTGATCATATTTACTATGAAAATTTAACCACCGATAAGGTGGATGAAATTTTGGATAGTCTGGATTAAATAATATGGAAATGAATAACGTTTGTTATGCCACATTAAAGTTTAAGGAACCCTGGACCTTTAAAAATTATTTAAAGGTGGGTGGTTATCAGGCGTGGAAAAATATTATTAATAAAAAAACAGACCCTGAACAAATTATTAGTGAATTAAAAGCATCTGGTCTTCGTGGTCGGGGCGGCGCTGGTTTTCCGACTGGTTTAAAGTGGAGTTTTGCGCCCAGAAAGGCACCCGGTCAAAAATATATTGTGTGTAATTCAGATGAGAGCGAACCGGGTACCTGTAAAGACAGAGATATTTTACGTTTTAATCCGCACGCGGTGATTGAGGGGATTGCGATTGCCTGTTATGCCACTGGTGCGAGCGTCGGTTATAACTATTTACGGGGTGAATTTTTAGATGAACCCTATAGACGTTTTGAAAATGCGCTCAAAGAGGCCTACAACGAAGGGTTATTGGGTAAAAAAATTCTAGGCAGTACGAATAATATTGATATCTATACCTCACTCGGTGCCGGTGCTTATATTTGCGGTGAAGAGACCGCACTTTTAGAATCATTGGAAGGTAAAAAAGGACAACCCCGATTTAAACCGCCGTTTCCGGCAAATTTTGGTTTATACGGCAGACCGACAACAATTAATAACACCGAAAGTTTTGCCTCGGCACCGAGCATACTTCGGGAAGGCGGAATCTGGTTTGCAAACCAAGGGGTTCCCAACAGCGGTGGCACAAAATGTTTTTCAGTTAGTGGTCATGTGAACCAACCTGGTAATTTTGAAATACCATTAGGCACCCCATTTTCAAAACTATTGGCATTAGCTGGTGGTGTCCGAAAGGGTCATCAATTAAAAGCAGTGATCCCGGGCGGTTGTTCAATGCCGGTACTACCGGGCAAGGTGATGCTGACAACACGAATGGATTACGATTCGATCGCTAAAGCGGGTTCGATGTTGGGCTCAGGCGCGGTGATTGTGATGGATGAAACGACTTGTATGGTAAAGGCACTGGAGCGATTGTCGCGTTTTTATTATATAGAATCATGTGGCCAATGTACCCCATGTCGTGAAGGAACAGGTTGGTTGCATCGAATGATACAACGGATTATCGCAGGTCGTGGGGCGCAAGGTGATTTGGAAAAGTTAGATGATGTCGCCAGTAAAATTGAAGGTCGAACTATCTGTGCCTTTGGTGATGCCGCCGCCTGGCCGGTTCGAAGTTTTATTAAGCATTTTCGCAATGAGTTCCAATATTACATTGATAACAAACAAAGTCTTATTAAGAGTTAAAACGAAATAAATTTAAACACGATGTTAGACGATCAAATTAAAATTGAAATTGATGGCCGCACAATCAGCGCCGACAAAGGCCAGATGCTGATTGAAGTGACCGATAAAAATGACATTTATATCCCTCGTTTTTGTTATCACAAAAAATTAACCATCGCGGCTAATTGCAGAATGTGTTTGGTTGAAGTTGAAAAGGCGCCAAAACCATTACCAGCATGCTCAACACCGGTGATGGATGGGATGAAAGTGAAGACACGTTCGAAATTAGCAATTGCTGCACAAAAATCAGTGATGGAATTTTTATTAATCAACCACCCACTTGATTGTCCGATATGTGATCAGGGTGGTGAATGTGAACTGCAGGATTTAGCAATGGGTTATGGTAGTGATGTATCACGTTACCAGGAAAGAAAGCGCGTGGTGAGGGATAAAAATATTGGCCCGCTTATTCAAACTGATCTGACACGTTGTATTCATTGTACGCGTTGTGTTCGTTTTGGTGAGGAGGTTGCAGGGATTCGTGAACTGGGCGCAACCGGACGTGGTGAGAACATGGAGATTGGAACTTATATTGAAAAAAGTGTGGTCTCAGAGATGTCGGGTAATGTGATTGATCTTTGTCCGGTGGGCGCGCTCACCTCAAAACCATTTCGTTATTCAGCAAGAACCTGGGAGCTTGTCCAACGTGACACGATCGCACCTCATGACTCGGTCGGATCAAATATTCATTTGCATGTTAAAGGGGATAAGGTTATGCGCGTTGTCCCTGCTGAGAATGAAGCCATTAATGAGACCTGGATTTCTGATCGCGACCGATTTAGCTACGAGGCAATTAATAGCGACGAGCGTTTGCATTTCCCGATGATAAAAGAGGCCGGTGTGTGGCAACAGGTTGATTGGCAGGAAGCATTAAATGTTATCAAAGAAAAGTTAGGTAATATTTTAAATCAGGCAGGACCTGCACAACTCGGTACCCTTGTTTCACCAACCGCAACACTGGAAGAATTATATTTAGCGCAAAAATTAACCCGTGCATTAGGTTCAGATAATATTGATAGTCGATTAAAGCAGGTTGATTTTTCAGATCAAGTTGTTGCCCCCCGTTTCCCCTGGTTAGGTCAATCGATTGTCGATTTTGAAGAAAACCAGGCCGCCTTATTAATTGGCAGCAATCTTCGTAAGGACCAACCGATTATCAATCATCGTCTACGCAAGGCGGCACTTGATGGGGCGTCGGTGATGGTGTTAAACCCAATTGATTATGAATTTAATTTTCCACTTGATTGTAAAATAATCTCACCCCCTAATAGTATAACGAGTGAGCTTAGTGCAATTTTAAAGGCAGTCATTAAATTAAGTAGTGAAAAAGTAGATACAGCAATTACTAAACTACTTAAAGATGTGACGGTAAATGAAACTCATCAAACAATCGCTGATACACTTTTCAATAATGATGATGCAATTGTGTTGCTTGGTAATTTTACCACAGCCCATCCTCAGTTAGCTTTATTACGGACACTTTCAGGAGAGATTACTAAATTAACACATTCTAAATTAGGTTATTTATCTGAATCGGCGAATAGTTCGGGCGCGTGGTTAGCAGGCGCAGTACCGCATCGACTAACCGGGGGTATAAAAAACTCAAATATCGGTTTGAGTAGTCATGAGATGTTAGCTCAGAAACTCAAGGCCTATTTATTGTTAGGGGTCGAGCCGGAGTTAGATTGTTGGGATACACGTATCGCACAACAGGCGATGCAAGATGCCAACCTTGTGGTTGCCCTGACTGCATTTCAAAGTGAGGCGCTCAATAATTACGCCGATGTGTTATTACCCATCGCAACTTTTGCAGAAACCTCCGGTACTTATATTAATAATGAAGGCACTGTTCAGTGTTTTAATGGCGCTGTCCCACCACAAGGTGAAGCAAGACCCGCCTGGAAGGTACTTCGTGTCTTGGGAAATAGTTTTAATGTTGATGGTTTTGATTATGAGAGTTCAACTGAGGTTTATGATGAGTCCATCAAGGCAATAGGTAAAATCGAGGGCGATAATACTAACCAATGGCAACTCACGGTTACTGCCGGGGCAAAAAAACAAGGTTTGCAACGCATTACTGAAACACCAATGAATATGATTGATTCATTAACAAGACGCGCAACATCACTACAAAAGACCAATGATGTTGCTGATGGCGCAATACATATTAATTCCGCATTAGCGAAAAAGAATAAATTATCCAACGCTGATGATGCGACCGTTGAGCAGGATAAACAACAGGTCACAATGAAAGTGATGGTTGATGAGAGAGTCCCGGATAATTGCGTATTAATCCAATCAGCACACCCAAGCCAGAGCGAACTGGGTGGTGCATTTGGTTCAATTAAGATTGGGAAGCGATGAGATTATGTTAGAGACCTTATATCATTTAATCAGTCAATACATTTTATTACCTTTCATATTATTCGTCATTCCGGTTGATTATCAAATTGAAGCAATGATTTTTTTACAAACCATAATTAAAATTTTTGCGATTATCATCCCAGTTTTAATTACTGTGGCTTATTTTACTTACGCCGAACGAAAAGTGATTGGTTTTATTCAGGGGCGTATTGGTCCGAACCGTGTGGGCCTCTTTGGTTTTCGCCTATGGGGGTTGGGTCAACCAATTGCCGATGCCGTGAAATTGATGGTTAAAGAAATTGTGATTCCATTAAATGCAAATCGTACATTATTTATTATTGCCCCGATTTTATCATTAGCACCGGCACTGGCTGCCTGGGCGGTGATTCCATTTGATGATACCAAGGTTCTGGCTAATATTAACGCAGGACTGTTGTATGTATTAGCACTTACTTCACTCGCAGTTTATGGTGTGATTATTGCCGGTTGGGCATCGAATTCTAAGTATGCCTTTCTCGGTGCCATGCGTTCTGCCGCACAAATTGTCGCCTATGAAATTGCAATGGGATTTGCATTGGTGGGTGTGCTGATTGCAGCGGGCAGTTTAAATTTAGGCGAAATTGTTAACGCACAAGCCGGCAGTGTTATTCATTGGTTTTGGTTACCGTTACTTCCTTTGTTTGTCATTTATTTTATTTCTGGTTTAGCGGAAACAAATCGTGCGCCATTTGATGTGGCTGAAGGCGAATCAGAAATTGTCGCCGGTTTTCATGTTGAATATAGCGGTATGGCATTTTCAGTTTTTTTTATGGCTGAATATGCAAATATGATTTTAATCTCAGTACTCTCCGCACTGTTATTTTTTGGAGGGTGGTTATCTCCGTTTCAGGGGATTATTTATCTTGAATATTTTTTTAGTTGGGTACCGGGAATGTTTTGGTTATTAGCGAAGACTTCTATTTTTATGTTTTTATTTTTATGGTTCAGAGCAACATTTCCACGTTATCGCTACGATCAAATTATGCGTCTTGGCTGGAAAGTATTTATTCCGATTACAATTGTTTGGTTGGTTGTTGTTTCTGTTTTGGTAGTGACAAATATACCGCCTTGGTTTAGTTAATATTAGGATGACTAACACGTGAATAAAATTAAGCATTATTTAAACAGTCTGTTTCTTTTGGAATTGATGAGAGGGCTATATCTAACGGGCCGCCATTTGTTTAGGCGTAAAATTACCGTGCAATACCCGGAAGAAAAAACACCGCAATCACATCGTTTTCGTGGACTACATGCATTGAGACGTTATCCCAATGGTGAGGAACGTTGTATTGCCTGTAAATTATGTGAAGCCGTTTGTCCGGCGAATGCAATTACCATCGAGTCTGAAGTACGCGAAGATGACAGTCGGCGAACAACCCAGTACGACATTGACCTGACAAAGTGCATCTTCTGTGGTTTTTGTGAAGAATCGTGCCCGGTTGATGCTGTCGTTGAAACAAGAATATTTGAATATCATGGCGAGAAACGTGGTGATTTATTACTTACCAAATCACAGCTGTTAGAAATTGGTGATAAATTTGAGAATGATATTGCAGCGGACCGTCATGAAGACGCTAAATTTCGATGATGATAAATAATTTAATCAGATTAAATAATAAATAATGACACAAATAATATTTTACATTTTCGGTGCGATGCTGCTGTTATCGGCAACCGTGGTCGTGGTGATTAAAAACCCAATTCACGCTGCGCTATTTCTTGTGCTCTCATTTTTCTCATCTGCCGCTGTCTGGTTATTACTAAATGCAGAATTTTTAGCGATAGTATTAGTATTGGTCTACGTTGGAGCGGTGATGGTATTGTTTTTGTTTGTTGTGATGATGCTGGATATTAATCTCGCAACATTACGGGAGGGGTTTGCGCGCTATTTTCCATTGGGCATTATTATTGCTCTTTTGTTGGTGATTGCCATGGGAATGGTTGTGGGCTCGGATTATTTTTCCTCCGATACTTATAAACAAATGAGTATCTCTGCAACCCAGAGTAATACAAAGTTACTAGGACTCGCAATTTATACGGATTATCTTTATCAATTTGAAATTGCCGGTGCAATTTTATTAGTCGCAATCATCGCCGCAATTTCACTGAGTATGAGTAAATTAAAAATTACAAAATCCACACACGCTAATGAACAGGTGCTTGCTAAAAAGGAAGATAGATTGCGTATTGTTAAGATGAAATCCGAAGAGAAGAAAGGTTAGTTTATGATTACTTTGCCTGAAGTATTATTACTCGCAACATTATTATTCTGTATTAGTATTGCCGGTATTTTCCTTAATCGGAAAAATGTACTGATTCTATTGATGTGTATCGAATTAATGTTGCTTTCAGTCAATATTAACTTTATTGCGTTTTCTCATTTTCTTGGCGATATACATGGGCAGGTTTTTGTCTTTTTCATTCTCACAGTGGCTGCGGCCGAATCTGCGATTGGGCTTGCTATCCTGGTTGTCATGTTTCGTAACCGAGATACGATTAATGTGGATGAACTCGATAGTATGAAAGGATAGGGCATGATAAATCATATCGAAACAATTTATCTCACCATCGTTTTAGCACCACTGGTCGGCGCATTACTTGCGGGATTATTCGGAAACGCCATTGGTAGAGCTGGCGCCCACTGGGTCACGATTATTGGTGTGGGGATATCGAGCATACTTTCTATGTTGGTCTATAAGCATCATATTATTGATGGTGCGCCAGATTATAATCAGGCTGTTTACACCTGGCTAAGCAGTGGCGGTATTGATTTTCAGATTGGATTTTTAATTGACCCGCTTTCGGTCACAATGATGGTGGTTGTTAGTTTTGTCTCGTGGATGATTCACATCTACACCATTGGTTATATGCATGATGACCCTGGTTACCAACGTTTCTTTAGTTACATTTCCTTATTTACATTTGCTATGTTGATGTTGGTGATGGCGAATAATTTTTTACAATTATTCTTTGGATGGGAAGCAGTTGGTTTAGTCTCTTATTTATTAATTGGATTCTGGTTTAAAAAAGAGAGCGCTATTTTTGCAAATCTAAAAGCATTCTTGGTTAACAGAGTAGGGGATTTTGGTTTTTTACTGGGTATCGCTGCCATCCTAACGTATTTCAATTCATTGGATTATATTGAAGTTTTTAATAATGTTGAACAACATAAAGACACCACCATCACAATTTTAAGTGGTCAATCCTGGTCGGTGATGACCGTAATTTGTCTTAGTTTATTTATTGGCGCGATGGGTAAATCAGCGCAAGTCCCCTTACATGTTTGGTTGCCTGATTCGATGGAAGGACCTACCCCTATCTCTGCACTGATTCATGCAGCAACGATGGTCACCGCAGGCATCTTTATGGTCTCCAGAATGTCACCATTATTTGAGTTGTCTGTAACGACATTAAATGTAATTTTAGTCGTTGGTTCAATAACCGCTTTATTTATGGGATTTCTTGGGCTTGTTCAAAATGATATTAAACGTGTTATTGCCTATTCTACGTTATCGCAGTTAGGTTATATGACCGTCGCATTAGGCGCATCTGCCTATGCTGCGGCAATGTTTCATCTTTTCACTCATGCTTTTTTCAAAGCACTTTTATTTTTAGCGGCAGGTGCTGTCATTATTATAATGCATCACGAACAGGATATGAGAAAGATGGGCGGACTGTTTAAATACATGCCGATTACTTGCCTGACTTGTTTTATTGGTTCACTTGCACTGATTGGGTTTCCGGGTACATCCGGTTTTTTTTCCAAAGACCTGATTATTGAGGCGGTCCATCATTCATCCTTACCCGCTTCCGATTTTGCCTATTATGCGGTTTTATTAGGCGTTTTTATTACCGCCTTGTACACTTTTCGTCTCTTTTTTATGACCTTTTTTGGAAAAGAAAATATGACAAAGGAGGTCTGGGAAAAACTACATGAGGCACCTGCAGTCGTTACCGCCCCATTATTAGTGCTGGCTGTACCCTCATTACTACTCGGGCTTTTTTTAATCGAACCGTTATTGCTAGGGGATTACTTTGGTAGCGCTATTTATGTCTCTGGTGAGCACAATGTGTTATCAAAAATTGCTGCAGAGTATCACGGCATAGTCTCTTTTATTACCCATGCATTTTTATATCCGCCTGTCTATTTAGCTTTTTCAGGATTATTTGTTGCCTGGTTATGTTATATCAAGTACCCCAGTCTTCCCGGAAAATTAGTGAATCGAATTGGGTTTATTCATAAAGTACTTGTTAATAAATATGGATTTGATGATTTTAACCAAATTGTTTTTGTAGGTGGCGTTAGAAAGATAGGGTATTTCCTTTTTCAGTTTGGTGATATCAAGATGATTGATGGTGTACTCGTAAATGGTTCTGCGAGAAGCGTCCGTATCTTTTCAAATATGATTCGTTACATACAATCGGGCTACCTTTATCATTATGCCTTCGCCATTATTATCGGGCTACTTTTACTGCTCGCTATTTTTGTGCATAGAGTAGGGTATTGACTAAATGTTTTTAGATAACTTACCTATTTTAAGTATGTTGATTTGGGTGCCGATTTTGGGTGGTATCTGGACCTTAATTATTGGCGATCAACAGGAGCGAATGGTTAGGCATTTTTCATTTTTCATTACCGGTGTAACGTTTTTATTATCAGCCATACTTTATTATCAATTCGATAATAGTTTTTCCGGAATGCAGTTTATTGAAGAGTTTTATTGGATTGAAGCTTTCGGTATTAAATATCATCTTGGTGTTGATGGCATTGCCTTACCATTAATTATGCTGACAACCTTTACTACAGTGCTTGTTATATTAGCGTCATGGGAAGTGATTGATGAAAATATTTCCTATTACATGTGTGCCTTTTTAGTGCTGACAGGATTAATGAACGGTGTCTTTGTTGCATTAGACAGTATTTTATTTTATGTATTTTGGGAGTCCATGCTCATTCCAATGTTTTTAATTATTGGTATCTGGGGTGGAGCAAATCGTGTTTATGCCACAATCAAATTTTTTCTATACACGTTTCTTGGTTCAGTCTTTATGTTGGTTGCACTTCTTTATTTATATTCTGTTGCCGGTAGTTTTAATATCCAGGCCTTGCATGAGGTGCCGCTAGAACTAACAGCACAAAAACTAATCTTTATCGCTTTTTTCTTAGCATTTGCAGTCAAAATTCCAATGTGGCCGGTTCATACCTGGTTACCCGACGCTCACGTTGAAGCACCGACTGGTGGTTCAGTCATACTGGCTGCCATTATGTTGAAAATGGGCGGTTATGGCTTTCTTCGGTTCAGTTTACCGATTGCGCCTGACGCAAGCCTCTTTTTTGCTAATACGATGATTGTACTTTCGCTGATTGCGATTGTTTATATTGGTTTTGTAGCGCTTGTTCAGGAAGATATGAAAAAATTAATTGCTTATTCGTCGATTTCACATATGGGTTTTGTCACTTTAGGTTTTTTTATTCCCTTTGGTATTTTTGCGGCGACAAATTCAAGTGCTGGCGCAGTGATGGGTATGGAAGGCGCAATGATGCAAATGATATCCCATGGTTTTATTTCCGCGGCGATGTTTTTATGTGTTGGTATGATGTACGAGCGTTTACATAGTCGCATGATTAAAGATTATGGCGGTGTTGTAAATAGTATGCCGTGTTTTGCTGCTTTCATGATGTTATTTGCCATGGCAAATTCCGGATTACCAGGAACATCAGGATTTGTTGGTGAATTTCTGGTGATACTCAGTAGCTTTAAAGTAAGTTTTTGGATTGCATTTACTGCCGCACTAACATTAATACTAGGGGCTGCTTATACCTTGTGGATGTATAAACGCGTCATCTTTGGCGAAGCAATAAGAGAAGAAGTCTCTGATTTAAAAGATATTGACGCAAGAGAAGGGTTTATTCTTTTTTTATTGGCGAGCGTCGTATTGCTGTTTGGTGTTTGGCCGGCGCCAATATTTGATGTTATGCATGTTTCTATACAACAACTTATTGAACATATTTCACAAACGAAATTATTGTAGAAGACAAACTATGAGAACAGATTTAATTTTTGTAATACCAGAAATAACATTGCTTACAATGGCATGTTTGGTGTTACTTGTTGATGCCTTCAGTAAAGATCCTTTACATAAAATGACTTATTGGATAACGCAGTTAAGTTTATTACTTACCCTTTGTGCGTTGTTTTATTATAGTCCGGATTACTCATATATCGCATTCAACGGCGGTTTTATTACCGATACTATGAGTGTTTTGCTAAAAGGTTTCATCTGCGCAATTACCATTGTTGTTTTTTTCTATTCTTATGAGTATTTAAAAGAAAATGAATTACTAAAAGGTGAATATTTTGTTCTTGGATTATTTGCTGTGTTAGGCATGATGATTATGACTTCTGCCTATCATCTGCTTTCTATCTATCTGGGTCTTGAATTGCTTTCACTCTCACTATACGCGATGGTCGCAATGCAACGTGAATCAACATTTGCGACAGAGGCTGCAATAAAATATTTTGTGTTGGGTGCGTTGGCCTCAGGTATGTTGTTATATGGTATTTCTATGATTTATGGTGTCACCGGATCACTCCAATTCACTGAGATCACAGAAATAATTAATAGTGGTGCGGTCGATAGGATGTATCTTGTCTACGGCATGGTTTTTCTGATCGTTGGTATTGCTTTTAAATTAGGCGCTGCGCCTTTTCATATGTGGGTCCCTGATGTTTATCAGGGCGCACCGACTTCAGTAACATTATTTATTAGTAGCGCACCAAAGTTGGCAGGCTTTGCTATGGCAGTACGAATATTGGTCGACGGATTATTTCCACTTGTGGATGATTGGCAAGCTATTTTGAGTTTGTTGGCGGTTTTATCGATGGCGATTGGTAATATTATTGCGATTGCGCAAACCAATATTAAACGTATGTTAGCCTATTCTACTATTGCTCATGTTGGTTATTTATTTCTTGGGCTCATCGCAGGAACAGCTTCAGGTTTTGCCGGCTCTATGTTCTATATTATTAGTTATGCACTAATGAGTATGGGTGCGTTTGGGATGATAATTTTGTTGGGACGTTACGACTTAGAGGTAGAAAAACTTGATGATTTTAAAGGTTTATCAGTACGTAATGGTTGGTTTGCTTTTATTATGCTTTGTTTGATGTTCTCTATGGCTGGTGTGCCGCCGTTTCTTGGTTTTTGGTCAAAATGGTTTGTCTTAAAGGAGCTTGTAGCGTCAGGTTTTATTGAGTTAGCCGTAGCTGCTGTTATCTTTTCAATTATTGGGGTTTATTATTATCTTCGCATTATTAAGCTAATGTACTTTGATCAACCGGATACTATGAGTGCAATAAAGGCATCACAACAAATGCGAGCGGTGTTAACAATTAATGGTTTATTAATATTACTCATTGGCCTTGCACCTAATTCATTAATGCAACTCTGTATCGCTGCGTTTTCTGGTTAGCAAAGATTTAATATAAAAGACATTTTATTAAATTATTTCATTACCCAATAACTGTCCTACCTCTATTAAACTATTCTTTTTGATATTAGGTAACCATAATAATTTATCTTTCTGAAATAGGAGAATAACAGTTGAACCCATGTTGAAGTGACCAAATTCATCTGCCTGATTTAGTTTAATAGATTGATTATTATATTCTTTAATTGTTAATTTACGTTTTTTTGTCGGTGTAATTTCGCCCAACCAAACTGTTTCCATACTACCAACAAAAATAGCACCAACCATAATCTGTGCCATCAAACCCAATCCGGTTTCAAAAATACTAATGAAGCGTTCATTTCTTGCAAATAATTGGTTTACATTTTCAACACTCGCTGCATTGACCGGAAATAAATCACCGGGAACATAAATTGATGTTATTAATCGGCCCGTGACTGGCATATGAATTCGATGATAGTCATGCGGAGCTAGGTAGAGTGTCGCAAAAGAGCCATTTAAAAAATTACGCGCGAGAGTTACATCTCCTCCCAGAAGTTGCTCTATGCTGTATTTTTTATTTTTAGCCTGCAGTAATTGGCAATCATCGATATAACCTATTTGACTAACTGCGCCATCAACAGGAGAGAGGATAAAAGAACTATCAATTACCCAATTTCTGGCATTTTTTTTGAGTTTTCTTGTAAAAAAAGCATTAAAGGATCTGTAATCACCTGGATTTGTATTCAGAGCCAGACTCATATCGACACCATAGATACGAATAAATAGATTGATTAGGAAACTTTTAAAAGGTTTGAATTCAATTCTGGTCAGGCGATAGATAAGTCTTGATAAGCTATGCTGAGGAAGACAATGGATTAATGTAATCTTTAGATAGTTTTGCATATGATTAAATATTGACAGCATTATGGTTTATTTTTAATGTCACTATTAATGTTCATTATATTTTCGTTTTTTAACATGGGCTTTTACTGGGATTTTAACGCCATTTGAAAATGCAAACGTTAGTATTGGCCTATCACCGATTTCTAATGGTGTTTTAGGGTTAAAGAGCATCAAATGATAATCTCCAGGCAATAATTTAATTGTTGATTTCGCTGGTATTGTTAGTGATGAGTACCTCTCCATACTAGCCACATCATCTTTAACGATACTGCGATGAATTTCAATTGAAGAAAATAAAGGACTCGATACTGAAATTAAAGATGTTGTTTTTGTTGAATTATTCTTCAATGTTACATACGCAACTAAAACAGATACCGTTGGCGGTGCTTCACTTATCCATAGATGACTAATATCGATTCCCGAGATATCTTCTGCTAAGACAATACTTGTATTCAGAAAGATAATGAAAATAAGAATTAAACCATTAATCTTTTGCATCAATAAACCTTTTTATATTTTTAAATTGTTCGATTATTTTTTCTGGTTGATGAGGCGGGGATAGTTTAGCAATAAGACGTGTTTTTGGATCAATCACAAAAATTGATGCAGAGTGATCCACTAAGTAGTTATTATTTCCCTTTTTCTTATTATAATAATAAGGGATACCAATTTGTCTCGTTAAACTATTTTCAATAGCAGGTTCACCACTTAATCCAATAAAATCTTGATCAAAAAAAGAGATATAACTTGATAGTTTTTCAGTAGTATCACGTTCCGGGTCAACGGTGACAAATATAATCTGAATATTTTCATAATAGTTTACAAGGTGTTGGTAGACATTAGCCATGACAGACATCGTAATAGGGCAAATATCCGGACAGTTTGTGTAGCCGAAAAAGATAAACGACCATTTTCCACTTATGTTGCTCAACTCAAATGCGTTACCATTATGATCTTTAGCGCTGAAATTTTTTATCTGTTTTGGATTAGGCCAAAACAAACCCCTGGTTTCATTATTTTGTACTAATTGATTTTGTGATTGTTTTAGGGAGATATAAAATCCCGCTCCTGTGGCTAAAATGACGAGCGTGACCATTGCCGGAATCAAAAATTTACTATTACTAAGTTTTGTGATCATTTTGTTATTATACTAAAGAAAGCTAACTATTGCCGACGAACCCATTTTTTTTCTATATAATGAACCTAATAATTTATCGAATTTTTAGGTATTCAAATAATATAAAATCAACAATTTATATTGATAAAATCGAGGTTATTTACAGATAAACAATGGATATTCTAAGCTCGTTTAATTATTGGATAGTGATTATTTTAATGATGATAGGATTTTACATCATTATTGCAAATAATAATCTCATAAAAAAGATAATTGGTATTAATATATTCCAAACCTCTATTTTTATTATGTTTATCTCTATGGGTAAGGTCATAGATGGAACAGCACCAATATTAACTGACTCGGGCACATTATACTCAAGCCCATTACCTCATGTATTGATACTCACAGCCATTGTTGTGGGGATTTCAACAACGGCATTAGGGCTTGCCATTATTATTCGTATCCATACCGCATTTGGTACGATTGAAGACGATAAAATACAGCAGAAGATCAAGTGATTAGTTCGCAGCTACCTGCTTTACAGGTTGTGTTGCCGTTAGTTGCCGCACCACTTTGCATTCTTTTTCATAATCGTACTTTTTCTTGGTTGTTAATGGTATTTGTTAGTTTGGTTTCGTTTGGTATTTCATGCGCATTATTTAATCAAGTATTAGCCGAAAATACGATTACCTATGCAATGGGAGGGTGGGTTGCGCCTTGGGGTATTGAATACTATATCGATAAATTAACCACTTATATGTTATTGATCGTAAATGGTATTGCAGTTTTAGTATCACTTGGAGCAAGAGAGAGCGTTGAGAATGAAATATCTTCAGATCGCATTTATTTATTTTATACCGCGTTCTTATTAAATCTTACTGGTTTGTTAGGGGTAATTATCACCGGAGATGCTTTTAATCTTTTTGTTTTTATTGAAATTGCATCACTATCATCTTATGCCATTATTAGTCTTGGAAAAGACAAGCGTTGTTTATACGCTGCCTTTAGGTATTTAGTTTATGGCACTATAGGCGCTAGTTTTATATTAATTTCTATCGGATTACTTTATGTTGTTACAGGCACATTAAATATAGCTGATTTATCACAACAGTTAGCAAATGCGGAGAACACAGCAACAATTACGACTGCATTTGTGTTCTTTGTTATTGGAATTGCTATAAAAGCAGCAATTTTTCCTATGCACTTATGGCTACCCGATGCCTATACCTATTCACCATCAATTGTCTCTACATTTCTAGCCGGAACTACAACTAAAGTTTTTATCTATGTGTTGATAAGGTTTATTTATTCACTATATGGTTATGAATTTAGTTTTTTTCATGAATCATTTGATAATTTATTAATAATTATTGCATGCGGCGCAATACTCTACGGGTCATATCGGGCGATTAAACAGGATAGTTTAAAGCGTTTATTAGCCTATTCCAGTATTGCGCAAATTGGTTATATGATTTTAGGTATTGCATTGATAACAGAACTTGGTCTTGCTGCTAGTTTGATACATATTTTTAATCACGCATTTATAAAAGTTGGCCTGTTTCTGGCGGTGACAGCGATTATTTATTCTTATGGTACGGATTCAATAGAACGTTTAGCAGGTATGGCTAAGACATCACCATTTACCTTTATTTTATTTTTAATTTCTGGATTAAGCATTATTGGTGTGCCATTAACTTCAGGATTTATTAGTAAATGGTATTTAATCAAAGCCTCACTTGAGGCGGGTTATTGGGGTCTTGTTGTTATTATTGTTTTTTCATCAGTGCTGGCAATAATTTATATAGGCCGCGTCATTGAGGCGGCTTATTTTAAACCTGAAGCCACGAATACTGCTGTACTTAATAATAAGAAGATGCCTCACTTATTATTTTTATCATTATTTATTTTTAGTTTTATCAACATTTATTTAGGAATAGAGACTTCACTTAATGTTGATATGGCTTTTCAGATTGCACATGAATTAATTAATAAATAAATAGTAATGAATAGTCAGTTACTCATCATATCCGCATTATTATTGCCAATTATTGGGATTGTATTTATAGCATTAACACACAAAAATATTAATCTTAGAGAAACGTGCACATTAATAACATCAGTTGCTTTAATATATATTGTCTATTCACTCTTGCCCGCTGTTTTAAATGGCCTACACCCTGAATTATATTTATTTAATATCACTTCTAGTCTAGCAATACATTTTAAGGTTGAGCCGCTCGGCATGTTGTTCGCTTGCATTGCTTCATTTTTATGGCTCATCAATTCCATTTATTCAATTGGTTATATGCGTGGCAATAAATATAAGCACCAAACACGTTTTTATATTTATTTTGCTTTGGCAATAGCAAGCACTATTGGTATTGCTTTTTCAGCGAATTTATTTACTTTATTTATTTTTTATGAGTTTCTAACACTATCAACTTATCCATTAGTGACGCATAAAGGGACTGATGAAGCAAAACGAGCCGGGCGTATTTATCTTGGTATTTTACTAGCAACCTCAATATGTTTATTTTTACCTGCCATTATCTGGACTCATCAATTAACCGGAACGATAGAATTTACTCGTGGCGGGGTTTTTAATGGCGACTATCAACCCATTATTATCATTAGTTTATTACTTATGTTTACCTATGGCATAGGTAAAGCAGCAGTTATGCCCGTTCATCGGTGGTTGCCTTCAGCAATGGTCGCACCAACTCCGGTAAGTGCACTATTACATGCGGTTGCCGTTGTTAAAGCGGGTGTTTTTAGTGTGGTTAAGATTATTATTTATATATTCAGTCCGACATTCTTGTCTGACATTATTGATATTAATGTATTGCTCTATCTAGCTGGTGCAACAATTCTTATCGCCTCTGTGATTGCATTACGTTCTGATAATCTAAAACGAAGATTAGCGTACTCAACAATCAGTCAATTGTCTTATGTTATATTAGCGACTGCTTTATTAGTTCCTATTAGTATTATGGGGGCAGCACTACATATCCTTGCCCATGCTTTCGGAAAAATTACGTTATTTTTTGCCGCAGGTTCTATTTATACAGCAACAAAGAAAACAGAAGTGAGTCAATTAGATGGTATTGGAAGATGCATGCCATGGACAATGACAGCATTTGCGATTGGTAGTTTATCAATGATTGGAATACCACCAACGGCTGGTTTTTTAAGCAAATGGTTTATTTTACAAGGAGCACTTGATATTCAATCATGGTTTGCAGTCACAGTCATTGTAATCAGTACACTATTAAATGCGGCGTATTTTTTACCTATTGTTTACGTTGCTTTTTTTAGGGATTCTAATACTAAAAATGTTTGCACATATAATGAAGCGCCATTTCCGATTGTTTTGGCAGTTTCTATTACAGCGTTAATGACAGTTATGTTATTTTTCTTTCCAGAAGTACCATTACAACTTGTTAAGTTATTAATAGGTGAGGGTTTATGAAGCAGAATTGGTTTTACAGAAAGTCTTCTATAAAGAAACTTTATATTTCTGCATTAATTATTTTGGGAGTCGTCATTTTTGTAGAATATTTTATTGTATTACACCCTCATTTTAATATTGAGAAAATATTTGGATTTCATGCAGTTTTTGGATTTTTATCCTGTGTCGGATTGATTATTTTTGCAAAACTTCTCGGTTTTTTAGTGAAACGTAAGGATGATTACTATGACATGTAGTCTTTTTCATCCTGGATTATTATTAATTTTCTCTGGATTGCTGATTCCATTTATCCACGGTTTTAAACGAACTTTATTTATTTTAATCATACCTTGTCTTTCATTGCTTAGCGTCTGGAGTATGCCATTTGGTAGTGATTGTTCAATTCAATATCTTGATTATGAATTAATTTTAATAAACCTAGACTCGTTAAGTCGACTGTTTATTACCGTATTTGCTATTACTGTTTTTACAGCCGGACTTTTTTGTTGCAAGCAGGCGAGCTCAACGGAACTATCTGCCGCATATGTCTATGCTGGTGGCGCCATGTCAGTGGTGTTGGCGGGCGATTTGATAAGCCTTTTTATATTTTGGGAGTTGATGGCATTGGCATCAACACTGGTGATATGGTCTGCACAGAATGAAAAATCTTATAAAGCAGGTATGCGTTATATATCCATTCATCTTTTAGGTGGTGTTATCCTAATGTGCGGCATAGCTAGTTATGTTTATGAGACAAATTCAATTGCCTTCACGCACATGCAACTTAACAGTATTTCGACCTGGTTAATTCTATGTGGATTTTTATTAAATGCAGGTGCACCACCACTCACTGCCTGGTTAGCCGACGCTTATCCCGAGGCATCCTATAGTGGCATGGTGTTCTTAAGTGCCTTTACCACAAAAACAGCGGTTTATGTTCTTCTAAGAGGATTCCCGGGAACCGAGTTACTAATCTATATTGGCCTATTTATGATTTTTTACGGGATTATTTATGCATTACTTGAAAATGATATCCGTCGTATTCTTGCCTACAGCATTATTAATCAGGTTGGTTTTATGATTTGTGGTATTGGAATTGGTACAGAGATGGCGTTAAATGGTACTGCAGCTCACGCATTTACACATATTATTTATAAAGCACTGTTATTAATGTCAGCGGGTTCTGTTTTATACATGACAGGAAAACGAAAATGTACAGAGTTGGGTGGGCTAGTTAAATCAATGCCACTAACCGCAATTTGCGGTATTGTCGGCGCACTTGCGATATCTTCTTTTCCACTTACATCAGGTTTTATAAGTAAATCAATGATAACGCAGGCATCTATAGATGAGCATGTACTATGGGTTTGGTTGTTATTACAAGCAGCGTCAGCTGGTGTATTTTTACATGCAGGAATAAAATTTCCTTGGTTTGTTTTTTTTCAAAAAGATAGCGGCCTTAGACCAACCGATCCACCAATAAATATGAAAATAAGTATGGTCTTTTTTGCTGTTATTTGTATTTTAATTGGTATCTTTCCGAATATACTCTACAACATACTTCCATATAACGTGAATTATCAGCCTTATACTGTTGCGCATACGATTACTCAATTACAATTGCTTTTGTTTTCCGGGCTAGCTTTTTTTATTATGCTGCCATTAATGAAGCGGACTTTGACAATTAGCCTTGATTTTGATTGGTTTTATCGACATTTGGCACCGATTTTGACACAGATAGTAGTTAATTTTTTATTAAATGCACAGCAGCTTGTAAATAGATTTTTAATTAGTCTGAAATCTAGTTTATCTTTTGATGATAAATTAGATTATCAATTATCAATAGGTAAGAGTGTTGGATTAATTATATTTTTCTTTTCTATTTTACTGCTTTGTTTTGTTGTTTTATAAAATTAGTAACCAGTTATTGATATTTCTCTCTATTAAACCAATCGACCGCATCTTTTAGACCTTCAATGGCCGGACGGGAATGATAGCCTAGTTTTGTCTTGGCTTTTTTACTTGAAAAGTACATTATTTTTTTTGACATTTGTACGCCATCAACCGTTACGCGAGGTTCGTTCCGAGTAATAACCGCTATGCATTCCATTATCCAGGCAATCGGTAAAATTAAATTATGAGGTAATTTAATTTTTGGTGGGTCGATATCTTCACTAATGCACAGGTAATTAATTATTGCCTCTAACGTCATATCATCACCACCTAAGATATAACGTTCACCAATTTCACCTTTTTCCATCGCAAGCAAGTGACCTTTGGCTACATCATCAACATGAACAATATTCAATCCAGTTGCTACATAAGCAGGCATTCGATTTCGAATTGTATCTAGTATAATTTTTCCTGTTGGTGTTGGTTTTATATCACGTGGGCCAACAGGTGCGGAGGGGTTAACTATAGTTACAGGACATGATTTTTCTTTTATTAGAACTTTGACTGTTTGTTCAGCTAAAAATTTAGAGCGCTTATAGACCCCCACCATATCCCGGAGTGATGAAGGTGTTGTTTCATTTGCAGGGCTACCATCTTCGTTTGTTCCCAGAGTAGCTACACTACTGGTGTAGACAATTTTTTCAACACCAGCATCGGTTGCTGCGAGGATTAAATTTCGTGTTCCATCAATATTAGTTTTATACATTTTATCTGGGTCTGGAACCCATAATCGATAATCAGCAGCAACATGAAACACTTGATCGCAGGAGTCAACAGCACGTTTTAATGATTCAGAATTTTGTAAATCGCCTTCAATTATTTTAAGATCGAATTTTTCTAAATTACGCTTATCAGCATTTGGTCTTACTAAAACACGTACATCATAGCCTTCGCTAACAAGTAGTCTTAAAACAGCAGATCCTAAAAACCCATTTGCCCCGGTTATTAATGCTTTCATGAAATTAATTTTTTAATTTTATATAATCTTTTATTATGTAAAAAGAAAATATTGGTGCGCCTAAGGCTGCTGCAAACATAAAGTAATAATCCAGACGAAAGTAGCTGATGATAGGTAAGAGATATAATATGTCTTCAGCTTCAAACCCGCTTTTATGTGGTTGTCGCGCATTTTGTTTACCTGTATTCATTTCGATATAATTTCGCATATAAAATATTCCGGCAACTGATAAACCAGCAATAATTCCCATCATACACGCATAGACACCCAAATTAGTTTGCATTAAGCCAATTCCGATACCTAAGAATAGAGAAATATTCACTAATGCATCCGAGATAAGATCATAGACATGACCTTTTGGAGTTGTTTCATTTTTTAGTCTTGCTAATTCACCATCAGCATGATCAAGAAAGTTTGAAATTACAAAACAAAAAGCACCAATATTGCTATATTTATATTCACCAATCGCAAAAAAAATACCAGCAAAAATGCCAAACAACAGTCGCAATGATGTTAAATGATTTGGAGTTATAAACGTATTGCGAAGTGGGTATATTAATTGGTATGCAATTTTGGCATCCCAGGGCCTATCATCTGATCGATCAATTAACATATTATTAGTGTAATGAGTTACGCCATATCAGAAATGAAGGTAATATTATCATAGTTGCAACCATCATTGAGATTAACCCTAGGGATAAGAGTAACCCCATGCTTGCAGTTCCTTGGTGTGATGAAAATGCTAGATTTCCAATACTAAATATAGTAGTTAGCGTACTTACGATAACGCCTCGCGTTGTACTTGTCGTATAGATGTTAGTTTTTGAGTCTTTTACTTCGTAAAATCGTTCTGTAATATGTATTCCGCTATCAACACCAATACCAAGCAGTAAGGGTAGGCCAATAATATTGGCAAAATTCAATGGAATATTAAATAGAACCATTAGCCCAAATGTAAAGGTAGCGCCAACTAATACAGAAGCAAGAATAATCATGGCATCGTATTTAATTTTTACTAATAGTATTAATAATAATGTAATCGCAATAAATGCATAGGTGAAAGCAGATTTGAAGGCATTCATTACTGCATTTCCCGCTTCAATACTCACAATAGGAGAACCAATCACATTTTTATCGAACATTTGGAGTTGATCGACAAAGTTTCTCATCGAATTATTGTCGTTTAGATTTTCTTTAGGTAGAATTTTAATTCTATATTTTCCATTATTTACCCAGCGTTGGTAAATTTCAGCTGGGATATCTTCTAAAGTTACCTCCTTTGCATTTAATCCATCCGATAGAGTTTTTATTCTGCCAGACAAATTTTCTAGAAATTGGCGCTCAATATCTTCTAAATTTTTGAAATCTTTTTTACCCTCTAATATTAATAATAAATTATCTAGATTATTTTTTAGTATTTTTATCTCTTGATCAGAATCATTATTTGAAAATTCATCTAATCTACTTTTTAGTTCTCGGACTGCATTTAATCTCTCATTATTATTGATTTTTGGTAAAAGTGGATTTGTGTTTAATTGCCCCATCAATAAACTCATTTCATCAATAATCATTAATTTATCTTCTTGTTCTTTAGGTAAAAAATCATTAATTGAGATAATCTTATCGACTAACGATAAGGATTCGATTTCTTGTTTATTAATATTAGTACTTTCATTAGGTTCTGATATTAAAATTGCTTCCCAGGGGGATGTCTTACTATTTTCGAGTAAATCAAGGTAGGTTTGTACAGACTCATTTTTGGGATCTTGAAGATTTAATCTATTTGTATCAAAACTTATTTTATCTATTTGGAATGATAATATAATGACTAATGATATTGTGATTAGTAGGATGTGTTTTGCATATTTGTAAGGAAGAGTACTTAGTGTTAGAAAGATATTATTTTTTATTAGTTTTTTATTATTTTCAAATACATTGCTGGGGATAAAACTTAATAGCGCTGGTAACAAAGTAAATGTAAGTATTAGACTTATTATCATTCCTGTTCCTGCAATCAACCCCAGCTCCGCAACACCAAGATAATTAGTTGGAATAAAGGCATAGAAGCCAATTGCAGTCGTCATTGCGCATAATATCAATGGTTTTGAAATATATTTGATTGTATTGCTTAGGGCATTGATATTGTTTGATGGGTAACTAGATTCTTCCTTAAATCGCAGCGCTAGATGTATCGCAAAATCAATACCTAATCCAATATATAATACTGCAAAGGCAATAGATATTAGATTGAGTTTTCCAATAGCCAATGATGCAAAAGCAGTAGTAATAATAAGTCCTAGTAATAATGTGATTAAGCAGGCTAGCACCATACGCAAAGAGCCTAACCCCAGAAACAAAACTACTGAAACGAGAATAATTGATACTATAATTGCTTTTATATGCGCATTAGAAACACTCTTTAATTCCTCATAGGCGAGCACTTCACCTCCGGTCAATCTTATATTAACTGAAGAATTATTATATGGAGTGATTATTGATCTTATGTACTCAATAGTATTTTTTCCGGGTAGTAACTCATTTTTTTCTTCATAAATTTGTAAAACGATAAACTCTCTATAGATATCTTCAGTATCATATTTCGGATTCATAAGTCGTTGCCATGAGACCAAATAATCTTTGTCCTTAAATGCATGATTTATTTCTAATAGTATTGGGTTAATATCGATATTTTTATCGTCTTTATTTGCATCAATTGCATTACCAAGCATTCCAAATAGTCCGCGTAAACTTTGATCTTCTAATAAAGTACCAAGAAAGGGTTGAATCTTTGCTAATTGATCTGATAAATCCTGCAATTCATCGTAATCAAGAAATAAAAATGAAGACTGTCTAAGGTATGGAAGGATTTTAGGGTAATAAATATCTTTTAGAATATTTGGGTCGCTACTAATAGCAGAATGAATTTCTTTTGCTGTATCATTCGCAAGATCAGGTGTTTCAGCCTCAATGACAATGAGAATATTATCTAGAAACTGGGGAAATAATCTTTCATACTCTATATCTAGTTGTCGCCAATGCAGTTTCTCCGATAGCATATCAGCCGTATTAGTACTAAAACCTAAATTACTTTTAATACAAAATAGCGATGCTATCGCAAGTGCAATTGTTATGATTATTATTAGTGACCGTTTTTTTTCAACGAATTTAGTCCAGAAGATAATAAAATTGGAAAATTTAGACGTATTATTCACACTTATTTAATCCAATCCACAGAAGCTATTTGAGGTTTGTTCTATACTTTGAAAATATATTTCTTGTTTGGTTCGCGTTCAATATCAGGAGGATAATTAAGACGTTTGTCTGCATAGTATTCCCGACGATGGTCTCCTTCAGAAGCTGCATTATAAGTAACATATAGTACTCTACGTTTTTTATTTGTCATATTTGGTCCTGATCGATGAGGCGCATATGAATTAAAAAAAATAGCATCCCCTGGATTAGTTGGTATAGAAACATAATCTAACCCATCTTCTTTAAGAGGTACCCATTGTTCTCCAATTAACCCTTTGTTATGGTTTCCGCACGCTATTTCAAGACAACCATTCTTTATTGTGGAAGTGTCAATACTTACTAAGGCGGTAATGTGTAATTTTGAATATCGGTCCCAGCCTGCTTGAACATCTTGATGTGCTTTAAAACCATCTCCTCCTGGCATTTTGAAATTAATCTTATCCTTAAATAGTATCGCTTCTTCATTAAATAGTCGGGTTACTATTTTTTGAATTTCACCACCAATAAAAAGCGAACTAAATCCTTGATGAAATGGTTCGATATCTTCCATGCGCGATAAGATGCGCTTACCCGGTTGGAGTTTACTTTCCTCAAAATACATCATGTATTTATTTGCGACTTCTGGGTAATGCATAACCTCGTTTGTCCATTGAATAATTTCATTCATACTTTTTTTGTTATATAAACTATGAATTAGTAAGAATCCATTTTCATTAAAATCATTAATTTTTTTTTCAGATAATTCCATACTAACCGCCAATTTATTATAAGAAATTAATCAATAGTTAAGGGAAATAAAAAAAATTTTTCTTTTTAAGTTCCGTTGAAATATTAGTAAGTACACATAATGCTTTTTTATAGCTTATAGCTAACAAAATAAGCTCATATATTTGAGCAGGATGGAACAAGCAGTATACTAAAAATCTTCCTATATTAATACGCCCAAAATTATCAATATTTTTTATCACAGCCTCTGGAATATTTGAATCAGCATTATCAGCAATCGCTCTAATAATAATAAAATCTAAATTACTAGCCATCGCAATCTCAGCTATTCCCGCACTTTCCATATCAATTGCCAATGCTTTTGTTTTTCTGAATAATTTTATTTTCTCTTCAAATGAGGTACATATTTTTTCAGTCGATACAACATCTCCGTTAAATATTTTATATGATGAATCTTTAAAATGAGAAATTATTTTTTTTTGCCACTCGCGAGATGTGCTATAGATATTTCTATGATTTATTACTGATCTAGCTATTACCATATCACCTGAGTTTATTGAATTACTTATTGCGCCAGCGATTCCCCAGCTAACAAGGCCATCCACATTTAATTTAACTAATTTTTTTGCAGCATTAAGAGATGATTTATAACCAATACCAGAAATACATAAAAAAACATTTTTTTCTATTTCAATAGGTGTTTCAAAATTCAACTCATTAATCTGAAAGCATTTAGCCTCTGCAGGAAGGGCCGCGATAATACCAAGTTTCTTCAAGTTATTTATTGAAGAAGGTTTCTATAACGGGCAAGCGCCCAGAGTGGAAAATATTTTGAATATCCATGATATTTTAAGTAAAAAACACGCGGAAACCCCGGGGCAGTATAACTATCATCATACCACTGACCATTTGATAATTGATTGCCGAGTAGATAGTTAACCCCTTTTTTAACAACAATACTTTTTGCTTCTCCAACAGCTAACAAGGAAAGCAATGCCCAGGCAGTCTGAAATGCAGTACTTTTAAATGGTCGATGATGTTTTGGAGGGTAATAACTATCATTACTTTCACCCCATCCTCCATCACTATTCTGTGTATGCTGAAAATATTCAACGGCTTTTCTAATATAGGGTTGTTGCGGATCTTCTCCTGCGATTTCAAGTGCCACTAGTACAGACCAAGTTCCATAGATATAATTTGTACCCCACCGACCAAACCATGAGCCATCTTCTTCTTGTTCAGATTTAATATAATTAATACCATCTTTTATATTTTTTTTATATTTTTTTTTATCTGTAAGACTAAGTAACACAATAGCACGTCCGGTAACATCCGCAGTTGGTGGGTCGAGTAAAGCACCATGGTCTGCAGATGGAATTTCATTAAGATAAAAATGTGTATTATTTATATCAAATGAACTAAATCCCCCGCCTCGTGACTGCATGCCCGCTACCCAATTAGCTGCACGTTGTATTGGTTCAGAGTAACTTTTATTGTTTGTACGATGCATAGCCCAGGCAACCATAGATGTATCATCTAAGTCAGGATAATAATAATTACTATATTGAAATGCCCAACCACCACCACTTAGTTCAGGTTTTTGAATACGCCAATCGCCCGGCTCATCACTTAATTGTTGTTCTTTTAACCAATTTAGAGCAGTTTCAATTTCTGTAGAGACATGCTGTTTGTATTCTGTTTCAATTAATGCTTGACTTACTAATGCAGTATCCCAGATTGGGGACACACATGGTTGACAATACATTGTATTGCCACGCTGCGTTAACAATGCATCTATTGCTTGGCGGGCTAATTTTCGTTCCGGAGTATTTTTAGAATAACCAAGAACCACTAATGATTCGTAGACGTTAACCATTGCAGGAAAAATACCACCAATTCCATATTTACCATTCATCCGTTCTAAAAACCATTGCTCACATTTACGTATGGAATAGCGACGTATAAACGCAGGAACTAATTTTTCTGCTAAACGCCCAATATGATCGAGGATCAAAAATACACGTTTTAAGGGTGTGGTTACTTTAAAATAGTTTTGCTCATCTTCCGGCGGAGTAATAAAGAGCTCTCTTATATCGATGCCACGTGGATTAGCTGCACTCGGTTTCAGAGTACATAAAATGAATAGTGGCACCATCACAGTTCGTGACCAATATGAGACTTTATTAATATGAAATGGAAACCATTTAGGTAAAATTATTACTTCAGCGGGAATAAAAGGTATAGCTCTCCAAGGTACTTGGCCAAACAATGCCATCGTAATACGTGTAAAAACATTACAATGTGCCGCGCCACCATGATTTAATATCATTTTTTTTGCGCGAACCATATATTCTTCGTGTTGATCATCACCAATTAATTTCAAGGCAAAATAAGTTTTGACCGAACAACTTAAGTCAAAATTTCCACCCGTATAGAGAGACCAACCACCTTCTTCATTTTGTTGGGCACGTAAGTACGCTGCTATTTTCTCTTCGATTTTATCATCAATTTCATCGGCAAAATGATTCATTAAGATATATTCAGCAGGAATTGTGCAATCAGCTTCAAGCTCATAAACCCAATGACCATCATTGTGTTGTTGTTCGTGAAGCTTATTTTTAGCTGATTTTATCGAGCTATCTAAATTTAATATTAAATCTTTTGAAAGCGAATCATTGTTGAATTGATTAAGTAGACTCTCGTTTTGAGTTTCTAGTGTCATTTTTTATTGTACTTAAAGTATTTTTATTTTAGTGCACAAAATTTTCTTCGAAAGTTAGTTGTTAAAGCTTCTCATGAATACCTACATCAGGCAAATGGCGCCCACTAAATTTAAAAAGATATCTTAATATAGCGTCATTACTTACAAAAATACTTGTTATTAAAGTCGTTATTCTAACATCATGACGACTAATTTTTACTTGTTTCCCATTAATGAAATCTGGTTTTTTTCTAATTTTTTCTAGCGTTAGTACTGCCATTCCTATTGCCCATAAACAAAATTTTCGTAATCCTTTCTCTTTTGTTGGAATAAGCAGAGTATAACGTAAAGCATTATTCAAGTGACCATAGGCGATACCTAGTAATTCAATTAATGCATCATCAAAACCAGATTTATTGTTTCCAGGTATTTTATGTTTTATATCAATTCCATATTTTCTGAAGTGATCACAAGGTAACCAACATGCTCCTCGTCTATGATCATCCCAAATATCTTTTAATATATTAGTCATCTGAAGGCCTTGCCCAAATGAAGTAGCTAATTTCATTAACTCGTTTTGGTGAGTATCAATTTCTGTTGAATAATCACAGAATAACTCCGTTAGCATTTCACCAACGACTCCGGCTACGTAGTAACAATATTCATTCATATCATCTAAGCTTTCTAAACCAGTTAGCGTTTTTACATTTTGATACTTAGCCATACCTTTACACATAATTGAAACACAACGTTCTAGCGCTTTTCTTTGACGATTATTAAAACTATGAGTTATACGTATAATTTTTTTTGTATTTGCGATTAAATTATGTTCAGCCTCAGTTGCTGTGGGCGACAGTAAAGGAAATAATTCCTCAGAAAATTCATCCGCATTTTTATTTTTCTTCACAACATCAATGAATAGATCTGCATATTCTTTCTTTTTTTCAACAGACATAGATTTATCATCTTCAATAGTATCTGCAATACGACAAAGAAGATAAGCATTTGATATTACTATCTGCAGTGAATCGGGTAATTCAGGGATTGTTAATGCAAAAGTACGAGATACATACTGTAGTATCTCATGTTGATAACTAATATCGTCAAGATTTGTGTTAAACTCTTTTTTCGATTTCATCAGAACTAATTTTCTCTTTAAGCAAAAAACTTATTTTACACATTAATATATGTATGCGAATTAGGCAAAGAGTATTTCAAAATTAAGAATTACATATGAGAAATTCAATAAATAACATTACTCAGTTTTATAATAATAATTTTAGCCTTTCTACTAAACGTGTTCATGTTTTTCTAATAAATTTTGACTTGTTTAATTCAGATGATTTCAAAGAATTTTTATCAAATGA
>Ga0209403_10001475_pt1 | contig 30516 bp, 31 predicted proteins | sample ArcticOcean_MG_C_8_FD_187440 | JGI IMG/M metagenome (GOLD analysis project Ga0209403, IMG submission 187440) | Marine microbial communities from western Arctic Ocean - ArcticOcean_MG_CB11_86 (SPAdes) (version 2) | ecosystem: Environmental > Aquatic > Marine > Oceanic | place: Arctic Ocean...
TGGCTCCGGGGGTGGGGATCGAACCCACGACCTGCGGATTAACAGTCCGACGCTCTGCCAGCTGAGCTACCCCGGAAAGGGCGAGCGAAGGATACCAGCGCGACCCCATCCCGGGATCCCGGAAGGGGCACGAAAGAGACCCGCCTCAGCCCTCGTCGAGGTAGTCGCGGAGCTTCTGCGAGCGGTGGGGATGTCGCAGCTTGGCCATGGTCCGGGCCTCGATCTGACGCACCCTCTCACGCGTCACCCCGAAGCGCCTCCCCACCTCCTCAAGGGTCCGCGGTTGCTCGCCATCCAGGCCGAAACGCATCCGGACGACATCCCTCTCCCGCTCGTCCAGGTCCTCAAGGGAAGCCAGGACCGCATCTCCCAGAAGCCGACGGGTAGCGGCATCCGCCGGGGCGATGGCCCCCAGGTCTGGCACGAGGTCCGCCAGGCTGATGTCCTGCTCGTCGCCAATCGGTGAATCCAGGGAGAGCGGGTTGTCCTGTTCGCTGGCGAGGCGCAGGAGCTTCTCGACCTCGTCGGGGCCCAGAACCGCACGGTCGCCGATCTCGGAGTGCGATGGCTCACGCTCGAGTTCCTGGGCCAACTCCCGTTGGACCCTCAGCACCCGGTTCATGGCATCAACCTTGTGGACCGGTATCCGGATGGTGCGCGACTGGTCGGCTATCGCCCGGGTTATGGCCTGTCTAATCCACCAGGTTGCATAGGTCGAGAACTTGAAGCCCTTGCTGGCGTCGAACTTCTCGACGGCTCGCATCAGCCCCAGGTTGCCCTCCTGGAACAGGTCCAGGAGCGGCAGGCCGCGCCCGCCGAACTTCTTGGCCACTGATACCACCAACCGCAGGTTCGCACGGGTCAGCCGGTCCCGGGCACGGTCGCCCCGACGTTGCCGACGGCGCAGGCGTGCGACCTCGGTGCGATCGGCGCTATCCAGTCCACCCGACACAGCGAGGTCGGCCAGTTTCGCCTCGGCCTCGTTGCCGTCGGTGATGGCTCCGGCCAGCTCCACCTCGTCGGCGGAGGTCAGCAGCGCCACCTGGCCGATCTCCCGCAGGTAGAGGCGGGTCGAGTCGCTCGCCGAACCCTGGTCGGCACCGGACTCCGGCCGCACCCTGTACTCGCCCCTGCTGGCCCTCACCAGGCGCATCACCTCGTCGGCATCGACCTCCACGGCGACCGTCTCGTTGTATTCGATGCCCTCGGCACGCAAGGAGGATCGGATGCCGTCGATCAGCTCGGATGTCAGCTCCACATCCCTGACGACGTCGATCACCTCGTCGAGGGTGAGGCTCCCTCGGGCCCGGCCGCGCCGGAGCAGGCGGGTCACCTCATACTCAGAAACCCCGGGCCAACCTGAAAGCCCGGAGGCCGTCTCAGGCATCCACCCTCCCCTCCGAGTAGTCCACCAACCACCGTAGTAGCGGCTCGACGGTGGCGAGATCGGCGGGCGTCTCGCGTAACCCGATGATCTGGGTACGCAGGTATAAAATCGAGGGCTGGTAGGTCGCCAGGTCACCGGATAGACGGGCCTCCGCCTCCAGGGCCACGGCGACGCGCTCGGCGGCCAGGAAGAGCAACCGCGACAGGATGCCCCGCGGTTCGTCATCGGAAGCGTCCTGGACCGCCAGCCGGCCCAGGAGGTCGGCGACCACGCCGTCGCTCGCCTCCATGGCCGAATGGAGATCGTCGCTGTCGCAGAGCGCCTCGAGGGCCGACCTGTTCAGCGGGTCGTCGAACAATGCGGCCACCAGGTGGTCGCAGATCTCCTCCGGCCTGTGTACGAGGAGGCGGAGGGCCTGGTGCTCCGGGGTGAGGTGACCGGGCCCGACGACACGGGCACCCGTGTCCATGCCGACCCTGCGCCCCCGCTCGCCCGGCCCGGCAGCCGACCGCTCGCCGCGACGCCGGACCTCGTCGGCACTCACCATGCAACGATCGGCGATCCGCATCACGTACTGGTCGCGCACCAGCGAGTCCGGGTGCTCCGTCACCAGGCTCATGGCGGCGGTGGAGGCCAGGGCGCGACCCTCCGCCGATCCCAGGTCGCCGCGACCCAGCTCCCGATCCACACGGAACTCCAGGAAGGGACGTGCGCCCTGAATCGCCGCCCGCAGCGCATCGGGGTCGGTTCCGGCCAGGTCGCCGGGGTCGCTGCCCTCGGGTAGGGCCGCCACGGCGAACCTCAGGCCGAACTCCTCCTCCCACTCGTAGACCCGTTCTGCGGCCGCCTGCCCCGCACCGTCGGCATCGAACGCCAGGACGACCCGCTTGGAGAAACGCGCCATGACCCGGGCGTGCTGCGGGGTGAGGGCAGTTCCGCATGTGGCCACCGCCCGCTCTATGCCCGCCAGGTGGCAACCGATCACATCCGTGTAGCCCTCGCACACCACCAGCTCGTCTATACGGCTGGCCTCCGCCTTGGCCCAGTTCAGCCCGTAGAGCACCTGGCCCTTGGAGTAGAACTCAGCGGCGTCCGAGGTGTTCTTGTACTTGGGTCCCTCCCCGTCAGGGAGCTTCCTCCCCCCGAAGCCGATGGCGTTGTCCTGGGCATCGAAGATCGGGAAGAGGATCCGGGCCCTGAAGAAGTCGTACTGGCCGCCCCTCTTGTTGATGCCACCCAGGCCGGTGGCCGTCCACTCCTCGTCGGCCAGGCGAAGGTGGTGTGACAGCTCCGACCACTCGTCCGGAGCCCACCCGATGTTGAATCGCCGGGCGACGTCGCCGCCGTAGCCCCGTGACCTGAGGTAGTCGCGTGCCGGGCGGGCCGCCGGGTCCTCCAGGAGTCGCTGGTGGTAGAACTCCACTGCCCGCCCAACGTGCCCGGCATGCTCCCTGCGACGGTTTCGGCTCCGGCCCTCGTTCCGGTCGGTGTAGCGCAGGGTTATGCCAGCCTTGGAGGCCAGGAACTCGACCGACCCGGCGAAGTCGAGGCCGAGTGCCTCCCGCACGAAGTCGATCGCATCACCCTTCGTCTGGCAACCGAAGCAGTAGTAGACGCCCTTCTCGGCGTTTACGGAGAACGACGGGGACTTCTCACCATGGAACGGACAGAGTCCCATCCACTGGGAGCCCTGCTTCTTGAGCTGCGTGTGCTCCGTGATGATCCTGATGATGTCGGTCGCGTCGCGGACACGCCTCACGTCGTCGTCCACGATGCCCATAGGTCGAACGTACCACCGGGCTACGGCCGGCTCTCCGGTGAACCGCCCCGTTCCAGGAAGCGGATCCCGGCAACCGGAATTCTCAGGCGTCGAGCGAGATGAGTGCCTGGGCCACGGCCAGACGGGCCACCGGCACCCGGAACGGCGAACAGGACACGTAGTCGATCCCGGCCGCCACGAGCAGGTGGATCGACGTCGGATCTCCGCCGTGCTCGCCGCACACGCCCACCTCGAGGTCCGGGTGGGCCAGCCGTCCGGCCCTCGTCGCCGCTGCCACCAGCGGAGCCACCGCTCCCGGGTCCAGCTTCTCGAACGGGTTGTCCGGGAGCAGGCCCCGTGACAGGTACTCCCCCATGATCCGCTGCTCGACGTCGTCGCGGCTGAACCCGAACACCATCTGGGTGAGGTCGTTGGTGCCGAAGGAGAAGAAGTCGGCGTGGCGGGCCATCTCGCCGGCCAGCAGGGCGGCCCTCGGCGTCTCGATCATGGTGCCGACCCGTGGTGGCTCCACGGGAGCCGCAGCAGCGATCTCATCCAGCACCCAGCCCCGGACCAGCTCCAGCTCGGCCGAAGTGGACACAAGCGGAAGCATCACCGCCGCATGCGGGTGTTTTCCGGACTCCCGCACATCGGCCATGGCGGCCAGCAGGGCACGTGTCTGCATGCGGTACAGGCCCTCGCGCATCACAGCCAACCGGATGCCACGCTCGCCCAGCATCGGATTGTGTTCGGCGCCGAGCGGTGAATCGTCGCCGAGGAACTCGTGCAGGGGTGCATCCAGCAGCCGGACGGTGACCGGCAGGGGCGCCATGGCCTCCAGCACCGCAGCCAGGTCGGAGCGCTGCACGGCGCCCAGCTCGTCGAGCGCCGCAGCCTCCTCGTCAGGGTCCACTGCCAGGAGGAACCTTCGTATGGTCGGTAGGCGGTCGCCCAGGAACATGTGCTCGGTACGACAGAGGCCGATCCCCTCGGCTCCGAAGGCCCTGGCCCTGGCCGCGTCGTCAGCACGGTCGGCGTTGGCCCACACCCCGACCCGGTCGCCGCGCACCTCGTCGGCCCATCCCAGCAGCACGTTCAGCTCGGGAACCTCGGCGGCGGCGGCCACCCCGGCTGCCCCGGCGAACACCTCGCCGGTCGTGCCGTCCAACGAGATGGGTGAACCCTCGTCGATACGGCGACCCCCCACGATGGCGTGGTCGCCGGACACCAGGAGGTCGGTCAGGCCCACCACGGCGGGCACGCCCCAGCCGCGTGCCACCACGGCGGCATGGCTGGCCATGCCACCGCGGGCCGTCACGATGCCTTCGGCCAACTGCATTCCGACCTCGTCGGCCGGAGTCGTCTCATCGCGTACGAGCACGGCGGCCTCACCACGGTCCGAGGCATCCAGGACCGCCTCAGCGGTCAGGCAGAGGACCCCGCTGGCGGCACCCGGACTGGCAGCCACACCGGTTCCCAGCAGTTCCAGGTCGTTCCCGCCCTGCATGCCCGCATGCAGGAGGGCCTCGACCAGCGACGGGGGGACGGCGGCAACGGCAGACCAGCGTGCCTCTGCGCTGTCGGCCGCCACGGCATCAGCGACGAGGCGTCGAAGGTCGTCCGGGTTCTCCACGGCGTCAGTCTGGCCCGCCACCCCGGACGCAGGGGTGCCGGAAGGCCGGGTCAGACGGTCCGACGGCTCGTCAGGCAGGCAACCGCCCGGCCATGTGGTCGACCAGGCCGTCGATCGGCACCCTCTCCTGGGACATCGAGTCACGGTCCCGGACCGTCACCGCCCTGTCCTCGAGCGTGTCGAAGTCGATGGTCACGCAGTAAGGCGTACCGATCTCATCCTGTCGCCGATAGCGCCTGCCGATCGCCTGGGTCTGGTCGTAGTCGCACATCCAGTGCGGCTGGAGAAGCCCCAGGACCTCGTTCGAGGGGTCGATCAGCTCCGGCTTCTTGGAGAGCGGGAGGACCGCCACCTTGTAGGGCGCCAGGCGGTGGTCGAGGCGCAGCACGGTCCGGACGTCATCGTTGACCTCCTCCTCGTCGTAGGCGGCCATCAGGAACGCCATGGCGGCGCGGGTTGCTCCGGCCGCCGGCTCGATCACGTGGGGTACGTACCGCTCGCCCGAGGCCGGATCGTGGTACTCCAACTTCGTCCCGGAACTCTCGGCGTGCCGCTTCAGGTCGAAGTCGGTGCGGTTGGCGATGCCCTCCAACTCGTCCCAACCCCACGAGAACTCGAACTCCACGTCGGAGGTGCCCGTCGAGTAGTGGCTCAGCTCGTCGGCGTCGTGCTCCCTGAGGCGCAGCCGATCCTCGGGCATGCCCAGGTTCAGGTACCAGTCCATCCGGGCCCCACACCAGTAGCGGTACCACTCATCGGAGTCGGCTGGAGGCACGAAGAACTCCATCTCCATCTGCTCGAACTCGCGGGTCCGGAACACGAAGTTGCCCGGCGTGATCTCGTTCCTGAAGGACTTGCCGATCTGGGCGATGCCGAAGGGCGGCTTCTTGCGCGAGGTGTTCAGGACGTTGGCGAAGTTGACGAACATGCCCTGGGCCGTCTCGGGACGGAGGTACACCTCGGCGGCGGACTCGACCATCGGACCGGCGTGGGTCTTGAACATGAGGTTGAACTCACGTGCCTCGGTGAGCGACCCGGACTTCCCGCAGGACGGGCAGGCGTCCGGGTCATCCAGCTTGTCCTGACGGTGCCTGGCACCGCACTCGCGGCAGTCGACCATCGGGTCGGAGAAGTTGGCCAGGTGGCCTGAGGCCTGCCACACGGCCGGCGGCGACAGGATCGAGGCGTCAAGGCCGACCACGTCATGGCGCAACTGCACCATGGTCCGCCACCACTGCTCCTTGACGTTGCGGAGGAGGAGGACGCCGAGCGGCCCGTAGTCGTAGGTGGAGCGGAAGCCGCCGTAGATCTCGGCCGACTGGAAGACGAACCCCCTCCGCTTCGAAAGGTTCACCACCTTGTCGAAGAGCGTCTCGTCATTGGGGAGCATGGGGGTGCAGGGTATCGGAGCACCCCGTGACGGACGCCGACGATCCGACCCGATCCGGGGCCAGAATGAGCCCGTGAACATCATGGAGCGACTCCGGGGCGGTGGCGCCACCACCAACGACCCGACGGCCGTCGCCAGCCGTCGCTTCGTGGCGTGGATCCTGGACAGCCTCTTCATGGCAATCGTCATCCTGGTGATCCACCGCAGCGGCGTGGCGTTCCTGGACGAGGCCGGAAACCTGACCATCAACCCGTCCGTGATCTGGACCGCGACACTCCTCATGGTCCTGAACCAGGTCGGCCTGACGATGGCCACCGGGTTCAGCCTCGGCAAGGCTGTCACCGGGCTACGCGTCGTCAACCGTTACGACGGTGGACTTCCCGGATTTCGCGGCGCCGCCGGCCGGACCCTCCCCTGGGTGATACCCATACCGTTCATTCCGATCATCGAGGCCGGCCTGATCCTGGCCAGCAGGGGCCACCGTCGGATCGGCGACAGGATCGGGGCGACGCTGGTCGTGGATCGAGGCTGGGCCGGTCAGCCCTTCTTCGTACCCGGATTGGACGAGGTCCCGGGCGACGAACAGATACCCGGCGACGACCTGATCTGAGCCGGCCCGCAGGCCGACCGGCAGGCTCAGGCGTGGTCCATGACCCGCCGGGAACGGAGCCGCCTCTCCAGGTGGTATTCGGCCACTGCCGTGGCAACGGCGTCGACCTCGCCGCAGACCCCGGGATCCGTCACCTCCAGCGCATCGGTCAACCCGCCTCCCAGGATCGCCCGCATTACGGCCAGGGCCGGTTCGCTGACCGGTCGCCCCCTCCGGCAGTCGACGCACAGGACCCCGCCCTCGGCGACGTCCAGCGCCACCAGGGATTCCTCGGCCCCGCACTGCACGCAACCGTCCAACTGTGGCGCCAGTCCCTCGTTGGCCAGCAGCTTCAGGTAGAACGCCGGCACTATCAGCGACGAAGGGCGCTCGTCGAGTATTCGCAGCGCACCCAGCAGCATCCGGTAGCGACGCTCGTCGGGTTCCCGGTCAAGGCTCACCACATCAACCACCTCGAGTAGCGCCGAAGCATCGGCGAAGCGATCGGGATCCAGGCGCAGGCCCTCGAATCGGTCGATGGTCTCGGTCTGGGTGACTATGTCGAGTTCTCCCCTTCCGGCGAAGAGCTGGGCTGCGACGTGGCTCGTCGGTTCCAGCCTTCCGCCGAACTTGCTCCGGACCCTGCGCACCCCCTTGGCAACCGCCCGGACCTTGCCATGCTCGGCCGTGAACAACACGACGATCCTGTCCGCCTCGCCCAGTCGCCAGGTACGAAGCACGATCCCGTCATCGCGGTAGAGGCTCACCCGAGGATTCCACCCTCCCGGTCGACACCGCCGGCCTCGCCGGCGCCCCCGTAGCGGCGGTTGCGGTCCTGGTACTCCTTGATCGCCGCGTACAGGTGCTCCCGCCTGAAGTCGGGCCAGAGCGTCTCGCTGAAGACCAGCTCGCTGTAGGCCATCTCCCAGAGCAGGAAGTTGGACACCCTGTACTCCCCGGAGGTCCGGATCACCAGGTCCGGGTCGGGCATCTCCGGGTCGTAGAGGTGACGGGCGATCGTCTTCTCCGACACCCGCTTCACCCCGGAGTCGACAATCCGCTGGACAGCGTCCACCAGCTCGGCCCGGCCGCCGTAGTTGAAGGCGATCGTGAACGTCAGGCCGGTGTTGCCCTGCGTCAGCTCGGCGGCTTCCTTAATGCGCCTGACCAGTCGACGCGGAACCCTCCGGTCCCGTCGGCCGATGAACCGGATGCGGATGTTGCGCTCGTGGAGTTCCTTCTGGCGGTTCAGGAGGATCTCCTCGTTGAAGCGGAGGAGGAACTGGACCTCTTCGACGGGCCTGCGCCAGTTCTCCGTTGAGAAGGCGTAGACGGTGAACCACCGGACGCCCAGTTCGTCGGCACCGTCGAGGACCTCGAACAGGGCCTGTTCGCCGGCCGTGTGGCCCTCGGTCCGGGGCAGGCCACGCTGCTGCGCCCAGCGTCCGTTGCCGTCCATGACGCAGGCGATGTGGCCGGGAATTCGGGCCCGGTCCAGATCCGAGGAAAGCACGGCACGAAACTACCCGACACCGCCGATTCTCCGGTGTCCGGTCGGTCAGCGTCGACCCCGGAGCGGAGCGCCGGCCGTAGCCTCCGGCTTGTGGCAGGGCCGAGGAGCAGGGCTGAGGAGACGGCAATCGCCCTGGAGGAGGTCTGCGGGGCCCTTCCGGGCGGCGGCGAACGTCGTCCGGGCCAGGAGGCGATGTCGCGTCGGGTAGCGGAGGCGATCGAGGAGGGATCCCACCTGGTCATACGGGCAGGCACGGGAACCGGGAAGTCGCTGGCCTACCTCGTGCCCGCGATCCTCTCCGGACAGACCACCATCGTCGCCACGGCCACGAAGGCCCTCCAGGACCAGTTGGCCGGAAAGGACCTTCCGTTCCTGGCCGAACACCTCGACCACCCGTTCGATTTCGCCGTCCTGAAGGGTCGCTCCAACTACGTCTGTCGCCAGCGGCTCGACGAGGTGGCCGGCTCCGAGGGCCAACAGACCCTGGACGGCCTGGCCGAGACGGCCGACGCCGATCAGTTGCAGGCCATTGCCGTCTGGGCCGACATGACGGACACAGGCGACCGGGCCGACCTTCCGATCCAACCCACCCCCGCCACATGGGCGGCGGTGAGCGTGGGCTCCAACGAGTGCCCGGGTGCCGTCCGGTGCCCCCGGGGTGGGGACTGCTTCGCCGAGAAGGCCCGTGCGACGGCGGCCGCGGCCGACGTGGTCGTCACCAACCTGCACCTGTACGGGATCGACGTGGCCACGGACGGCCAGATCCTCCCCGAGCACCAGTTGGCGATCCTCGACGAGGCCCACCAGACGGAGGACGTCCTCGCCCAGGCCTGCGGGTTCGAGCTCAGGGGCGGCCGCTTCACGGCACTGGTCCGCAGCGCACGCTCGATCCTGACCGGATCCCAGGCGGCCACCGACGTCGACGAGATGGGCGGCCGCCTGGTCGAAGCCCTAACCGGGCACGTGGGCCGAAGGCTGGTACCGGCCGACGATGCTGACCTCCGGGGCGTACTCGAACTGGCCGGGACCCGCATGGAACGGCTCCGCTCCGAACTCATGAACGTCCCGACCGATGGCCCCGGCGACGTGGCGGCCCGTAGGGCCCGCGCCCTCCAGGCACTCGGGACGCTCTCCGGTGACGTCGACGCCGCGCTGGACCTGGATGGTGGCCCCGTACCCGGGTCCAAGGTGGCGTGGGTGGAGAGCCGGTCCGATCGACCGGTGCTCCAGGTTGCACCGGTGGAGGTGGCCGAGGTGCTCGACCAGAGACTCTGGGGTGACCGTACGGTCATCCTCACCAGCGCCACCGTGCCGGCCAACCTGGCTGCCCGCCTGGGCCTGACCGACCACCCACACAGGTTCGAGGACGTCGGCAGCCCATTCGACTTCGATCGGCAGGCACTCCTCTACTGCGCCACATCGCTCCCCGATCCGCGCGAAGCCGGCTACAGGGCGGCCTGCCACAACGAGATCGAACGGCTCGCCGTCGCAGCCGGCGGACGGATGCTCGCCCTCTTCACCAGTCGGCGGGCCCTGGACGAGGCCGTCGAGGCACTCCGGGACCGGCTCCCGTGGACGGTCCTGCACCAGGACGACCTTCCCAGGCCGCTCCTCATGGCACGCTTCGCCGACGATGAGACGAGCTGCCTCTTCGGCACGAAGGGGCTCTGGCACGGCATCGACGTCCCCGGCCCGAGCCTCTCCCTGGTGGTCATCGACAGGATCCCGTTTCCACGCCCCGACGATCCGTTGCTGAGCGCCCGACGCGACCTCGTGGGAGACGGGGCATTCCGGGAGATCGACCTTCCACGGGCCGCAACCGAACTCGCACAGGGTGCCGGACGCCTCATACGCTCCGGAGACGACGTCGGCGTCGTCGCCGTCCTGGACAGGCGGCTCGCCACGAACAGGTCCTACCGGTGGGACCTGCTGGAGGCCATTCCACCCATGGCACGTACGTCGGATCCGGGGGAGGTCACGTCGTTCCTGGAGGGCCTGCGCCGGTCCGCTCAGTAGGCGCCCCGGTCGGTCAGTAGCCGAGCCGATCCAGCGCCCTGGAGTGGCGCTGCCAATCCTTGTCCACCCGGACGACGAGCTCCAGGAAGGCCCCCTCCGGGAGTTGCTCCCTGGCCGCGATCCCGACCTGCTTCAGGACCGCACCCTTCTTACCTATGACCATCCCCTTCTGGGAGTCGCGTTCCACGAGGATCTCGCAGCGGATCCGGGGCCACTCCCACTCGGTCACGCGTGTCGCTATGGAGTGAGGGAGTTCTTCCCTCATGATCGCCAGGAGCTGCTCGCGTACCAGCTCGGCCACCCAGAAGGCTTCGGGCACGTCGGTGACCATGTCATCCGGGTAGAACTGCGGCCCTTCGGGAAGTCGACCCAGGACGTGCTCCAGCAGCGCCTCGACGCCCTCTCCGGTCTTCGCTGAGATCGGGAAGTACTCATCGAAGCCGAATCCACTGGCCTTCAGCAGCTGCTCGGCGACCCGGTCCCGACCCACCCTGTCCGCCTTGTTCACGACAAGGACGGTGCGCTCCACCGGCAGGCCCGCAGCGACGAACTCGTCACCCCTGCCTATTCCGCCTTCGCCATCCACGAGGAACAGCACCACGTCCATATCGCCGAGGGTGGCACGGGCCGTCCGGTTCAGCCTCTCGCCCAGCAGCGTCCGGGGCTTGTGGATGCCCGGGGTGTCGCAGAACACCGCCTGTATACCGGTGCGGGTGAGCACTCCGCGAACCTCGGTCCGGGTGGTCTGCGGCTTGTCGGACACGATCGTCACCTTCTGCCCCAGGAAGCGGTTCAGCAGCGTGGACTTGCCGACGTTGGGTCGACCCACGAGCGTCACGAAGCCAGACCTGTACCCGTCCGACACCTCACCGATCACCGAGCTCACGGGGACTCCCCCGGTCTGTCGATCCTGACGCTCGTGATCCTCCGACCCTCGACCCGCTCCACACCGAATCGCCGGCCAGCCACCTCTACGCCCTCGCCGACGACAGGAACGTGGCCGAGGGCGTCGAAGATGAGACCTCCGACCGTGTCCCAGTCTCCTGCCGGCAGTGTCTCGCCCAGGAGGTCGTTCAGTTCGTCGATCGGCATCCGTCCGTGGACCCGCAGTCCGCCACCGGCGAGGGGCTGGGCCAGGGGTTCGGCCTGGTCGAACTCGTCCTCGATCTCCCCGACCACCTCCTCGAGGAGGTCCTCCATGGTCACCAGCCCGGCTGTGCCACCGTGCTCGTCGACCACGATGGCCAGGTGGTACCGATCGGCCTGCATCTCCCGGAGGAGGTCGTCCGCCTGCTTGGTCTCGGGAACGAAGCGGGGCGGTCGGGCCAACCCACTCACCGAGGCATCGTCGTTTCCCTCCAGGTGTGCCCGCATCAGGTCCTTGGTATGGACGACGCCGATTATGTCGTCCACACCGTCGCCGTTCACGGGCACGCGGCTGTGGCCGTTGCGGGCCGCCACCGCCATCGCCTCAGCGACCGTCAGGTCGGCAGCCACGCATTCCATGTCCGGCCGGGGCACCATCACCTCACGAACGAGCGTGTCGCCGAAGGCGATGACCGACTCGATCAGGTCGTGGTCGTCGGCATCCATCGACCGCGAGGCCAGAGCCCTGTCTGCGACCGCCAGCAACTCCTCCTCGGAGACCAACGGTCCACCCGCCCTGAGTGGGCGCGGCAGCAGACGCTCGGCCAACCCCACCAGGCCCAGTGCCGGCCACCGGACCGGCAGGATCCGCCCGATTGCCAGGGCTAACGGAGCCAGTCGGAGGACCAGCCTGTCGGTCGAACGCAACGCCACGGTCCTGGGCAGCACATCGGTCAGCGCGAAGCCGACGACCAGCAGGGCCGCCAGGGCCACGGCGGCCCACCCGGTGCCGTGATGGTCGGCCACCAGCAAGGCCAGGAGGCCCGCAGCGATGAGGCGAAATGCCATCAGCAGGAACAGCACCGGGCCCAGGCCGCGCACCCGGTCGTCCAGCAGCCGGAGGAGGTCCGCGGTCCGGTCGTCGGCTCGCTGGCGGTCGCCATTCGGGTCGGTCAGCACCTCGGCCCTTGCGCGGCGTATGTGCAGGAGGCTGGTCTCGGTGGCCACCAGGACGGCGCTGGCCGCCATGAGCAGCCCGACGACCAGGAGGCCCACCCCGAGGCTCACGGGCGGACCATCCCGTAGCGCGCCAGGTGTTCCCTCTCACGTGCCTGCATCGCCTCGGCCTCCACGGGCTCGGCATGGTCGTGGCCCAGGAGGTGCAGAACGCCGTGGACGATGAGGAGCGAGACCTCGGAGTCGAAGTCCCCGGCGTGGGTAGGCGCCTGCCTGGCCGCCACCGAAGGGCAGACCACCACGTCGCCCAGCAGCACCGGGATCCCGTCGGGAACCATCGCCGGATCGTCCACCGGGAAGGCCAGGACGTCTGTGGGACCCGAACCACCCATGTGCTCGCGGTTCAGGTCCTCGATCGCCGACTCGTCCACGAAGTGCACGTGCACCTCGACCGGTCGACCGGAGAGGCCCTCGTCGGCGAGGACGTCGGCCACCAGGCCAGCCCACCTGTCGACGTCCACGGCGTGGTCGGACACACCGGATTCCCTCTCGTCGTCCACGACCACCGTCGGGCCGTCGGAGGCCGGGCCGTCGTCACGCCCACGGTTCATCGTGTGGTCCCGTCGCCGGCCGGCCTGCCGGTTCCGGCCCGCTCGTAGGCCTCCACGATGTCCTGGACTATCCGGTGGCGGACCACGTCGGAGGCCCCGAGCCTCACGAAGGCGAGCCCGTCGATCCCGGCCAGCATCGGCTCCAGTCCCTCCAGGCCGCTCCGGCCGTCGGGGACGTCCACCTGGCTGATGTCTCCGGTGACCACCACGCGTGATCCGAAGCCCACACGGGTGAGGAACATCTTCATCTGCTCGGGGGTGGTGTTCTGCGCCTCGTCCAGGATGATGAAGCTGTTGTTGAGGGTGCGCCCCCGCATGAACGCCAGGGGTGCCACCTCCACCAGCCCACGGTCCAGGAGCCGCTGGGCGGACTCTGCGTCCACCATGTCGAAGAGGGCGTCGTAGAGGGGCCTCAGGTAGGGGTCGACCTTGGCCATCAGGTCACCGGGCAGGAACCCCACCCGCTCACCGGCTTCCACGAGGGGTCGGGTCAACACGATTCGGTCCACCTGCCCGGCCTGCAGGGCCCTGACCGCCATCGCCACGGCCAGCCAGCTCTTGCCCGTTCCCGCCGGCCCGATGGCGAAGGTGATGATCCCGTCCGCCACCGCTTCCACGTAGCGCTTCTGGCCGGCCGACCGGGGCCGTACGAACTTCCCGCTGGCGGCACGCAGAATCTCGGTCGTGAGTACCTCGGATGGCCGTTCGTCGGCCCGAACCATGTCGATCGTCCGGTCCAGGGTCATCTCGTCCACCAGGAGCCCGCTCTGCAACAGTGCGACCACCTCGTCGAACACCCGTCGGACGGTGGTGGCGTGCAGTCCGTCGATGGTGATCCTGTTGCCACGGACGTGGATCTCGGATCCGGGAAACGCCCCCTCGATGCGTCGGAGCAGCACGTCGCTCTCGCCGACGAGGTCCGACATGAGGTCGTTTCCGGGAACGGTGACGGTTACGGCGGTCGACTCCATGTGCGGTCATCAGGGTATAGGTGCGTTAGACGGCGGGGTACAACACTTTCCGGTACGCCGTCTGTCAGCCCGGTGGAAGGGCGAACCGGTCCGCCAGCCCGGTGAAGCGGGCTGGGAGGCCGTCCATCCTCTCGAGGTCGGGATTGGAGTGGCGGCTCGGTACATACAGGCCGACGGTGGCGGCGGGCATAATGCGAAACAGTTGGAGAGATCTGGAGAGGGAAGACCATGACCCATCCCGGCGACGCAGTCGACCTCGACAGGACCTCCACGGCGACGGTCGCAACGGATCGGTCCCGCTGCACCGAAGCAGAGTGGCAGGCGCGGATCGACCTGGCCGCCCTCTACAGGGCGATCCACCTCTATGGCATGAGCGACCTCGCCAACGGCGCGATCGGAGCCCGGGTCCCCGACCGACCCGACCACTACCTCACCCACCCCTACGGCATGTTCTGGGAGGAGGCGACGGCATCCAGCTTCGTCACCATCACCGCTGAGGGCACGCCAGTACACGACGACCGCCGATGGACCAATGACGGCGCCGTCAACCTGTGTCGGTGGATCTTCGGCGCCCGGCCCGACATCGACTTCTTCATCCACGGCCACGAGGTGCCGATCGCCGCGGTTGGCTCGCTGGAATGCGGCCTGTTGTGGGTCAACCAGCCAGCGGTCTACCTCGGGCACATGCTCGGCTACCTCGACTACAGGTTCGACGAGACCGAGCAATTCGGCGCTCTCTTCACCAGCCTGGCGGAGCGCCACAACCTCCTGATCAGTCGCAACCACGGCCACTACGCCTTCGGGCGTATGGCCGGCGAGGCGTTCTTCCGCTCGTTCTACCTGCGCCAGGCCTGCGAAATCCAGGTACAGGCAATGTCGACCGGTCGCGAGCTTCACCTCATCTCCGACACCCAGGCCGAGCGGTTCCAGGAACAGATGTACGCATCACCGCACTACAACTACGACGGTGCGACCGAATGGCCGGGCCTCATCCGCAAGCTGGACCGCGAGTGTCCCGGCTACGACCGATGACCGGCCCCGGCTCCGACGACGACCTCCGCCGGTTCGCCGCCAGGGCGGATGCCGAGGAGGCCGTGCGCCGCATCGGGCAGGAGGCCTGGCTCCGACTCCGCACCGAGGAGTCAGGACATCTGGGTGGCCTCCTGGTGGACCTCGCCGAGCGTTCCGACCAGGTGACCCTGTCGTTGACCACGGGGATGCGTCGATCGGGCCGCATCGAGGCCCTGGGCAGCGACCTCGTGGCGCTGCGCCTGACCGGTGGCGAGCTCTGCCTGCTCAGCCGTGGTGCCATCACCGCCATCCGGCTCCCTCCGGGCGGTCCGGCCCTCGTCGGCGACCGCCCGGTGGGCGATGCCGTGGACCGGCTGGACCTCCGCTCGGCACTGGACCGACTCGTGGCTGAACAGCCCGCCGTCCGGGTGACGGTCGACGGTTCACCCGACCCCGTGCCCGGCACCCTCGCCCGCCTGGGCGTGGACCTGCTCATGGTGTCGTGTCCCGACGGCTCGACGGTGCACATTCCGCTCACCGCCGTCGTCGAGGTCCACCTGACCGACAGCTGAGAACCTGCAACCTGTGACGGCGGCCGGGTCGTCCAGGTGTGGCCTCTCCCCGACTGGCGGGACTACCTGCGGCGTCGGCCCTTTCCCCGACCGCCCCCTGAACCCCTGCCGCCCTTCTTCTTCCGGCGGAAGCGACCCTTCCCGGAGCGTTCGGCATCCAGGTCGGCCATCACCTGCGGTCCCGCAGCGTTGATGATGTCCTCGGCGGCGTCCAGCAGGGCGGCGATGCTCTCGTCCTCACCCAGGCTGGCGGGCTCGTCAGGGGTCTCCGGCGTGATGAGGGTGCCGTGGCTCCAGTTCACGTCGACGCGGCGCTTGGCGAAGGACTGGCAGTCATCGGGGCAGCGCCAAGGGGCTTCCGGAGCGAGGTCCAGGTTGCACTTCCGCACCGTGTCGCCGTTGGGATAACTCCGGCTCTCGAAGTTCTTGCAGTCCTGGCGCATCGGCATGGACACAGTGTGCCCCGCACCGTTCGCCGAGCGCGTGACCGTCCGGATCCGGACGGTCACGGTCAGCCGACCGAACCCTCCATCTGGAGTTCGATGAGACGACTCCACTCCACGGCGTATTCCATCGGCAACGTCCGCGTGATCGGCTCGATGAAGCCGTTCACGACCATCGACATGGCCTGCTCCTCGGTCAGCCCCCGGCTCATCAGGTAGAAGAGCTGGTCGTCGGCGACCTTCGACACGGTGGCCTCATGGCCGATCACCGCGTCGGCCGAGCCGACCTCCATGTAGGGGTATGTGTCCGAGATGCTCTCGTCATCCAGGATCAACGCATCACACTGGACGTGGCTCTTGCAGCCGTAGGCATGGTCCTCGACCCTGACCAGGCCGCGGTAGCTGGTCCTGCCGCCGTCCTTGGAGATCGACTTGGAGACGATCTTGGAGGTCGTCTCGGGCGCAGCGTGGGTCATCTTGGCGCCGGCGTCCTGGTGCTGCCCCTTCCCCGCATAGGCCACCGAGAGCACCTCGCCGGAGGCCTTCGGGCCGGCGAGGATGACCGCCGGGTACTTCATGGTCAGCCGCGACCCGATGTTGCCGTCGATCCACTCCATGTGTCCCTCGGCCTCGACCAGGGCACGCTTGGTGACCAGGTTGTAGACGTTGGACGACCAGTTCTGGATGGTGGTGTAGGTGACCCGCGCCGACTCCTTGACCACGATCTCGACCACAGCTGAGTGCAGGGAGTCGGTGCTGTAGACGGGCGCCGAGCAGCCTTCGATGTAGTGAACCTCGGAGCCCTCGTCGGCAATGATGAGGGTGCGTTCGAACTGCCCCATGTTCTCGGCGTTGATACGGAAGTACGCCTGCAGCGGCATCTCCACCTTCACGCCGGGCGGCACGTAGATGAACGACCCACCGCTCCAGACCGCTGAGTTCAACGCTGAGAACTTGTTGTCACCCGGGGGGATGAGCCGACCGAAGTAGGCCCTCACCAGTTCCGGGTACTCCCGCAGGGCCGTGTCCATGTCGCAGAAGATGACACCCTGTTCCTCCAGGTCCGCACGGTTGCGGTGGTATACGACCTCGGATTCGTACTGGGCGGTGACACCAGCCAGGTACTTGCGTTCCGCCTCGGGAATCCCGAGCTTCTCATAGGTGTTCTTGATCGACTCGGGCACGTCGTCCCAGTCGTCAGCGAGCCCCTCGGTCGGCTTGATGTAGTAGAAGATGTTGTCGAAGTCGATGCCCGACATGTCCCCGCCCCACCACGGCATTGGCTTGCGACCGAACCTGTCGTATGACTTCAGGCGGAAGTCCCGCATCCAGTCCGGCTCGCCCTTCATCCACGACATCTCGCGGATCATGTCCTCGTTCAGGCCCTTCTTGGGCTTGAAGACGTAGTTCTCCTCGTCGCTCCACCCGAGCTTGTAGCGACTCAGATCAAGGCCGAGATCGGTTGCGGTCATCGGTTTCTCCTCTCCTGGGGCCAAGCTACCGACGGAAGGCCTCCGTCGGGACTACGGGGATTTCTCCTATGTGGATAGTAACAATCCCCGGACCTTAATACCCGGTACATGCAGGATCGGAACAGGCCGGTCGGGCCAGAAGCGGGACCGCCCGCCGGAAGCAGGGCCACCCGCGGGAAGCAGCCCCGACGGGTCAGGCGTGCTGGCGCCGCTGGCGGTCCAGCCAACCCAGAAGGATGGCGATGGCACGGGGATCGTGGCGCAGGTGGTGCCCGGCACCGGCGATCATCCGCAGGTCGGCCGAGCCGTGCTGGCCGGCGAGCACCCGGGCGTCGAGCGACGGCACGACCTCGTCGTCGGTTCCGTGCACCAGCAGGAGGTCACGCGGGGCCATCGACTCCACCACCCGCTCCGCGGAGATCTCGCTCAGCGCCGACGACCAGCGACCGAAGTCCGGTGGTGCGACCGCCATGGTCAGCAGCCCCGCATCGCGTGCGTGCAGCAACAGGCGACGCGGGTTGGCCGCCCAGTCCGACCAGTCGGCGGGGGCGGCAAGGGCACCCACCCCCATGATCTCCCCATCCACCGCTGCGGCACAGATGGCCAGCGACGCTCCGCTGCCGAAGCCGACCGCCCACACCCTGTCCACGCCCGGTTGGGACCTCAGGTCGGCGACGGCCGCCACCACGTCGTCCCGCCACCCATCCAGGCTGAAGTCGCCTTCGGAGCCTTCCATGCCCCGCAGGTACGGCACCATTGCCACCCAGCCCAACTCCGTGGCGATCCGGAAGGCCAGCTCGGGGAAGGTGGTCACCGAGTTGGCGCCACCGTCCGGTCCGCTCGGAAAGCCGTGGCAGATCACGACCCCGGGCAGGCCCGTCCCACCCCCCGGTGGACGTTCCAGGTGCGCGGCCAGCGTCAGGTCGCCGGAGGCGAACCGGTGGTTCTCGAGAGCCTCGGCGGCTCCATCGGCGACCACGCCTGCGGTGGCCACCCGCTCAGTCGACCCTTCGGAGCGTTTCGCGGAATCGGCGACCCCGCTCGACGTAGACGATGGCGTTGACCATGTTGGCGTCCTCGGCGACAACGCCCTCGCGGACGACCGCCGGAACGCCCAGTGCCATCGAGAGCGGCGGCACGACCTGGCCGTTTCGGACCACGGCATTTGCCCCCACGATGGACCCCCGGCCCACCACCGCCTCGTGCAGGACGACAGCACCCACGCCCACCAGCGCCCGGTCCTCGATAGTGCAGCCCTCCAGGTGGCACAGGTGCCCCAGGGTGACATCCGCGCCGACGACGGTCGGCAGGTGGCTCGTGCAGTGGAGCACGGCGTTGTCCTGGACCGACGTCCGGGCGCCGATGGTGATGCGGTTGTCGTCGGCCCGGATCACCGCATTGGGCCAGACGCTGGACTCCGGCCCGAGCACCACGTCCCCGATCACCACGGCCAACGGGTGGACGTACGCCGTCGGGTCGATCTGGGGAACCCTGTCGCCCAGGGCGTAGACGGCCATCAGCCCATCGGACGGTACTGGCCGTACCGGCCGCCGAGGAACACCAGGGGTGATCCCTCGTCGACGTGTGAGAGGCCTGTGATCAGCCCCATGACGAAGAGGTGGTCGCCGGCGTCCACCACCTCGTAGATCGAGCAGTCGATGGAGGCCAGGCACGACGGGATCGCCGGTGAGCCCGAAGCCGCCGGCACCCAGCCGGTCCCCTCCCACGGATCCCCGCCCTTCCGGAAGAAGGCGTTGGAGAGGTCCTCCTGGGCGTCAGACAGCACGTTGATGCAGAACGAACCGCTGGCCTGGATCCGGGGCCAGGTGTTCGAGTCCCTGCCCGGCAGGAACCCCACCAGCGGCGGTTCCATCGAAACGGAGACAAACGAGCCAATGACCATGGCCAGCGGCTCGTCGCCGTCCATGCCGGTCACCAGGGTCACCCCGGTGGGATAGCGCCCCAGGACCTTGCGGTACAGGTCACCATCGATCCCGCTGTCCACCTGAATCCCCGCTCCCCTTCGTGCATCCGATCGAGGTGGGACGCTAGCGGGGAGACCCGGCTCCGGTTGCGCCCGGGATCCGGGTCAGAAGGTGGTGACCGGTGCCGAGGCCGGGCGGAGTTGGACCGTTCGGCCCTCCATCGCAGCGGTGACCGAGCCGATGTCCAGGCCGACCGCCCGTTCGACGGCCGTAGCCAGGATCCCGTCCATGGTTCCGTCGCAGTGCGAAGGATCATGGTGGAAGAGCACCAGTTCCCGGACCGCCGCCTGATGTGCCACCTCGAGGGCGTAGTCGACGGTGCAGTGGCCCCAGTTGGACCGCTCGGCGAACTCCTCCGGAGTGAACTGTGCGTCGTGGATCAGCAGGTCCACGCCGTCGGCGAGCTCCAGGACCGCCTCGGCCACCCTCCGTGGATCGTCGACGGGCTGCTGGTGATCGCTGACGTAGGCGACGCTCACCCCACCCCAGTCGATCCGGTAGCCGAACGTGGTCCCGACGTGGGGAACCTCGCGGACCGTCACCCGGGCCGGCCCCACGTCGAACGAACCCGTCGAGGTGTCGTGGAAGGTGATCTCACCCGGCAGGTCGTGGATGCAGATCGGAAAGAAGGGTGGGCTCATGAACGTGTCGAAGGAGGCCTCCAACGACCTGCCCGCCTCGACCGGGCCATGGACGTCCAGTCGGGAACCCTCAAAGTGCAGCGGCGGGAAGAACGGCAGGCCCTGGACGTGGTCCCAGTGCAGGTGGCTGAGCAGTGCCGTGCCGCGGAAGGGCACCTCGGTGCAGGGTTCGGCCACGCCGTAGAAGCGCAGTCCAGTTCCGAGGTCCAGCAGGATCGGCTCCCCGCCGGGTACGTCGATGACCACACAGGAGGTGTTGCCTCCATACCGGCGGTTGTCATCGCACGGGCAGGGGGTCGAACCCCGCACGCCGTAGAAGGTGACTTCCAGAGAATCGCCCATCGGAAGAAAAGGCTAGGGACACCGTCGGCCACCTCGGCGGGGTTGTGACCGATCTCTCACCAGCGCCTCCGGGCCGACACCGCACCGACCGGGAATGGGCGCGAGACTCCGGACATGGCAGCCGACCTGAGAACCGCGGGCATTTCCGACGGTTTCGTGGCGGTGGTCAAGGCCGAATGTCCGGCCTGCCAACTGGTGCAGCCGGTGCTGTCCGACCTCGCCACCCGCCTGGGCCTGACCGTCTACACCCAGGACGACCCGACATTCCCGGAGGTGGCCGACTGGGTCGTCGACGACGTGGACCTGGCCGTCAGCTGGCACCTGGACGTCGATGCCGTACCGACCCTCATCAGGATCGTGGACGGTGAGGAGGTCGCCAGGACCGCGGGTTGGGACCGCGAGAGGTGGGAGCACCTCACGGAGCTGGACGGCCTCGGACCCGACCTACCCGTCTTCAAGCCCGGCTGAGGATCCCTGACGGTCGATCCCGGGCGGATCGACGAGCTGAGGGCCCGCTACTCCAGCTCCGGCCTGGCCTCGCGTCAGGTCCAGATCGGTGCCCTTGAGGACGAGGCCGAGGCCATGTACGACCGTGGCTGGTCGGACGGCCTCCCGCTGGTGCCACCGACCCGGGAGCGGGTACTCCGGATGCTGGAGGGCACCTCCAGGGCTGGCGACGAGATAGTGGCGCTGATGCCACCGAACCTCGTCGAGTGCACGGTCGAGAAGGTGGCCGTCAATTCGGTGATGGCCGGTTGCCGCCCCGAATACCTCCCTGTCGTGCTGGCGGCCCTGGAGGCGGTCTGCACGGACGAGTTCAACATGCACGGGATCCTCGCCACGACCATGGGGGTGGGGCCGGTCCTGGTCGTCAACGGACCCATCGCCACCGAGATCGGCATGAACAGCGGCGTGAACGTCCTCGGCCACGGCAACCGGGCCAACGCCACCATCGGCCGTGCCGTGCAGCTCGTAGTCCGCAACGTCGGTGGGGGCGCCCCGGGCGGCGTCGACCGGGCCACCCACGGGAGCATGTCCAAGCTCGGCTTCTGCTTCGCGGAGGACGAGGAGGGCTCCCCGTGGACCACCCTCGCGGAGGATCGGGGCTTCGACCGTTCCGTCGACGTCGTGACCGCGTTCTGCGGTGAAGGGCCCCGGATCCTGGTCGACCAGCAGAGCCGGTCGGCCGAGTCGCTGGTCCGGATGCTGGCCGAGGGCCTGCTCGCCAGCGTGTCCCCGCGGACCGTGATGGGCATGGACGGACTGCTGGTCCTGTCACCCGAGCACATGGCCCGGTTCAGCGATGCCGGTTGGGACCGCCCACGCTTCATGGAGGAGCTCGGGAAGCTCCTCATGGTGGAGACCGACGGGATCCTGGCAGGCGCCGGCGGAATCGAGGAGGGCCTGCCATCCGGCCTCGCTGGGCTCACCCTCCCCAAGTTCCGACCGGGCGGCCTCCTGGTCGTCCACGCCGGAGGACCGGCCGGCCTCTTCTCGGCCATCATCGGTGGCTGGGTGAACGGACCGATGGGCAGCGAACCGACCAGCAGGGAGATCATCCGATGACCGAACCGGTGACAGTTCTGGACCCGACGGCCGAGGCCACGCCCCGCCAGCGTTCCCTGAATCCACGACCGGCGGGGCTGGAGGGCCTGACAGTCGGGCTCCTGGACATTTCCAAGCCGAGGGGCGCCGTGTTCCTGGACCGCCTCGAGGAGCGCCTCACAACGCAGGGGGCGATGGTTCGTCGCTACGCCAAGCCCACCTTCACCAAGCCCGCCCCCGTCGACCTGCGCCACGAGATCGCCACGCAGTGCGACGCCGTGATCGAGGCACTGGCCGATTGAGGATCCTGCACGACGTGCAGTGTGCACGACATCGACGATCTGGAACGCCGGGGCCTGCCGGGGGTGTTCGTGGCGTCCGAGCCGTTCGCCGAGGCCGCCGAGACCCAGGCCCGGGCACTCGGCCTGGAGGTGGCGAGGGTCTTCGTGGCACACCCGATCCAGGACCGCACGGACGACGAGATGCGGTCGCTGGCCGACGAAGCCCTCGATGCCCTGACCCGCGCCCTGACAGGCGCACCAGCCCCCACGCAGTGACCGTCAGGCTCCTTCCGATCCACCAACCACTGCTAGCGTCACCCGCCGTGGCGAACGCACCTGACCTCTCGATCGAACTGCATCCGGTTGGTGGCGAGGCACGCCCGTTGTCGCAGTTCCTGACCCTCTTTCCCCTTGCTGCGGTCGTCCTCGACCCGTTCACCCACGAAAGTTCCTGGCTGCTGGACACCGCCCATCGCATCCTGACCATCTTCCGCGAGGCCGACGTGCGGGTGGCCTTCCTGGTCACCGGAGCCGGCGTCGACGGTGCCAGCCAGTTCCTGGGTCCGCTCACCGACCAGATCCTCACGCTGGCCGACCCGGACCGCTCCCTGGTCCGGTCGCTGGGCCTCGAAACACTGCCGGCATTCGTGGCGATCCGCCAGAACGGGTCCATCATCGGAAGCGCCGAAGGCTGGGACCCCGAGACCTGGCGTCTGGCCGCCACGGAGTTGGCCGACCTGACCAGCTGGTCACGACCAGAGATTCCCGCAGCCGGCGATCCGGCGCCCTACGCCGGAACCGCTGCGCTGGGCTGACCCGCCGGTCGACGTGCACATCCGCGTCGGCTTCGGCTTCGGAGGGGCGGCACGCCCTGACGACCACCAGACCTTCGGCCACCTGGTCGACGACCTCGAACTGTTGGGATTCGACTCCCTCTGGGTGAGCGAACGGGCCGGTGGCGCCACGCTGGACCCGATGGTCGCAATGGCCTATGCCGCCGGCAGGACCGAGCGGCTCAAGTTCGGACCAGCCGTCATGGTGCTGCCCGGGCGCAATCCCGTTCTCTGTGCCAAGGCACTCGCCAGCCTGGACAGCATCTCCAACGGTCGGGCCCTGCCGGCATTCGGGCTGGGCATCGCCGACAACGCCGAACAACAGGCCTTCGGAGTGAAGCGCTCCGAGAGGGCCGCATGGTTCGACGAGGCCCTGCCGCTGATCCGCCGACTCTGGACCGAGGACGTCGTGGACCACCACGGCGAACGCTTCAGCCTCGACGGCGTCAGGATCCTGCCGAAACCGGTACAGGACCCGTTCGAGGTGTGGTTGGGCGGACAGGCACCTTCAGAGCTCCGACGGTGCGGCAGGCTCGGTGACGGCTGGCTTCCGTCGTTCACCACTCCGGCGGCGGTCGCCGACGGGATCCGCCTGGTGTCGGAGACGGCCGCCGCTCACGGGCGGTCCATCGACCCGGAGCACTTCGGCGCCCTCATCCCGTTCGTCCACGGCGCCCTCCCGGAACGCTTCGCCCAGCGCCTTCGTACCCGCCAGCCGGACGTGGATCCTGCCGACGTCGTGGCAAGCGGGATCCGCGGCCTGCGCTCCCGCCTCGAGGAGTTCGTCTCGGCCGGCGCCTCCAAGTTCGTTGCATTTCCGCTGGACGAACCGGACGACTGGCATGCCACCGTCGTCGAGGTTGCCGACGAACTCCTGCCGCTGCAGACCTGACCACGCTGGGAGACCGCCCGATGAGCCGACCCATCGCCGTAGCACCCGACAGTCGACCGGTCATGTACGAGGCCATGTGCCGCGCCGTCTCGGCGGCGGGCGCCAGGCTGGTGGAACCCCGGGAGGCCGAGGGCCTGATCTGGGCCGACCCCGGGCGAACCGAGGAGTTCCCCGAGATCGTCGCCGACGCTGGGCGACTCTCGTGGATCCAACTCCCTTACGCCGGCATCGAACCGTTCGCCCACCACCTGGATGACCGCTGGACGTGGACGTGTGGCAAGGGCGTCTACGCCCCGGCGGTGGCCGAGACGGTGTTGTCACTGATCCTGGCACTGGGAAAGAACCTCCACGGATATGCGCGGATGCGTTCATGGAGTGGCCCCGAGGGGCGGATACTGGCCGGCAGTCGGATCACGATCCTGGGCGGTGGCGGAATCACCAGCCACCTCCTGCCCCTGCTGGCCCCATGGGGATGCGACGTGACCGTGGTGCGCCGTTCGGACACACCTCTCCCCGGCGCCGACCGGACCATCACCTCGGCCCGGCTCCACGAGGTGCTGCCGATGACCGACGTGCTGGTGCTGGCGCTGGCCCTCACCGCCGAGACCACCGGGATCATCGGCCGGCCCGAGTTCGAGGCCCTCCCCGACCAGGCCATAGTGGTCAACGTCGCACGCGGCGGTCACGTGGTGACCGATGAGCTGGTAGACGCACTCCAGGGTGGCCGGATCGCCGCGGCGGCCCTGGACGTGACGGACCCGGAACCGCTCCCGGACGGCCATCCGCTCTGGTCCCTACCCAACTGCCTGATAACCCCCCACATCGGCAACACCCCGGAGATGGGGATCAGGCTCCTGGAGGCGTTCGTGGTCGACAACGTCCGGAGGTTCTGCGAGGGACGGGAGCTCCTGGCAGGCGTAGACGTCGCCCTCGGATACTGAGGGGCCAGACCATGCCGAGCCCCGCCACCATCGCCGCCGCCCTCCTGGCCGTCATCTTCGTGGTGGCCGCGGCAGCAAAGTTCCGGGATCCGGTAGCGACCCGGAGGTCCATGTCGGACTTCGGCCTCCCCAGCCCACGCCTTGTGGCCGTGGCCGTACCCGTGACAGAGGTGGCGACCGCAGCACTCCTCGTGGTGGACCCCCGTACCGGAGGCCCCTGCGCCGTCGCCATCCTGGTGGCCTTCACCACGCTCATAGCGGGTCGCCTGCTGGCCGGGCATCGGGAGTCGTGCGGCTGCTTCGGCACCTGGGCGGTACGGCCGTTGTCATGGCGCGACCTGGCCCGGAACGCTGCCCTGATCGCCCTCGGCGTCGCCGCTGCGTTCGGCTGAGGTATCAGGTTCAGGCCGGCTGGTACGGTCCGCTGACCCGATCGGGAACCACGCACATAATCCGCTCGAGCAACCCGCCAGAGAACCTCCCTTCCGGAAAGCAGCACCCGTGGACACCCTCACAACCGCCCGACGCCTGGCCGGCCCGATCGGAAGCCTCGGAGCACGGTTCATGCTGGATCGCTCCACCTTCGGACGGTGCGTCGAACTTGGCCTCCCCGACGGCATGTCGGGCTACGTGCAGGGCCGGCTCGGCGTAATGGGCGACGTCTCGGTCGATGAGGCAGCCGATGCCGCCTTCTTCTTCGATCGGGGCCTGATCGCCGCCGGCTGGGAAGCAGACTGCGACCTGACCCGGTCCGAAGGCGGCACCGCCTACGCGCTGGTATGCGTTGAGCTGGGTCGGACGTACCTGGACGGGTTCGAAGGGGTGGAGCGCCTGGCCGACCTCCTCGCCGGCGTACTGGACGCCGCCGACATGTCCGGCCTGGCGCTGGCGACAGGATGGCGTGACGCCGCCCGCCCACCAGACGCAACGGGTCGGGCCTACCTGCTCACCCAGGCCACGCGTGAACTCCGCCTCTGCCGTCACGTCCTGGCCGCACGCGCCGCCGGCGTCGACCCGATGGGCATGGTCCTGGCCGTGGACGGCGAGAGGTGGACAGCCATGCACGGCTATCAGGACCTGTCCGCCGGACCACAGGACGAAGCCACCCGGCTGGACGTCGAATCGGCCACCGACCTGGCCAACGCCACCGACTTCGACGTGCTGACCCCTGATGAGAGAGCCGAGCTGGTATCCCTCGCCGAGACGGCGGTGGCCCACGCCGCCTGAGGAGATCCAGCACCGCGACACCAACGAACCCCAGCACCAACGAGAGGAACGATCCTGATGGATGGCCTGATGATGGACACACCGCTGTCGCTGATCCACGTCTTCGACCGCGCCACCCGCCTTTTCGCCGACAAGGAGGTGGTGACCGCCACCCCGACCGGACGGGAACGGGTCAGCTACGCCGAATGGGGTGAGAGGACCCGCCGACTCGGCGGCGTCCTGGACGACCTGGGCATCAGCGAGGACGGTCGGGTGGCCACCTTCTCGTGGAACACCGCCCGCCACCTGGAGCTCTACTTCGCCCCGCCATGCACCGGCCGGGTCTCCCACACCCTCAACCTGCGGCTGTTCCCCGAGCAGCTCACCTACATCGTGAACCACGCCGAGGACGAGGTGATCTTCCTGGACCACTCGGTGGCCGGCCTGATCTGGCCCCTGATGGACGCCTTCGAGACGGTCCGCCATGTGGTGCTGATGGACGACGGCGCCCCCGCTCCGGATCCGGACGCCATTCGGCCGGAGGTCCACGACTACGAGGACCTCCTGGGCGCGGCATCGCCGGTCGACTGGACCCGGGTGGAGGAGAACCGGGCCGGCTCGATGATGTACACGTCCGGAACCACCGGCAACCCCAAGGGGGTCGTCTACTCGCACCGCTCGATGGTCCTTCACACCTTCGGGGCGATGATGGCAGACATGCTGGGCATCAACGAGCGAGACGTGATCCTTCCGGTGGTCCCGATGTTCCACGCCAACGCATGGGGCCTCGCCCATGCCGGGGTGGCGACCGGGGCCACGCTCATAATGCCGGGCGCCGACCTCTCGGCCGCTTCGCTGGCCGACCTGATCGAGAGCGAGGGCGTGACCGTCGCGGCCGGAGTGCCCACGATCTGGATGGGCGTGCTGCCCGAGCTGGAGGGTCGCGACGTCTCCGCGCTGCGGGCGATCCCGTGTGGCGGCTCGGCTGTCCCGCGGTCCCTCTCGGAGGGCTACAGGGAGACCACGGGACTACCCCTGCTCCAGGCCTGGGGGATGACGGAGACCAGCCCGCTGGCCGCCGTATGCACCATCAAGTCGACCCTGGACCACCTCGACGACGATGCGAAGGCCGATATCCGCACGGCCGTGGGGCTGATCGCCCCGGGAGTGGACTTCCGAATCGCCAACCAGGAGACCGACGAGGAGCAGCCGTGGGACGGCGAGTCGCGTGGCGAGCTCCAGGTCCGCGGGCCCTGGGTCGCCAGCACCTACTACGACGACGACCGCTCGCCCGAGTCGTTCACCGCCGACGGCTGGCTCAAGACGGGCGACGTGGCCACTGTCGACGCTGAGGGCTACATCCGCCTGGTGGACCGCACCAAGGACCTCATCAAGTCGGGCGGCGAGTGGATCAGCTCGGTGGAACTGGAGAACGAGATCATGGCCCACCCGGACGTGGTGGAGGCCGCCGTCATCGGCATCGCTTCCACGAAGTGGGGCGAGAGGGCCATGGCCTGCGTGGTGGCCGCCGAAGGCACCGACCTGTCGGCTGAGGACATCCTCACCTGGCTGGACGGACGGGTCGTGAAGTGGTGGATGCCCGACCGTGTCGAGTTCATCGACGAGGTGCCCAAGACCTCGGTCGGCAAGTTCTCCAAGAAGACCCTCCGCGAGCGGTTCGCCGACCTGACGGTCGACTGAGGATCCGCCGACCGGACCTCCTGCATGGGCGGTCGGGCCGGCACCGGGGCATCGCCGACACCCCGGGGTCATGGGCGCAGGAACGTTGTCGGCGCGCGCGACTCGTGCCATGATCTGAGGGTCAGTCCACACCGACTCGAGGGAGACCTTCGTGGAATTGTTCAGTGACTTCATGGGAATGACCGGAGGCGGTCAGGCCATTGGTCGATACGCCCACTATCTGACTGGGATCACCTGGATAGGCCTCCTCTACTTCTTCAACTTCATCCAGGGTTCCGCTTTCGCCGAGATGAGCGACGGAGCCCGCGGTGAGGCCCTGCGGAAGATCACATGGCGCGCGCTCTGGTGGTTCCGCTGGGCAGCCCTCGGGACGTGGCTCACGGGAATCTGGATCCTCATCGCCCAGGAGGTGCGCGGCGACTACTTCCGATCCGCTGCCGGCATGGGCATCTCGTTCGGCTTCCTCCTCGGTACGACGATGGCTGCCAACGTGTGGATGGTCATCTGGCCGGCACAGCAGATCGCAATCGGGTCATCGGTAGCGGTGTCCGAGGGCGGCGAGGCTGATCCGGCAGCCCCCGCAGCGGCCAAGCGGGCGGCACGGGCCAGTCGGGTGAACACCCTGTTCTCAATCCCGCTCGTCTTCTTCATGATGTTCCCGAGCCACTTCTCGATGAACTTCGGGAGTTCCGGCTCGCTGACGCTGGACCCGGGTGCCCGCATCACGATCTGGATCGTCTTCTTCGTGATCTGGGTCGCCACGGAGCTCGCAGCCCTGGGCAAGTTGGGCGGCTACGACGGCTTCCTCAACAAGAAGCTCCTGGACAAGCACCGGCACACCATCGGATACGGGCTGGGCATCACCCTGGTCCTATACCTGCTCTTCGAGATCCTCGCCTGATCCGGCAGCCCCAGACGCGAAATAACCCGCCCTGAAGCGGGGGCCAGAAGGGGTAGGTGGGCTAGGTCAGGTCGGCATGGCCTCGATCCATCCGAAGTCCTCGTCCCACTCGTAGAGCGTGCCGTCGTCGGGCATCGGTGTCGGCACTCTGAACATCTCGGCTCCGTCGATCATGTCTTGAAGGTCCGCTTTGGAATCCAGCATCGACGGCGTGATCTTGGCACCATCGGTCGGGAGGGCATCCGGATAATCAAGTGGGCGGCCATCGGCGATGTTCTCCATTAGTGAAGTGGGCGGGCATTGGCGATGTTCTCCATCGCTGCCAGTGTTTCGCGTTCCAGATGCCCAACGCCACGGATGTCGGCGTCGCAGATAGCGGGTCGTAGGTCAATCGTCAGAATTCCACCGTCCAAACTGATTGAAGCATCAGCGACAAGAGCGTAATCCTGATAGTCCAGTTCGGCCTGTTTGATAAACGCCACACGTTCAGCCCCCGCAACCGAAGGCATGTTGCGTTTGCGTACTGCTTCAGCCCGTTCTTGAAACCGCTGGATCATCGCTTCCACGTTTAGGTACCGGGTGGTGTCCTCCATGCCCTCCAGTCTTGCCTACGGGGCCCGGACCTTCCTGACGACCCGTTCGCCGGTCAGCACGACGACGCCGCCGAGGGCAGCGAAAGCACGAGAGGGTCCACGATGAGTTGAGTGGGGTGGTAGAGGCGTAGGCCCAACCGACCCTTGCCCTCAAGGGATCTTGAACCACAATTTCTCCTGAGTGCAGTGGCCCCGGACCTGCGTCCGGGACTGCTAACCAGCGCTGATGGGCGGGACACTTCAATTCCGGACACTACGAGCGCCGGTGCGTTGCGGTTCCTGGCGTCGGCAGTGTCGGGGATGGCCGATCGGCGTCGACCTGAACCGGGTCCACTACTCCACGAGCAGCCGGGCCTCCATGCCGCCGTCACGGTGGCCGGCGACGTCGCAGTAGATGATGTAACGCCCCGGCTGGAGGGTCACGGTTCCGAAGTCTTGACCACCGTTCTCGACCTCGAGGCGCAGCTGGTCCTCCAACCCCTCGATCACCAAGGTGTGGTTCTGGAAGCCGGAGTGGACGTACTCGACCCTTATGTCGCCGGCGGCGACCTGGTAGGAATCCGCATCGAAGTCATGGGTGTCGTCGGCAACGACCCGCAGCACGCCCTCTTCCGGTTCCACGCCGATGCTCGAACCGACCGGTGCGCCGCCTCCACCGCAGGCACCTACCAGCAGTGCTGTGGCGACGATTGCTCCGATGGGTTTGACGATGGCGGTCTTCGGGCGCATGGAGGCTCCTGTCGGATCTGGCCGGCTGGGGCCGGTCACCGGTCTGAGGCTACCGATGGGTGAAGATGACCCAATGTCGCAGGTGGCACTCCTGGCCAACCCCGCCGCGCGGTCCGGGCGGGCCGCAGGTGACGTCCAGACGGTGCTGGACCGGCTACGGACCCTTGGCGTGGAGCCACTCATCCTCGACGCCACCTCCGCAAGCCAGGCGGCCTCCGCCGCTGACGACGCCGTGGCTTCCGGGGTGGACCGCCTGGTGGTGTTCGGGGGGGACGGCATAGTCCAGATCGCCGCCGATGCCGCAGCCGGTTCGGACACGGTGCTCGGGCTGGTCGCCGGTGGAACCGGCAACGACGCCGCCGAGGCACTGGGGCTGCGGGCTGGTTCGCTGGAGGATCGAGTGGATCGGGCCCTCGGAGACCCGGTTCCCATCGACCTGATCTGGACCGGAGAACGCCATGCGGTCACGAGCTGCGTAGCCGGCTTTCCAGCCGCGGTGAACGTAAGGGCCGAGGC
>Ga0209403_10001479_pt1 | contig 30481 bp, 30 predicted proteins | sample ArcticOcean_MG_C_8_FD_187440 | JGI IMG/M metagenome (GOLD analysis project Ga0209403, IMG submission 187440) | Marine microbial communities from western Arctic Ocean - ArcticOcean_MG_CB11_86 (SPAdes) (version 2) | ecosystem: Environmental > Aquatic > Marine > Oceanic | place: Arctic Ocean...
TTGATATGGCTTTATTACATAGAACTCCATATTTAGGCCTAGGAAATAAATATATATATGATTGTGTTGAACGTTTTCCTAACAGATTACAAGGATTGGCTCATATTCCAGAATGGGATATAGTTGAAAAACTAGATCAATCTATTGATAATCTTGTATACGCTATTTCTAAGTTAAATATGAAAGGTCTTCAATTTTTACCTGACCATATGACCCTTTATGGCAAAGAAGAAAATTGGGACAGCCCGGTATTCGAACCATTTTGGGATGTTTTATCGGATTTAAATGTCCCTCTGTTTTTTACTCCAGCATATAATTCTTTACAAGGTGCAACTGATTTAGTAGGAAATTTAAGTAACGAGTTGATTAGAATTGGTAAGTGGATGAAAAAATATCCATCTATAAAAGTTGTCTGGACTCATGGATTAGCATGGAGATTGTTCGTTAAAGGAAATGAAATGCAGATACCAGAATTAATTTACAAATCTATGCCTACAGAGAACTCCAATTTCTATCTTCAATTACTATTTCCTGTTTTGTTAGGAAATATATGGGATTATCCTATGAAGGAAATATTACCTACATTAAAAGAATTAAATAATAGAGTTGGGGCAGATAGACTTATTTGGGGAACAGACATGCCAATGGTAATGAGGTTTTTTACGTATAAACAATGTTTAGATCAAGTGAAAATATATGGACGTGAAGTATTATCAGAAGATGATATTTCAATGATTTGTGGTGGTACAATGTATGAATTAATGGGATTAAAGAATGAATAATTTATTCATTCTTTAATGTATTTTATTAGTATAAGAATTTTAGCACTTCTTTAAATTTTGGTGTAGGCTTAGTTATGAAAAAAATATTGATTGAGATGATTATATGATAGGTATTATTGGTGGAACTGGATCAGAAGGAACTGGATTAGCTATAAGACTTGCCTCCATAGGTGATGAAGTTGTAATTGGCTCTAGAAATGAATCTAAGGCTAAAATTGTTGCTAACAATATTAGATTAATATCTGACAAATTCAAAGTCCATGGTATGAGTAATTTTAGTGCGGCTCAAAATTCTGAAATAGTTATTATTACTGTCCCATATAAATCACAAAAAAATATTTTAAATGAAATTAAACCTAATCTAGTTAATAAAATAGTAATTAATACTGTAGTTCCAATGGTATTTAAAAATTCTAAAATATTTTTAGAAAATGTGACTGACGGTTCGGCTTCATTAGAAGCTAAGAAATTATTGACTGATTCATATGTTATTGCAGCTTTTCAAACAATAAGTTCTCAACAATTAGCTGATTTGGAAAACGAAATAAATAGCGATGTAATTATTTGTGGAGATGATTTAGATGCTAAGCAAACAGTTATTCAATTGGTTAATCGGATAAATGGACTAAGGGCTATAGATGCTGGGAATTTAAACAATTCAATATATGTTGAAAATTTAACTACTTTATTAGTAAATATTAATAAAACTAATAAAGTTAAATCTGCTGTTCGAATTACAGGGATCTGATTTTGAAATATGACTTTAGATTTACATATAATTGCAAATCAGTTATCTAAAAATTTCTTGATTAACAATAATTGTAATACTGTTTTAGGTAATATAAATTTTCAATTAAAACGAGGTTCATTTGTTTCTATTATTGGGGCAAGTGGTTCAGGAAAGACAACATTATTAAAGTTATTAGCAGGTTTAATAGAACCTTCATCAGGTTGTATTTTGATTAATAATTCTACTCCTCAATCTTCTAGACAAAATAAAAAATTAGGGTTTATTTCGCAGAATCCAGCCCTTTTACCTTGGAGCAATGTGGTAGAAAATATAAATATTTCACTAAAAATAAATAGGCATACAAATCACGTTAATGATAATAAGAAAATTAAAGATATACTGAAATTTATTAAATTAGATGGAGTAGAAAATTATTACCCTGATCAAATGTCTGGAGGAATGAAACAGAGAGTAGCTATAGCGAGGTCCATTATTTATAATCCTGAATTATTAATCATGGATGAACCGCTTAGTGCATTAGATGAAATTACCAGAGATGAAATAAGGTATGAAATTTTGCAACTTCATGAGAAATATAAGCCTACTATTATTTTCTCTACTCACAATATTTTTGAGTCAGTAATTTTATCTGACAGGGTATTTGTTTTATCAGGGAAATCTAAAAATTTTATTGAGGATGTGGAAATAGATTTACCACGTCCAAGATATTCAAATATAGAAAATTCTTCAAAAGTATTAAGTTATGTAACTAGCTTGAAAAACATAATATATAATGATAAATAATTTTTTTAAAAAAATTAATAAATGGAGTAGATATTTTGGAGCTTATTAGTATTTCATTATTTTCTGTATTAATAGTATATATATCAATTTTTATATTTAATAGACGTGATATTCGAATTTAATAAAAATTTAGATTTAATTCTTAGGATAAAAATTTAGTGTTTAAATTTAAACCCAGTTTAATTAAATATATAAAATTATTAGGGTATCCTTTTTTGAGTTTTTTATCGATTTTTTTAGTTTGGGAATTTAGTGTTGAATATATAGGTATCCCAAAATACCTGATTCCTAAACCAAGTGAAGTAATATTAAATATTTTTTTAAATTTCGAATATTTTTTATTAAACTCATTCTATACTCTATTTGAATCAATAATTGGATTTATTGTTGGTTCTGTTTTTGGTATATTACTAGCTATATTAATGTTTTATAATAGGAATTTAGAGAGAATATTGTTACCTTTGGCAGTTTTAATTAAAGTAACTCCTATTATTGCATATGCACCATTACTAGTTGTATGGTTTGGTTTTGGAGCATTACCAAAAATTATAATTTCGGCGGTAATTGTTTTTTTCCCTGTTTTAATTAATGCTATAAATGGATTGAAATTAATTGATCAGGATACTAAAGACTTTTTTGATTCAATTAGTGCATCTAAGTTTGAAATGTTACTCAAGCTTAGAATACCTAACTCCCTGCCATATATTTTTTCTGCATTTCGTATAACGTTGCCTATGGCAATTGTTGGAGCAACTATTGGTGAATATTTTTCTGGAGGAGATAAAGGGCTTGGAAGTGCAATTGTTATAGCACATTATGGCCTTGATATCGTTACATTATTTTCATGTGCTTTGATTTTAGCTGTAATTTCTATAATTTTAATTTTGTGTCTTAATTATATTGAAAAAAAAATAATTAGATGGCCAGTTTTAGATTATACTTAAATAATAATTTAAAGGAGTTTTGATGAATTATTATAGCCCGAGAATATTTTTTGTAATATTATTTAGCTTTATATTAATTATAACTGCTTGTACATTTGACAAAACTGATATAAATGATAAAACAGATAAAATTGTATTTATGGCAGGATTTAAAGCTCAAGCTAATTTGCCATTTGCTGGAGTTTATGTAGCTCAAGAAATGGGTTTTTTCGCTGAAGAAAATTTAAAAGTAGAGATTAGACATTCTGTTTCGGGAGGAACTCTAAGTTTACTTGCTGCAAAAGAGATAGATATTACAACAAGTGATGCTGCTACTCTTGTTAAAACTGTTGCAAATCAAGATGTTCCATTAACTACATTTGCTTTAATCGGGCAGGTTGGTCAGCAATCATTTGTATCTTTAGAAAAGTCAAATATTACTTCACCAAAAGATTGGGAAGGTAAAGTGTTTGGTTATAAAGGCTCTCCTCCTCCTGAATACTTAGCTATTCTAAAAGCTAATCAAGTTGAAAGGTCGAATATTGAAGAAGTTAGAGTAGGGTATAATCCTGTCGTTTTGACAAATGGGGATGTAGATATTCTTGCAGTTTTCAGGTCGAATGAGCCGAATATAATTGAAACCAAGTTAGGTTATCCTGTAAAAATATGGTCACCTTATGACTATAATTTGCCAGTACTTGGACTAACTTATGTGACACATGAAGATATATTAAATAATCGTTCAGAAGAGATAACTAAGTTTTTGCGTGCTGTAATTAAAGCTTTATATTATATAGTTGATAATGAAGAGCAATCTATAGAAATAATTATGAAGTATGCACAAAATGAAGATGAATCACATCAAATATATATGCTTAGATCTGAAATTAAAGATGCTTGGAGTCCAATTACTAAAGAAAACGGCTTGGGATGGATGACGGATAAGCAATGGAATAGTTTTTATAGTTATTTAAAAGAATCGGGGGTTTTGAAAAAAGATATTGATATCAATAAAGTTTATACAACTTCTATACTTGATAAAGTTTACAATGATGACAATAATAGATTGAATATAAAAAAATTGAATTATAATGATTAAGAGGTGTATTAATGTCTGGTAAATTAGCTATAGATGGAGGAGAACCAGTAAGAAAAGATTTTTTGCGCATGGCTAAAGCAAATTATGGTTATGAAGAATTGAGCCAAATACTAGAAGTGTTTAATAGTGAGGTCTTTTGTTCTGTTGACTCTAGAGCTACAAAAGTTAAAGAGTTTGAAAAATTATTTGCTGAATATATAGGATGCAAATATGCGTTATCATTTAGTTCTGGCACGACAGCTCAACATGCATCTTTAATTGCGGCAGGAGTAGGTGAGGGTGACGAAGTTATTGTTCCACCGTTGACATTTGTTTCTACAGCATACACAGTAATTTTAGCTGGTGCTAAACCTGTGTTTGTAGATGTTGACAATAATTCAATTACACTTGATCCGGACAAAATCGAAGAAGCAATTACTGATAGAACTAAAGCTATAGTTCCTGTCCATTGGTTTGGATTTCCTGCAGAGATGGATAAAATAATGGATATTGCTAGGAAAAACAAATTGATGGTTATTGAAGATTGTGCTCATGGTTTTGGTTCAATATATAAAGGTAGGAATGTTGGAACTATTGGAGATATGTCTTGTTGGAGCTTACAAGAAACTAAAACTATTACATCTGGTGGTGATGGAGGAATGTTAATTACGAATGATGAAAATCTAGCTTTAATTGCTGAATCTGTAAGAGATCATGGCAAGGATAAAGGCACTACATTAAATTCAAATCTTCCATATAATATCATTAGACAAGGAAACAATTACAGGCTTTCTGAGTTACATGCAGCATTTGGAATCGCACAACTAAAAAAAATAGATGTTTTTTTGGCGGAGAGAAAAATTTTTAGAGATTATCTTGATTCAGAAATTGTGAAAATACCAAATGTTACAATACCGGATATTAACGAATATATTGTACATGGTAATGCAAATTATCCAATTCGATTTAAAGAAGAAGCTATGAAAGCAAATATTGTTGATATAGGTTTAGCTTTGAATGCTGAAGGAATAAATTCTATAGATAGATTAGATGAGTATCCTCCAGATCATACTTTATTTCGTGAACATTGCGGCCCTATAAATACTCCTGTAGCTGTGAAAATAAAGAAAGAATTACTACTACTACCGTTGCATCCAGGCCTAACAATTAATGACTTGAAGGATATTGTGAAAGCTGTTGGTAAAGTTGCAGAAAATTACTCATCTTAGGATTGACCTGATATTTAATTGGCTGTTAATATATTATTTATATCGTTTGAGAGAACATCATGGATTTAAGTATGTTAGGCAGTGCCTTTCGGTTTATTGGAATTGGATGGTACGTAATAATTTGTTTAATTGGAGGAGCGTTTTTGGGTCGTTTAATTGATAATAATTTAGATTATAATTTCCCAATATTTACTATAGTATTTACTGTGATAGGAGCAATTATAGCTGTACTAGGAGTAGGTTTAATGATTCGATCATTTATTGAAAAAAACCCAAAAGGAATATAAATTTTAGATGTTGGTAATTTTTCGTAACCCAAAACTTTTTTTGACTATTATTATTTCATTTATTATTTTAATTATTAGTGTTTTAGGTGGCGCTTTAGGTAATCAATTTGGGGGTGGGTTTTTAGGTGCTCCTTTAGCTCATATACAAATCCCTGCTGAAACTGTCGCAACTCTTAAGATAACAGATGGATATAAATATGGTATTACTAATACAGTTATAGCTACATGGCTATCTATAATAGTATTAGTAATACTTTCTTTGATTGTTAAAAAAAATATTTCAGATGTTCCCGGAAGATTACAGTCAATAGCTGAAATAATTTTTGAATTTTTTCTTAATTTAGCTGAAGGTATTGCTGGGCCAGAAAAAGCCAGAAGATTTTTACCTTTAGTTTTAACTATATTTCTATTTATACTTACTTCAAATTGGCTAGGAATATTACCTGGATTTGGGACTGTTGGTAGAATTGAAAGTCGCGAAGAAGCTATTCATCATGCGGAAGATTTAGCCTTAAGTCAAGGTAAAGAATTTCATGAATCTGATGTGCATACATTTACCTTTACAGGCGAAGGGTCTTTTGGTATTTTGGCATTAGGTTCGATTAGTGATACTAATTACACGGATGATCATATCACTGAGAATAAAGTTACTGTTGGAAATGGAAAACAAGAGGGTCTTTTAATTCCATATTTCAGGAGTGCAAATACAGACCTTAATACAACTTTAGCTATAGCAATAGTAGCAATGGTTTTAGTACATTTTTGGGGTTTTTCGTTTTTAGGATTTGGTTCTTATTTATCTAAATTTATCAATTTTAAAAGTGGACCTGTTGGTTTTTTTGTTGGAATTTTAGAAGGTATAAGTGAGTTTGCAAGAATTATAAGTTTTACATTTAGGCTTTTTGGTAATGTTTTTGCGGGTGAAGTGTTATTGATTGCGATGGCCTTTTTGTTGCCCCTTATTGGTATAATCCCTTTTTTGGGATTAGAGCTATTTGTAGGATTAATACAGGCTTTAATTTTTTCTGTGCTTACTTTAGTTTTTGCATCTATGGCTACTATAGGTCACGGAGATGAAGATCATTAAAGATAAATATTTATATAATAAATAATAAAAATTGTTTAAATGGAGGGAGTTTTAAGATGACAGGAGATATAGCAGAAGCAATGAAAAGTATTGGGGCAGGATTAGCTATTGGATTAGGTTCTTTAGGCCCTGCGATTGGTATAGGAATGTTGGCTTCTAAGGCAATGGAAAGTTTGGGGAGAAACCCTGAAGCTGCGGGTCCTATTCAGCAAAATATGATTTTAGCAATTGCATTCGCTGAAGCGATAGCAATTTATGCTTTAGTTGTAGCAATTATAATTAAATTCGTATAGTAAATAATTTAATTATAATATTTATATATATCAAATTTTGAAAGCAGGATTGCTATGAGCGCTTTAACGCCTTTGGGTTTAAATTTATCAGGTTTAATTACTCAAATAATAAGCTTTGTAATTCTTTTTGCTATTTTATATAAATTACTTTATCAACCTGTAATAGCTATGTTAGATCAAAGGTCAGCAAAAATAAAAGACAACTTAGATGCAGCTGAGAAAGCTAAATTAGATATTGCAAAAAGTGAAGAATCTATTCAAGACAGCTTGGAAGCAGCTAAGGATGAAAGACGGCAAATGATTATTGATGCAAAAGAAACTGCTGCTAAATTTAGAGAAGAAGAAATGAATAAGGCTAAAATTGATATTGAATCAGAATGGCTAAAAGCCAGATCTGAAATACAAAGAGAAAAAAATGCAGCTATCGATGAAGTCAGGAAGAATTTTGCAGGATTGGTAGTCTCTGCTGCTGAAAAAATTATTGATACTTCTTTGAATAATAAATCTCATAATGAAGTGATACAAAAAGTTTTAAAGGAATCTATATAACTAATAATTGTTTATAAGAATTAATTTAATGGAGAAAGTTAATTAATATGCTAAAGAAATCTTCAGCTAGAAGGTATGCGCAAGCACTTTTCCAAATAGGAACTGAAAAAAAGAATGTAGAAATTCTTCTTGATGATATGTCGGCAATTGATGATTCATTATTAAAAGAAGAAAAATTAGTATATTTATTAGATTCTCCTAAATTAAAAATATCAGAAAAAATTAAATTACTTGACGATATTTTCGGGAATGTAATTAGTGAATTAACACTTAAATTATTATTTGTATTAGCTGATAATAAGGATTTTAAACATTTTTCATCAATATATAATTCTTATAAATTAATGGTATATGATTCACTTCAAATTGAAATTGCTGAAATTATTACTGCTGTTGATGTGGGCCAGGATTCTATCAAAAACATCAAGGATAAATTAGAAAGTTCAATAAATAAAAAAATTGAACTTTCTAATTCAGTTGATCCAACTCTAATAGCTGGTTTTATTGCAAAAGTTGGGGATAAAGTATTAGATGCTAGTACAAAGTCCTCTCTACTTAAAATGAATAGAGAGCTGAAGAATTAATTAACATTATTTATATAGCCAATGGAGGCATTTATGGGATCAAAAGGTCAAGAAATATCTTCTGTTATTAAACAAAAGATATTTGAATTTAATAAAGAATTGTCTATGGTCGATAGTGGAGTGGTAGTTACGGTTGGAGATGGTATAGCTCAAATACATGGTCTTTCTGGAGTTGGATTCAATGAATTGGTTGAATTTGATGGGGGAGTTTATGGTATGGCTTTAAATTTAGAAGAAGATGGTGTGGGAGTAGTTATACTTGGAGACCCTAAGGGTATTAAAGAAGGAACTGAAGTTAGAGGTACTGGTAAGGTAGTAGAAGTTCCTGTTGGAGAAGGCTTGATGGGTAGAGTTGTTAACGCTCTTGGAGCTCCTATTGATGGAAAAGGTAGTGTAGAATCTTCATCATCTAGAGAAATTGAATTGGTTGCCCCAAATGTTGCTATAAGAAAATCAGTTAGCACTCCTTTACAAACAGGTATTAAGTCTATTGATGCTATGGTTCCAATAGGAAGAGGTCAGCGTGAATTAATAATTGGAGATAGGTCTACAGGTAAAACATCAGTTGCTGTTGATGCAATTATTAATCAAAAAGGAGAAGGAGTTGTTTGTATATATGTTGCTATAGGCCAAAAGGCTGCTAAGGTTGCGCAAACAGTTGGCTTACTTGAATCACATGGAGCTATGGATCATACTATTATAGTTGCATCTAATGCATCTGATCCTGCTGCTATGCAGTATTTAGCACCTTATTCTGGGTGTGCTATGGGTGAATATTTTATGTATAAAGGTCAAGATGTATTAATTGTTTATGATGATTTGTCTAAACATGCATGGGCATATAGACAAATGTCACTTTTATTAAGACGTCCACCAGGTCGTGAAGCTTATCCAGGGGACGTTTTTTATTTGCATAGCAGATTACTTGAAAGATCAGCTAGATTAGATGATGAACATGGTGGAGGTTCAATAACTGCATTGCCTATAATAGAAACTTTATCAGGTGATGTTTCAGCTTATGTTCCTACTAATGTTATATCTATTACAGATGGACAAATTTATTTAGAGCCGGAATTATTTAATGCTGGTATTAGGCCAGCTGTTAATGCAGGTTTGTCAGTTTCAAGAGTTGGTAGCTCTGCTCAAACAAAAGCAATGAAAGGTGTTGCTGGTAGATTAAGGCTTGAATTAGCTCAATATAGCGAATTGGTTACTTTTGCTCAGTTTGGAACATCAGATTTAGATGAATCTACTAGGAAGCAGCTAGAGAGAGGACAAAGAGCTACAGAGATATTAAAGCAAGTTCAAAATGCCCCATTAAGTTTAGAACAACAAGTTACAATTTTGTTCGCATTAACCAAAGGTTTAATAGATGATGTTGAGGTGTCAGAAATACAAAATTTTGAAAAAGATTTTCATACTTATATGTCTTCAAATCATTCTGATTTATTAAAGAAAATAGCAGATTCAAAAAATATAGTATCAGAGATTGAGTCATCTTTAGAAAAAGCAATCAATGATTTTAAAAAAAGTGGATTTAGAAACGATTAAATATGCCAAGCGTAAGACAAATAAAAAGACGCATTAGAAGTGTGCAAAATACATCTAAAATAACTAAAGCTATGTCTATGATAGCTGCATCTAAAATGAGGAGGACTCAGGAGGCAGCTTTGGAAGGTCGCCCTTATTCTGAAAGTATGATTGCATTAATAGCCGATATTATATCCCAGATGAGTGAAGATGATTATTCTCATCCGTTATTAGAAATCAGAAAAGAGAAAATATCAAATTTAATAATATTGTCACCTGATAGAGGTCTTACGGGTGGGCTTAGCTCTAATATTAACAGAGTAGTTGCAGAGTTCATTAGCAATAAGAAAAAAAATGGAGTAGTAGTAAATACTATAATAATAGGAAAAAAAGGTAGAGATTTTATTAATAGTTTGAGTTTGGATATTAAAGCAGATTTTATAGGAATTAGTGATAAGCCTTCTTTGTTGGATATAACTCCAGCAGTTAGCATAGCTATAGATGATTTTCAGGAGAAGAGAACTGATTCTATATATATAGCTTACGCTAAATTTATTAATACAACTAATCAAAAACCAGTTGTTGAACCTATTTTACCTATTGATTTCTTAATTCTTGAGAATCAGAAATCAACAGGCTATATATTTGAACCTTCACCTGCAGAGATTTTTTCAAAATTGCTACCAAGATTTGTAGAAATGCAAGTTTTTCATTCTTTATTAGAAGGTATAGCTAGTGAACAATCTGCACGAATGGTTGCAATGCGTAATGCTACAGATAATGCTAATGAAATGGTTGAAGATTTAACTTTAGCAATGAATAAAGTTAGACAAGAGTCAATTACGGCAGAGTTACTTGACATAGTTGGTGGAGTATCGGCTGTAGAATAAAGAATATAAAAAAATCTAGTTTTTTGGAGTAGAAAATGTCAACAGGAAAAATTATACAAATTATTGGAACAGTAGTGGATGTAAAGTTTGAATCTGAAAGTATGCCAGAAATTTTCAATGCCTTGCATACTAAAATTGGTGATCAAAGATTAATTCTTGAAGTTGAACAGCACATTGGTAATAATGCTGTTAGATGCCTGGCTATGGGGCCTACTGAAGGGCTAGTTAGAGGGGTAGAAGTTCTGGATACAGGAGCTGCTGTAAGTGTGCCTGTAGGTGATTCAACTTTAGGTAGGTTATTTAATTCCGTTGGAGAAACTCTTGATGGGTTAGGAGAGATTGAAAAAGGAGAGGTATGGCCTATTCACAGAAAGCCCCCTGCTTTCGATGATCAGGCTACTCAAATTGAAGTTTTAGAAACTGGTGTTAAGGTAATGGATTTAATGACACCTTTTACTAAAGGAGGTAAAGTGGGGGCGTATGGTGGAGCAGGTGTAGGTAAGACAGTAATCATACAGGAATTGATTCATAATATTGCTACAGTACATAAAGGTGTTTCTGTTTTTGCTGGTGTAGGAGAACGTTCAAGAGAAGGTAATGATCTGTGGCATGAGATGCGAGAATCTGGGGTATTAGATAGTACAGTTCTCGTATTTGGTCAAATGAATGAACCTCCTGGAGTAAGAGCGAGGGTTGGTTTGACAGGTTTAACTATGGCAGAATATTTTAAAGAAGAAAGATCTCAAGATGTATTGTTGTTTGTTGATAATATTTATCGTTATATTTTGGCAGGTATGGAAGTTTCTGCTTTATTGGGAAGAATGCCTTCCGCAGTTGGATATCAGCCTACATTATCTACAGAAATGGGAGACTTAGAGGAAAGAATTACTTCTTCTAAGAACGGTTCTATAACTTCATTCCAAGCTATTTATGTTCCTGCTGATGATTATACTGATCCAGGAATCGTGACAACTTTTGGTCATTTAGATGCAGTTGTTGCTTTAGAAAGATCATTGGCAGCTCAAGCTTTATTTCCTGCAGTTGACCCATTAACATCTTTTTCAAGAATATTAGAACCTTCTATTGTTGGAGAAGAGCATTATAATGTTGCAATGGAAGTAAAGCAAGTCCTTCAGAAATATCAGGAATTACAAGATATAATTGCTATTTTGGGTATGGAAGAATTATCTGATGAAGATAGATTAACAGTAGCTAGAGCTCGAAAAATACAAAGATTTTTAACACAACCAATGTTTGTTGCTGAAGTTTTTACGGGTCAAGAAGGTAAATATGTTCCAATAAAAGAAACTGTTCGTGGATTTAAGGAAATATTGGAAGGGAAGCATGATGGCATACCTGAACAAGCTTTTTATATGGTTGGAACAATAGATGAAGCTATAGAGAAATCAAAATAATATTATGAGTAAATTGATATTAGAAATTGTTACAGCAGAGAAGTCAGTTTTTTCTGGCGAGGTAGATTCTTTAACTGCTCCGGCTCAGGGTGGTGAAATTGGTATATTACCGAATCATGCCTCTTTTCTGGCTACAATAGATAGTGGTGAAATTCGTGTAATTACTAATAAAGAAGAGACTTATATGGTTGTGAGTGGAGGGTTTTTGGAAGTAATGCAAAATAAAGTTACTATATTGGCTGATACAGTTGAGCGCTTAGAAGAAATTGACCAGGAAAGAGCTCAGTTGGCTTTAGAAAAAGCTCAAGAAAAATTAAATTCAAAAGATACTGATGCTGATATTGATTTAGATAGAATTTTAGCTTCAATTAGGAAGTCTCAAATAAGATTGAAATTAATAAATAAAAGGCGAAAAAACAGACCTAGTAAATCTTGAAGTTTCGTTTAATTGATTTTCTATGGATCTTGAAAGACCTGATTGATCTTGATATGCTATCAGCATATCATTTAATGTTAGAAAATTAAGTATTTTATTAATAGAAATGGAGCATATGATATGGAAGATAAATCAAAGGACGAAGTCAAGGAATCTCAAATAGCTGTTCATTGGCGTGAAGAAGAAAGAATTTTTCCTAATACCAAATTTATATCTCAAGCTAATGCTGCTGATCCTGAAATATTTGAGAGATTTTCCTTAGATAATTTTCCCGATTGCTATCGTGAATATGGTGATTTACTTGATTGGGATCAATACTGGCATACAATACTAGATACTTCGAATGCACCTTTTTGGAAATGGTTTGTGGGTGGCAAATTGAATGCTTCTTATAATTGTGTTGATCGACATTTAAAGAAATTTGGTAATAAAGCAGCATTTATATGGGTTTCTGAAGTTGAATCAGAGCCGGATAGAGTATTAACTTATCAAGATTTATACGTTAAAGTAAACGAATTTGCAGCTTTACTACAAGATTTTGCAGGAGTTAAGGCTGGTGATAGAGTTACACTACATATGCCTATGATGCCTGAACTACCCATTGCAATGTTAGCTTGTGCTAGGCTTGGAGCAATACATTCTCAAGTTTTTGGAGGTTTTAGTGGTACTGCGTGCGGAGATAGAATAGTTGATTCAGAGAGTAATATATTAATTACTATAGATTCCTATTGGCGTGGAGGAAAACTACTTGAACACAAATCAAAAGCAGACGAAGCAGTTGAAAAAGCAGCTCAATCAGGAGTAATAGTAGATAAAGTATTAATTTGGAATAGATACCCTGAGAAAGAATCTGAAGTAAATTTAATAGATGATAGAGATTACTTAATATATGATTTATTAAAAAAATATAGAGGTAAAAGAATTGACCCTGTTTCTATGTCATCTGAATCTCCTCTTTTTATTATGTATACTAGCGGTACTACAGCTAAACCAAAAGGGATTCAACATAGTACTGGAGGTTATTTGTCCTATGTTGCGGGTACTTCAAAGTATTATCAAGATATTCACCCAGAAGACGTGTACTGGTGTTTTGCTGATATAGGATGGATAACAGGTCACTCATACATAGTATATGGTCCACTATCAGTAGGTGCAACAAGTGTTATGTATGAAGGAGCTCCTGCTGAACCAGATGCTGGTAGACCTTGGCGTATCGCTGAAAGATTAGGAGTTAATATTTTTCATACAGCTCCTACTACTATTCGAATGTTGAGAAATGCAGGACCAGATGAACCTGCAAAACATGATTACCATTTTAAGCATATGACAACAGTTGGAGAGCCAATAGAGCCAGAAGTTTGGAAGTGGTATTATGAATTTGTGGGCAAAAAAGAAGCAGTAATTGTAGATACTTATTGGCAAACAGAAACTGGAGGATTTTTAGGTTCAAGTTTACCTGCATTGGAACCTATGAAACCAGGTAGCTGTGGTCCTGGAGCTTTAGGTATAAGTCCAGTTATTCTTGATGAAGATGGAAATGAAGTGACTCCAGGAGAAAGAAAAGCCGGGAATATTTGTATAAAAAATCCTTGGCCAGGCATTATGCAGACAATATGGGGTGATCCAGATAGATTTGTTGATACATATTATAGTAAATATTGTAAAGATCCTAAAAGTACTGATTGGAGGGATTGGCCATATTTTGCTGGAGATGGAGCAATGGAAGCAGAAGATGGTTATTTTCGAATACTTGGCAGAGTAGATGATGTTATTAATGTAGCAGGACATAGATTAGGTACAAAAGAATTAGAGTCTGCAGCTTTAACAGTTGATGGAGTTGCTGAAGCAGCAGCAGTACCAGGATTTGATGAAATTAGAGGAAGAGTGCCTGAAATGTATATTTCAGTTAAATCAAATGTTATTGACCATGATGAAATTTCTAAGAAAGTTGTACAAGCCTTACGTACAATTATAGGCCCCATTGCACGCCCTGCATACGTATGGGTTGCAAGTGATTTACCTAAAACTAGATCTGGAAAGATAATGAGGAGAGTAATCGCCTCGATTTCTAATTTTGTAGATGTTGGAGATATTACAACATTAGCTAATCCTGAAGTCGTTGAACAAATACGAAAAAATGTGCAAAATGCAAAAGTTAAATTGGGAGCTGTTCCTAAAAATGTAACTCCAGAAATGATAGAAGAAATCAAGATGTTTGGAGAAAATTAAAATCAGAAATCTTTTTGTAAGATTTATTGACACTCTTTATATCCAATGCTAGACTTTTTTCCAGAGTTTATAATATTATTTTCCTATTGAAAGGATTGCTGAAAATTGAATGATGACCTAAATATAAAAAGAGGTCTTAAAGATATTTATATTGATACTACTAAATCTAGCCATATAGATGGTAAAAATGGTCGTTTGTATTATAGAGGTTACGATATCAATGATTTAGCAGATTCTTCAACGTTTGAAGAAACAGCTTATTTGTTAATGTATGGGGAATTACCTAATGAAACTGAATTAGAAAAATTTGATTCTGAGTTGAAATCATCTAGAAAACTCCCTGAAAATATAATTGATATTATCAGATATATAAAAACATCACATCCAATGGATGTATTAAGAACTTGCATATCAGCTTTATCTTCATATGATGTGGATGTGGATGATAATTCTAGAGAAAGTAATTTACGTAAAGGCATAAGACTTACTGCTCAGGCTCCAGCTATTGTAGCTGCTCATGATAGAATAAGGAAAGGGAAAAATGAAATCCCTCCTGATGTAAATTTATCGCATGCTTCTAATTTTTTATATACTTTGCTAGGTGAGGTTCCGGATAAAGAAGATGGTAAATTATTAGATAAAGATTTTTTACTACATGCCGAACATGGATTAAACGCTTCTTCTTTTGGAGCAAGAGTTACTGCTTCGACTCAATCAGATTTGCATAGTGCAATTACTACAGGAGTAGGTGTTTTAAAAGGCCCATCTCATGGAGGTGCTGCTGAATCAGTTATGAAAATGGCTATAGATATAGGAGAACCTGAAAACACTGAAAAATATATAACTAATTTACTTGAGAATAAAGAACGAATAATGGGTTATGGACATAGGGTTTATAAATCCGTAGATCCAAGAGCTATTCATTTAAGAGATGATGCAAAAGAATTAGGAGAAAGAAAGAACCAGACTAAATGGTTTTCTATATTAGAATCTATAGCTGAATTAATGAAACCTTATGCTGAAAAAGGGATTTGCCAGAATGTAGATTTTTTTTCAGGCGCTATATATTATTTAATGGGTATATCTGAAGATCTTTATACATCGATATTTACTATGGGAAGAATTCCAGGATGGACTGCTCAAGTTATAGAACAATTTGAAAAAAATATATTAATTAGACCTAGGCTATTATATGATGGGTTATTAGATATAGAATATATACCTATTGAAAAACGAAGGTGAAAGGGTTTATTAGTAGTGGAAGATGATATACAATCTCAATCTGAATCTGAATGTACCCACCATTGGGTTATAGATAAACCCAATGGGCCAGTTAGTTACGGGAAATGTAAAAATTGTGGGGAACGTTCTGAATTTAAAAATTCTGTACAAGGTAGTGGATGGGATAGAGGTGCTGGTTCAGGTAAACCTGAAAAACCTGATAAATCTGATAAATCTGATAAATCTGATAAATCTGATAAATCTGATAAATCTGATAAATCTGAAAAAAATTAGAGATTATGATTTAGAGTGATTATCGAATCCCCTGAATTAGAAATTCGTAATAAGATAAGTATTAATTCAAAAATTACTTTTGCTGATTTTATGGAAATAGCTCTTTATCATCCTGAAGGTTATTACAATAACTCGAATAATATTTCTAGTAATGGCGATTATTTTACTAGTTCAATATTACATCCGGCATTTGCTCATCTTCTTACTATTCAATTTAGGCAAATGTGGAAATTATTAGATTCCCCAAACGAATTTTGGATTATTGAAATGGGTTCTGGAACAGGCCATTTTGCACATGAAGTAAGAAAATATGCAAATATTATTTGTAAGGATTTTGCCAAATCCCTACAATATATTTCTTTAGATAAATATATTAAAGATTCAAAGTTTTCTAAAAACTATGAGTCAGTACAACACTTATTAACAGATGCTATTCCTTTTAAAAATATTTTAGGATGCTTTATTTCCAATGAATTAATAGATTCTTTTCCCGTACATAGGTTTAAAATATTGAATAAGAAAATTTATGAAATATATATAGGTATTAATAATAAAGGAGAATTAGAAGAAGTTCTTGATGAGCCTAGTTCAGAGGCTATTACTAAACGAATTGAGAATTGTGTTAATTATTTACCTGATGGATTTGAAGGAGAAGTAAATTTGAAAATTGACGATTGGATTAGTTCTGTCGCAAATGCACTTTTCAAAGGTTTTGTTTTGACTATTGATTACGGAGATCTTAGATCTGAATTGTATTCTAAATCTAGACCTAATGGTACTTTGCAGACTTATTATAGCCATACTAATGTAAATAGTCCTTTCTCTAAAATTGGAAAACAAGATATTACTGCACATGTAGATTTCAGCGCTATTATTGATAAGGGAAATCTACATGGGTTAAAAGCAATATGTTATATGCTTCAAAGTACCTATTTAAATTATTTAGGATTTAAAAAAATGCTTAATGATATATCTAAGTATGAATTAACTCAATATGAATATTATACTAATCGTATAGCCATGATGGAATTAGTTAAAAATCAAGGATTAGGAGGCTTCAAAGTTTTAATCCAAGAAATGAATACACGTGTCCTTGACTCAAATAGTTTATTAAATATTTCTTATGATGAGATAAATTTTAGAGCTCCAATATTAAATTCAAATTATTTAAATCTTGCTGATAGTCGGTATTCTCATCAATATGAAATTAAGAATTTTGATTCTTATTTAATTTAATTTATAATTTAGATAATTGAGTAAATATATCATTGATGTTGAATTCTGATATGTCGATATATATTTTCTTAAATTTTACAATTCCATTCTTATCGATTAATATTATTGCTCTTTTTGAAGTTCCTTTATTGTAATCATATACTTTATAAAGTTTAGATATTTTACCCTTGGGTTGAAAATCTGATAATAAAGGATATGTTATATTTCCTAATGACATAGAAAAAGCTTTCTGTGATGGATTTGGGTCTGTGCTTATACTCAAAACTTGAGTGTTTATTTCTTGAAATTCAGGTAGGTATTGCCTGAATTTAGAAATTTGTATTGTTCATCCTTCGGTAAACGAATATATGTAAAAAGAAAGTATTATATTTTTTTTACCTATATATTTATTTAAATAAATCTCGTCATTTTGGTGAGATTGTAAATTAAATATAGGTGCTATATCTCCAATATTTACCATGATTATTCTCTTTAGGCTTAATTGTTATTTTCGGGTAACCATCGTAAATCAGGGTTCCTAGCAGCCTTAGCTTCATCTACACGTGTATTTGGTGTGTTGTGAGGCGCATTACGAAGTAATTCTGGATTATTTCTCGCTTCTTCACTAATTGTTTTCATCACTTCAATAAAATAATCTATAGTTTCTTTAGATTCTGTTTCTGTGGGTTCGATTAACAAAGCTTCATCAACTATTAAAGGAAAGTACATTGTTGGAGGATGGATACCATAGTCTATCAATCTTTTTGCTATATCAAGTGCACTTATACCATATTCTTGTTTATATTTTTTTGCTGAAAAAACTACCTCATGCATGCATGTTCTGTCAAAAGCCAATTCGTAATAGTCTTTTAGCTGGCTACGTATATAGTTGGCATTAATTACTGCATTCTGACTGATTTGATTAATGCCAGCCTCTCCTAAAGTTTTTATGTAAGAATAAGCTCTTACTAAAGCTCCAAAATTACCATGAAATGCTCCCATTTTTCCTATTGTTTTTTCAGGAGAATATAATGAATATGAATTTTGTTGTTTATCTAGTTTTACTATAGGCGCAGGTAGGTATTGAGATAGGAACTTTTTGATAATAACTGGGCCAGCACCAGGACCTCCGCCTCCATGGGGTTGAGTAAAAGTTTTATGTAAATTAGAGTGTATAATATCAAAGCCTATTTCTCCTAATTTGACTCTACCTAATAGTGAATTTAAATTTGCTCCATCACCGTACACGAGTCCACCTGCTTCATGAACTATTTTACATACTTCTAAAATATTCGAGTCAAATAACCCAAGAGTACTTGGTAAAGTAATCATTAATCCAGCTAATCTTTCATTAACTGATGCTTTTAAAGCTTCTATGTCAGCATTTCCATTATTATCAGATGGTAGAGTAACTACTTCAAATCCTGCCATAGCAGCTGATGCAGGATTGGTTCCGTGAGCACTATCAGGGATTAAGATCTTTTTTCGTTGAGGATCGTCATTTGCAAGATGATATGCTTTAGTCATTAACATACCTGCTAATTCTCCGTCTGCTCCGGCCATTGGAGCTAAAGATATATCATCCATTCCAGTTATTTCACAAAGAGAATCTTGTAATTCGAACATTAATTTTAATGCCCCTTGAACTGTAGATTCATCTTGTAAGGGGTGTAAATTAGCTATGCCTTTCATAGATGCAATTTCATCGTTAATTTTCGGATTATATTTCATTGTACAGCTACCTAAAGGGTAAAAATTATGATCAATTGAAAAATTGAATTGGCTTAATTTTGAAAAGTATCTTACTAATTCACTTTCACTTAATTCAGGCAAATCAATATTTTTTCTAAGGTAATTGTCTGGAGGCAGAGGTTGTTTTGGAACATCTAAAGGAGGTAGAGTTGCACCAATTCTTCCTGGAGTACTTCTATCCATTAATAGTTTTCGATTAATATCATTTATTTCTGTATTCATATAAATATCCTGTTATGTTATTTTTGAAAGAATTGATACAAGATGATCAATTTCTTCTTTTGAGTTCACTTCTGTAGTTGATAATAACATTAGGTTTTCGCCTTTATTACTAATGTCTAGTCCTCCAATAATTTTTTGTTTTAAGAGTATTTTATTAATTTCTTTTGGAGTTTTGGGACATTTTATGGCAAATTCTCTAAAGAAAATTTTATCAGATAATAAAGAATATCCAGGTATTTTATTAATTAGACTCGCAGCGTAGTGGGCTTTCTGATAACAGAGCTCTGCTATATGTTTAATTCCTGATTTACCTAAACTTGCCATATATATAGTAGACATAAGTGCAATTAGAGCTACAGAAGTACATATGTTAGAAGTTGCATTTTCTCTACGTATGTGTTGTTCTCTTGTCTGGAGAGTTAAAACATATGCAGTAGTTCCGTTTGTATCAACTGTTTTTCCAACAATCCTTCCGGGCATTTGGCGTACATACTTCTTTTTACATGTAAATATTCCTACATAAGGACCGCCAAATGAAGTAGGCACTCCCAATGTTTGTCCTTCAGCAATAGCTATATCAGCATCATAATCTCCGGGAGGTATGAACATTCCTAGAGATATTGCATCTGTGTAAGCAATTAATAGTGATTGGTTTTCATGAGCAATCTTGGAAAATTTGTTCATATCGTTTATGTTTCCATAGAAATTTGGATTCTGAACAATTAGACATGTAGTATCGTCTTCTAATTTGATTTCATTTTCTTTTACTATATAAATTGATAATCCTTGGTATTGCGTATATGTTTTCAAAATCTCAATATATGTAGGTGATACAGTATTTAATATAGCTATTTTACTTTTTTTATTTATTCGTGCTGACATTAAGGAAGCTTCTGCTAATGCGGTTGATCCATCATACATTCCTGCGTTAGCTACTTCCATGTTTGTTAATAGGCAGCATAGGGATTGAAATTCATACTCTGTTTGAAGTGTCCCTTGAGAAACCTCAGGTTGATATGGAGTATATGAGGTCATATACTCACTTCTGCTACTTATTTGATTTACTATAGCTGGTATATGGTGCTGGTAAGATCCACCTCCTAAAAAACATGAATATTCCCCTGGGATCATGTTCATTGAGCATAATTCTTCTACATATTTTTTTAACTCAAATTCACTTAGTGGTTTAGTTAAGTTTAATTTAGGATTACGATAATTATTAGGGATATCTTTAAACAGTTGATCGATGCTATCTATACCAATTTCTTGTAACATTTTTCGCCTATCTAAATCTGTATTAGGGATATATGGAGATATATATTCTGAATTATTTGGAGTATTCAAATTATTTATTCCTTTATTAATAGATCGTATTCATCTACTCCCATGAGGTTTTCAAGTTCAGTTGTATTTATATTTTTAACTTTAAACATCCATCCATCTTTAAAAGGGGAATTATTTATAAGTTCAGGATTGTTTATAAGTTTCGTGTTTTGTTGAACAATTTCTCCACTTATGGGAGTAAATATATCAGATACTGCTTTAACAGATTCTATTTCGCCAATTTTTTCAAATTGTTTAATATTAGTACCTGGATCAGGCAATTCTATAAACACGACATCTCCCAAATTATCAGTTGCAAATGATGTAATACCAATTACAGCAGAATTGTCACCATCTATTTTTATCCATTCATGATCTTTTGAATATTTCAGATCTTTAGGGTTCATTATTTTTTCCTCCTTTTATAAAAAGGTATTTTACAAATATATGCTTCAATAAATCTTCCTCTAATATTTATATTGAGTTTAGTATTTATTTCTGAGAATTCTATTGGAACATAACCCATTGCTATAGGTCTATTCAATGTTGAAGAATAGCCTCCACTGGTTATATACCCAATATTTTTATTATTAATGTGGATTTCATGACCGTTTCTAGGTATTACTCTGTCTGAAACTTGTAAGCCAACTAACTTTCTTTTAGGTCCAGTTTTAGAAATTTCAGTTAGAACATTTTTTGCTATGTATTGATCTCTTTGTGAGTCTACAAATCTTCCTAAATTAGCCTCATACGGGTTTGTTGACAAACTGATCTCATTACCGTGTAGTGGTAGACTAGCTTCAAGTCTTAATATGTCTCTAGAACCTAGACCACATGGATTTGAACCTATCTCTATTAATTTCCCCCATAGAGCCCGGGCATCTTTATTTTCTGCAATTATTTCAAATCCATCTTCGCCAGTATACCCAGTTCTAGCAATAGATACTTTAATCCCATCGAGAGTTATATTTTTGATAGTGAAGGGTTTGATTTCTTGTAAATGAGCAGATGTCAAACTTTGTAATGATTTTATTGAATCTGGGCCTTGATGGGCAATCATAACAGTGTTTGAAGTGATATCGTTTATTAATATATCAGAATTATTTGTAATGAATGATTGTATCCATTCCAAAACTGCTTTAGTGTTAGAAGCATTAGGAATTAATAAAAAATCTTCTTTATTTATCTTATAAACTATACAATCATCTATAATGCCACCTTTTTTATTACATATTAAATTGTATTTAGCTTTTCCAATCTCTATATTATCAGTGTTTACACTAAGAATTTGGTTTAAAATTTCAGAAGAGCTTTTACCAGATATTTTTATCCTACCCATATGAGAGACATCAAAAATACCTGATTTAGTTCTTACAGACTTTGATTCAGATAGTATGCTTACGTACTGTATAGGCATAGACCATCCTCCAAAATCTACCATTTTAGCATTGAGTTCAATATGGGAATCATATAGACCTGTTTTATTCATTATTAATTTCGCTTTTTCCTTCTGTTAATATGTTGTTTAATTAAAATATTAATTAATATTTTATATTATCCTTTATTACAGTTCAATTTATATTATTTAAATATTGGAATTTATATCATATTATTTGGTATACTTACTATATTGTATTGTGAATAAATTTTTATTGAGGTAAATCCTATGGTCATTCGTAACAGTTTTATATATTTGCTAATAGCTATAGCTGCAATAACTATTTTCTTTACTGTATTAAGTCCTTCATTACAAGGAACTGAAGAGATACCATTAAGTCAATTAATTTCTATGGCTATAAAAGGTCAATTAGATACTATAGAAATCAATGGCGAAAAATTAACTGCATTAACAATTGATGGAGATAAGCTTGTTTCTAGAAAAGAGAAAGAGGCAAGTATAGTAGAAATATTAGAATCTTCAGGATTAGACCCTCTGACAAGTAAAGTGAAAGTCAGTGTAAAAGGTTCTAGTGGATTAAATAGTTTGTTTGGTATATTAATATCATTTTTGCCATTAATAATATTCGGATCAATTTTGTTTTTTATGCTACGTCAAGCTCAGGGTAGCGCTAACCAAACTTTTAGTTTCGGGAAAAGTAAAGCTAAAATGTTTGTGGGCGATAGCCCTACTGTTAGTTTTGCAGATGTTGCAGGAGTAGAGGAGGCAAAGGAAGATTTACAAGAAGTTGTGGAATTCCTTAAATTTCCAGATAGATTTTTAGCTTTAGGTGCTAAAATACCAAGAGGAGTACTCCTCATAGGCCCACCTGGAACAGGTAAAACTTTACTTTCAAGGGCAGTTGCAGGAGAAGCTGGAGTTCCATTTTTTGCAATTAGCGGAAGTGAATTTGTTGAAATGTTTGTTGGAGTTGGTGCTTCTAGAGTTAGAGATCTTTTTGATCAAGCAAAAAGAAATTCTCCATGTATAGTTTTTATTGATGAAATTGATGCTGTTGGAAGGCATAGAGGTGCAGGATTAGGAGGGGGGCATGATGAGAGAGAGCAGACTTTGAACCAGATTTTAGTTGAAATGGATGGGTTTGATAGAAATATAAATGTTATTGTTTTAGCTGCCACAAATCGCCCAGATATACTAGACCCTGCTTTATTGAGACCAGGTAGATTTGATAGAAGAGTTATATTAGACAATCCAGATGTTAAAGGTAGAGAACAAATACTTAGGGTACATGCAAAAGGTATGCCTTTGTCTGAAGATGTTAATTTTGAAGTAGTTGCTAAACAAACAACAGGATTTAGCGGTGCAGATTTAGCAAACTTAGTTAATGAGTCAGCAATATTAGCTGCACGAAGGAAAAAAGAACGTATAACTTTTGATGAATATGCTGAATCTATTGATAGAGTTGTTGCTGGACCTGAAAGGAAAAGTAGAGTTGTTAATAAGAAAGAAAAAGAAATTACTGCATATCATGAAGCTGGGCATGCTTTAGTAGGGTTTTTCCTTGAAAATGCAGATAATCCATATAAAGTTACAATTGTTGCTAGAGGAATGAGTGGAGGGCATACTAGATATTTGCCAGAAGAAGATAGAAAGCTTTGGTCAAGAAATCAGTTTGAAGATATGATGGCTTCGGCAATTGGAGGAAGAGTTGCTGAAGAGATAATATTTAAAGAAATAACTACTGGTGCTAGTAATGATCTGGAACAAGCAACAAATATTGCTAAAACTATGGTTACAAAATACGGCATGAGTAATAAATTAGGCCCTAGAACATTTGGTAAAACAGAAGGAATGGTATTTTTGGGTAAAGAAATAAATGAACAAAGAGATTATAGCGATGCTATAGCGGAAATTATAGATCAAGAAATAGATGCTTTTATTCTAAAAGCTCATAAGTCAGCTACTAAAGTTATTAAAGAAAATAAAGATATCTTAAAAAAATTGGCTGAATATTTAATTGTAAACGAATCTATTGAAGGTGATGAATTGAAGAATTTGTTAAGCAGTTAAAGTTATTTATCTTATAAATTATCAATAATTTTTTTAAATTTTTTAATTGTGTCTATATGATCGTGGGTTGTTTTTAATCCCATATTCATTGTGTTAATTGAGATATGAGTGACTCCTATTTTTTCTAGGGCTGTAATTTTCCTCACTATCTCGGATGGATTGAAATTTTTTGATATTGATATAGGAACTTCTATTCCGATATCTTTTGAATATCTTTTATGATTTTCAGCCGAAGATTTTATAATTTCAATTATTTTTACACCTTCCTCTATTGTTTTAAAAAAACCGATCCATCCATTTCCGATTTCTCCTACTCTCTTAAATACATTAGTATGATATCCTCCGAGCCAAATAGGTATAGATTTTTTTAGAGGTAAAGGATTTATTCCTGCATTGTCTATTTTGTGCCATTTACCTGAAAAGGTAATTGAGTCATTTTTCCATAATTCTCTCATTAATTTAATTTGTTCTACAGACCGTATTCCTCTATTAGAAAAATTTTCATTTAAAGCTTCATATTCAACATTATTCCAGCCTATACCTATCCCTAATCTCAGTCTACTTTGACTTAACACATCTAATGTTGCTGCTTGTTTAGCAACAAGAGCAGTTTGCCTTTGAGGTAATATTATTATGCCTGTTGCAAATTCAATATTCTTAGTAATACTAGCTAGATAAGAGAATAAAATAAAAGGTTCAAAAAACATATGATTATGATTATAGGGTCCAATCCATTCAGGTCTAGTGTTTGAATTCACACCTAAAATATGGTCGTAAGCAAGTATATGGTTATATTTTAAATATTCAGCTTCTTCAACATATTCTTTAATTAATGATATATCTGTTCCAATTTCTGTTTGAGGAAATACTACGCCATAATTCATTTTATATCCTTTAGTGTATTATTAAGAACAAATTTCGAATAGTGATTCGAAATAGGCATTCTTCTATCTCGGCCAAAATTTTTCGATGTTATTTTTATTCCTGGTGCAGATTGTCTGCGTTTATATTCGTTTTGATCTACTAATTTAATAATATCTTCAACTATATCTTGATCATGTCCAATATTAATAATTTGATTAATACTATAATCATTTTCTATATATGCATTTAAAATGGAGTCTAGTTTTGAATATTCTGGTAAAGAATCTTGGTCAGTTTGTCCTTCACGTAATTCAGCACTAGGGGCTTTATTAATGATTGATAATGGTATAATATTTTTTTTCGATATAGAATTTCTATATTTAGCAAGCTTATAAACGATGGTTTTATACACATCTTTTATAACTGAAAATCCTCCCGCCATATCTCCATATATAGTTGTGTAACCAATGGCTAATTCGCTTTTGTTACCTGTAGTGAGTATGAGGGATTTTTCTTGATTAGATATTGCCATAATAATGTTTGCTCTTATTCTTGCTTGGATATTTTCTGCAACTAAACTAGATTCCCAGTTTGGGACATGATTTTTCAGTAATTTTTCATAATGATTAAATGTTTCTTCAATTGAAATAATATTAAGATCAATACCTAAATTAGATGCAAGTTTCTTAGTATCTGTTAGGCTATCTTTAGAGTTGAATCTAGACGGCATAAATAGGCCATATATATTTTCTTTACCTAATGCGTCAGTTGCAATTGTTGTAACTAGACTCGAGTCTATTCCTCCAGATATAGCTATAATTACACGTTCAAAATTACATTTCCTGACATAATCCTTTGTACCTATTATTAAAGCTTGATATAAATCGTGAAGTGAATCATTATCAACTATATTATTTTTAATATTTTCGGATATTTTAGGAATTGTGTTTTTATCTTGTATAAAATCTAAATTTTTTGAAGAAGATTTATTAGAATTATTTTTTGTTAATATATTTAAATCAATAGTCAGTAAATCTTCTTCAAATTTTTTTGCTCTTGCGATAATTTCTCCATGAGGATTTAATACTATACTAGATCCATCAAATACTAATTCATCTTGACCTCCAACTAAATTTACATATGCGATATATAAGTCATTTGACCTGGCTCTATTAATAAGCATAGATTCACGAATTTCGCTTTTACCAACTTCGAAAGGAGATGCATTTATATTAATTATCATCTGTGCTCCCATTTCACTTTGTTTAACAAAAGGTCCATTGGGATGCCATATATCTTCACATATATTAATTCCAACACATATGTTATTAATATTGTATATAGTAGGTGATTGACCTGCCTTGAAATACCTTAACTCATCAAATACTCCATAATTGGGTAGAAGCATTTTATGATATATACCTTGTAATTTTTTATTTGTTACTAAAGCTGCGGCATTATATATATTTGATTTAGAATCTACAAATCCAAAGATAGTGGATATTTTTTTAGTTGCTGATATTATTTTCTCTAGTTGATTTATGTTGTCTTCTATAAATTGAGGCCTTAATAATAGATCTTCAGGAGGATAACCTGTAATTGATAGTTCAGGAAATATCACTAAGTCAGATTTTTTTGATTTAGCAAGCTCAATATTTGAAATAATTTTATCAGTATTTAGATTTAAATCTCCTACTGTAGTATTAATTTGGGCTATGCTTATTCTGAAGTTATTCATTATCTAATTGACATCTTGGATAATTTAAATATTTTAAAAGTAGTTTGTATTAATTTTATGTGTTAATTTTTTTTAACAAAAGTTTCAATTCTATTTAATGCTTCTTGAATGTTTTTTGTAGAATTGGCAAATGAGAAGCGAACGTAGTCTTTCCCAAACATACCAAAAGATTCTCCGTTTAAGGAAGCAACACCAGTATTTTGTAATAAATCGTCAGCAAATTTCCTGCTTGACATACCCGTTTCTTTTATATTAGGAAATACATAGAAAGCTCCTTTTGGAGTTTTACAGGATATACCATTTATTTGATTTAATCCGTTTACAATTATATCTCTTCGTTTTTTAAATTCTGATACGATTTTGTTTGCTTCATTTTGTGTGCCTGTTATAGCTTCTAGTGCAGCAATTTGAGTAAAACTAGCTGTACATGAGACACTATTTGTAATTAACCTTGAAACTGGTTCTACTAATGGCAATGGCATTATTCCGTAGCCTATTCTCCAACCTGTCATAGCATAAGTTTTAGAGAATCCATCAAGTATTATAGTTCTTTCTTGTAAGCCGGGAAAAGTAGATATACTTTCATGGGAACCTTCATATAAGTATCTGCAATATATTTCATCAGATAGAATGATTAAATCCTTATCAATTGCTATTTTTGCTAAAGCTTCTAGGTCTGATCTAGGAATAATACTGCCGCATGGATTATTAGGTGAATTAATAATTATCATTTTAGTATTATCAGTAACCTGATTAACAATTTCATTTATATTAAAGTTGAAATCTAAATCCTCGTGTAACTTCATCGGGACTGGGGTGCCGCCAGCAAAATTAATCATAGACTCATATATAGGGAATCCGGGATTTGGATATAAGACTTCATCTCCTGGTTCAATTAAAGCAAGTATACAAAAAAACATTATAGGTTTACCACCTGGAGTGACTACAACGTTTTCTGCAGTAACAGGTATATTACGAGTTGTCGAAATTTCCTCAGCAATTTTTTGTCTCAGTTGTGGTAGTCCAGGTGAAGGACCATAATGAGTATAGCCTGATGAAAGTGCAGAAGACCCAGCATCGATAATGTTTTTAGGGGTGTCAAAATCGGGTTCACCGATTTCAAGGTGTATTACGTCAACACCTTCAGCTTCTAGTATTCTTGCCTTAGCTAATACTTCAAATGCAGTTTCAGTTCCTAGTCGACTCATTCTTTTCGCTAATTTCATTTTTACCTCATGATATTTGTTACAAATAAATTAGTACTTGGTATGTTAATATTATTATAATTAAATTTTAACATAAATCACATTGGAGTGATTATTTGAAAGTATATTTAGCGCTTCCAAGAGGTTTTTGTGCAGGAGTTGTACGAGCAATTGATATTGTTCATTTAGCTTTGGAAAAATTCGGAGCACCTATATATGTTAAGCATCAAATAGTACATAATCAATTTGTTGTAAATTCACTTGATAAACTTGGTGCAATAACTGTTGATAATGTATCTGATGTACCATTTGGTTCAAATGTAGTGTTTTCTGCTCATGGTTCTCCACCAGAAGACTATGAAATAGCAGCATCTAGGAAACTAAAAGTTATTGACGGTACTTGTCCTTTAGTGACTAAAGTACATAACGAAGCTCATAAATATTCTAAAGAGGGTAAGAAAATAATCTTAATTGGGCATAAAGGACATCAAGAAGTCGTTGGTACTATGGGACAAGAACCAATGGAATTATTTGATGATAGAAATAATAAAAAATTGCCTAATTGGAATAAACAAGATTCTGTTGTTGTTTTAACTCAAACAACTTTATCTGTAGATGATACTCAAAAATCGATTAAATCTATAACAGATAATTTTTCAAATGTTTTAGTTAAAAATGATCTTTGTTATGCAACTACTAACCGACAAGAATCAGTAAAAAAATTAACTGAATATGTCGATCTTATATTAGTAATAGGTTCATCTGAAAGTTCTAACTGTAATAGATTAAGAGATGTAGCTATTGACAATGGAGTGAATTCTTATCTGATAAATGGAACTGACGAATTAAATTTAAACTGGATAAAAGGTGTCGATAATGTTGGAATTACTTCAGGAGCTTCCACTCCAGATTTATTAGTTGATGAAGTAGTTAAATATCTGAACCCCGAAGAGGTTGTTGAAGTCAAAGTTACTGATGAGAATATTAGCTTTGTTTTACCAGATGAATTTAAATAATTTAATGATTGTTTATATGGAGTTAAATTGATAGATATGCAAATTTATATAAATAGCCTACTAGAGGGTGCTAAAAAAGCTAAAGGAACGGTAATCATAATTGATGTATTTAGAGCCTTCACGACTGCAGCATTTGCTTTCGTTGGTGGTGCAGAAAAAATAATTTTAGTCGATTGTGCGCAAGAGGCTTTAGATTTAAAGAAGAAAGGCTATGGAGATATTTGTTTTGGAGAAGTCGATGGTATCAAGCCAGATGGATTTGATTTTGGTAACTCTCCTTATGAGATATCAAATTCTAATATAAAAGGTAAAATATTAATTCAATCTACTATGGCCGGAACAGCTGGAGTTGTAGCAGTAAAAAATGCAGATAATATTTATTTAGGGTCTTTAGTAATTGCAGAAGCAACAGTAAAAGCTATAAAAAAGTTTAAACCTCAAGTTTTAAATATTATTGCTATGGGGAGTGGAGGAGAATTTCGTACTGATGAAGATGAACAATGTGCATTATATTTAAGAAATTTATTAGAAGGCAGAATCCCTGATATTGAAGCTGTGAAAAAATTGATACTTACTGGAAATGAATCTGATAAATTTGATGATCCAACAATCACTCAGTTTCATCCTAAAGACAGAGATTTAGCTCTCCAGATAAATTCAATTCCATTTGCCATCAAAGTTGAAAAAGAAGATGGTTTATTGATTGCTACTCCTTTTCATTAGGCGTATTGAAATTAAAAAAACTATGTTCGGGGCTTGCTCTATTACTGGAATAGAAGGTTTAATACTCAAGATGGATATAGGCCTATGAATATATTTTTTGATTTATGAGTAATGGCTAGAGATATTATATTTATTAGAACTCCTCGGAGTATTCCGAACCGAAAACTCAATTTTGATGATGTAACGTTGGTATGAAATTACTCCAAAAAGGAATCGAACCTTTATTCCTAGTATGTGTGTAAAAACAATTTCAACTTATTAGCTTATATTAAGTCCTGGTAGGTTCATCATCTGCGTCAGGTTCATCATCTGTGTCAGATTCATCATCTGTCTCAGGTTCATCATCTGCGCCAGGTTCATCATCTGCGTCAGGTTCATCATCTGTGTCAGGTTCATCATCTGTCTCAGGTTCATCATCTGTCTCAGGTTCATCATCTGTCTCAGGTTCATCATCTGTGTCAGGTTCATCATCTGTGTCAGGTTCATCATCTGTCTCAGGTTCATCATCTGTGTCAGGTTCATCATCTGTGTCAGGTTCATCATCTGTGTCAGGTTCATCATCTGTGTCAGGTTCATCATCTGTGTCAGGTTCA